>Ga0105055_10006529_pt1 | contig 15946 bp, 13 predicted proteins | sample BON03_FD_78090 | JGI IMG/M metagenome (GOLD analysis project Ga0105055, IMG submission 78090) | Freshwater microbial communities from Lake Bonney liftoff mats and glacier meltwater in Antarctica - BON-03 | ecosystem: Environmental > Aquatic > Freshwater > Ice > Glacier meltwater | place: Lake...
CATCCTCCGGATCGAACCGGCCCAGTTGCCATGCCAGATGCCAGCCCATCGCCCATGGCCCGCCCAGCGCAATAACCAGCGCCAGAACCGACCCGTTCAACCCCGCCAGAATCACCGCCAACCCCATGAAAAGCACGGTCGCCACCAGAAACACCCGCAACCAGCGGGGCGTGGCGTCGCCAAACAGCCGCGCCGTGGATCTGACCCCGATCAGCGCGTCATCCGTCGCATCCTGATGCGCATAGATCGTGTCGTAAAACAGCGTCCAGGCGATCCCTGCGACATATAGCGCCACCGCAGGCCAGCCCAGCGACCCGCTATGCGCCGTCCAGGCCAGCAGCGCGCCCCAGTTGAACGCGATTCCCAAAAACACCTGCGGCCACCACGTAAACCGCTTGGCAAAGGGATAAATCGCCACCGGCAACAGCGCCGCAATCCCCAAGGCGATGGCCGCCCAGTTGAAGCTCAGCAATATCCCCAGCGCCAGCAGCGCCTGCACCACCATCCAGATCACCGCGCCCCGCACCGTGACTTGCCCCGACGGAATCGGGCGGCTCCGCGTGCGCGCAACCTGCCCGTCGATATGACGGTCGGTGATGTCGTTCCATGTGCAACCCGCCCCGCGCATCAGAAACGCACCGATGGCACAGCCCCCCGCGATCCACAGATCGTAAAGACCAAACCGCCCCGAATGCAGCACCGCCAGCGCCAGCCCCCACCAGCAGGGCAGCAGCAGCAACCAGGTGCCGACGGGCCGGTCCGCCCGGCTCAGCCGCAGCCAGGGCCTTGTCGCCACAGGGGCCAGCCAATCGACCCAATTGCCCGCCACAGCATCGGCAACCTGCCCCGCAGGCTCTGGCATCCGGCCTTGTGTGGTCATAACCTGCCCCCATGGCACCCAAAATCCGCCTCCATCTAGACCATCCGCTGGCCCAAGGGCAAACCGTTCCCCTGACCGAGGCGCAGGCGCATTACCTTTTCGCGGTGATGCGGCTCGGGGCCGGGGCGGTGATCTCGGTCATCAACAGCCGGGACGGCGAATGGGACGGGGCGGTCACACCCGCAGGCAAACGCGGTGGCAGCGTCGCGGTGCAGGCACAGACAGCACCTTTGCAACTGCCGCCCGACCTCTGGCTCCTCTTCGCGCCGATCAAAAAGGCGCGCACCGATTTCATCGTCGAAAAGGCGGTAGAGATGGGGGTGGCGCGGATCCTGCCGGTGCTGACCGATTTCACCAATGCGGATCGGGTCCGGGTCGACAAACTGCAGGCCCACGCGGTCGAGGCAGCAGAGCAATCGGGCGGCACCTATGTGCCACAGGTCAGCGAACCCGTACGGCTATTGAAACTGCTCGACACATGGCCCGAAACCCAGCCTCTGGTTCTGCGACGAGGCATTGCGCGGTACGGCCACCGCAAGCAGCACAAACCCCGGCCCCGCCGCCATCCTGATCGGGCCCGAAGGCGGGTTTTCCGATGCCGAGCGCACCCGGCTGCGGTCTTTGCCCTATGCCCGCGCCATCAGCCTCGGGCCGCGCATCCTGCGCGCGGATACCGCTGCCGTCGCCGCATTGACACTCTGGCAGATCACCCAAGGCGACTGGCAATGATCCGGGCCAGCGCCGCAGATGTGCCCGAAATCAGCGATTTCCTGCACCGGCACATCGCGGGGTCCATGTTTCCGCTGACCAACCTGCTCTCACACGGGATCATCGGGGCCGGGGCACCGGCGCCACATCCGCGCGCGCAGCGGATCTGGTTCAGGCGGCAGGCCGGCGCCATCACCGATGTGCTGGCCCTGACGGACGAAGGCGCGGCTCTGCCACAACTGGCCGGCGGCGACATCGACGGCGCGGTCAGCGTGCTGCGGGGCCGGTCGCTCGTGGGCATCCTCGGCCAGGCCGAACAGGTGAGCGCCTTGCGCAACGGCCTCGGCCTGAGGCAGGCCCGCTGCCGGATCGACCATGACGAGCCGCATTTCACGCTTGCGCTATGCGACCTGATCCTGCCCGACCTGACCGGCGCGCGGCTCATCCCGCTCTCCGACGCCCCGCGAGCACTCGTCACCCGCTGGTGCGCCGATTACGAGGTCGAAGCGCTGGACACCCCGTTTGGCGAGGCTCAGGCAGAGGCAGCGCGCGACATTGCCGCCTATCTCGCCAAAGACAGCCACCGGGTGCTGCTGGTGGATGACACACCCGTCGCGATGACCGGTTTCAACGCGACGCTGCCGCAGGCCGTGCAGATCGGCGGAGTCTATACGCCTCCCGCGCTTCGCGGTCGCGGGCACGCAAGGGCCGCCGTAGCGATGCACCTGATCGAGGCGCGCGCGGCAGGGGCCAGCCTCGGCATCCTCTTTGCCGCCAGCGCCATGGCCGCGCGGGCCTATACTGCGCTCGGTTTCCGGCAGATCGGCCACTATAACCTGACGTTTTTCGACGGACCACAGCGTGTCGGATAGTTTGCACGCGGGGCTTTGTGTTCTGCCCGCCCGCGCCTATCTCTGATCAAAGGGAGAACCCGATGGGATTTATCCGCAAGGACGCCGCCGACACTCTCTGGCAATGGCGCGAGATCATGCTGGCTGGCGCGCTGGCGTTGCTCGGGCTCTGGTGGGGGGTAACCGGTCGGGGTCTCCTGCAATGGTTCGGTGTGGCGCTGGGGATTGGCGGCGCGGTGCTGATCTGGGCCGGGTTTCAGAGGCTGCGTTTCGCGCCACAGGGCGACGGGCCCGGCGTGGTGCAGATCGACGAGAAAAGGCTGGCCTATTTCGGGCCGCTGACCGGCGGGGTGATCGATCTGGATGACCTCACCCGCGTCGAGCTTGACCCGAACGGACAGCCCGCGCATTGGCTCCTCTCCGGCGTTGGCGGGCAGATGGTGGCGGTCCCGGTCAATGCGGCGGGGGCCGAGGCGCTGTTCGATGTCTTTGCCGCATTGCCAGGCATCCGCACCGAACGGATGCTCGACACATTGCGCAGCGCGCCCGAGCGGCGGGTCGTGATCTGGCAGGCGCAGCGGCAGTTGAACCTGCACTGAGCGCGCCGCAGACCCATATTGGACAGGTGCGCTCTTCCGGCCCGGAATCAAGGCCTGAAAGGCCGCCGGGCAGCGCCCGACCGCCCTGTCAATCCGGAGGCGTGCCTGCGGCACGACGGGCGGGCGCTCTTGCAACGTTGCGCGGGGAAAACCCTCAGAATACTTTAACCGCTAGCACCTCGGCGCTGGGCGGCACTTCACGCCGGGGGCCAGCGGTGTGGCCTACGAGGCGGAATATCTGATGCGGCAGGCGGCGATGACGGGCGAGCGTTAACTATTCCTGACCGATGACAGCGGCGTCGGGTTCAGCCATGCGGAACCAACGATCTCCTGCTGGCAGGTGACGCTGTTATCGGATCTGATGGTGCGGGTGCTAGACACCGGTAAGGTCGGTTCGCGTCAATTTTGCTTAGGATCTGGATCGTGGCCGAGGTAGCGTTTAAGCTGACGTAAGGTCAGTTGAACGTCGGCTGGGGCATCATGTGGTTCTGCGCCATCATGTCACTGGTTCATTGCGTGCGCGGATCGTGGGCGCTCCGCAGGTTCCGGAAAATGTCACCGGGCGCAGCCCAAGCCGCGCCCCCCATGTCATAACCGAGGTGTCACGACCAAACAGTCGACGACTTAACATCCTCCGTTTGACCGTTGTCGGGTCTTCGGCAACCCCACACTTTAGCGGGTAGCCCCCCCGCTCAGCCACGCAATCCTGTCACAATCAGACACCTCGTATCCCCCTCCATTGACATATCCCGCGCTTGGTTGCACCTGTTCGCGGCTGACACATCTGACCCGGCGGAGCGCCCCCATGTCCATTCCTCAATCCGGCGGCGGTCCGATCGAGCGGCACGAGCAACTGGCCGAATACCTCGCACTTGGCAACAAACCCAAGGCAGACTGGCGCATCGGCACCGAGCATGAAAAGTTCGGCTATCTGACCGATACCCACGCACCCTTGCCCTATGACGGGCCGCGCTCCATCAAGGCGATGCTCGAAGGGATTCGCGATCGTTTCGGCTGGACCGAGGTGCGCGAGGGCGGCCATATCATCGGGCTGAAAAACGGTGGCGCTAATGTCTCGCTCGAACCCGGCGGGCAATTCGAGCTTTCGGGCGCGCCGGTGACCACGCTTCATGAAACCGCCGCTGAACTCGCCAGCCATCTGGCCGAGGTAAAGGCCGTGGCAGACCCGATGGCCGTGCGTTTCATGGGGCTCGGCGCCGCACCGGAATGGAGCGGGACCGACATGCCGGTGATGCCCAAAGGCCGTTACAAGTTGATGACCGATTACATGGGCCGCGTTGGCACCCATGGCACGCAGATGATGTACCGGACCTGCACCGTGCAGGTGAACCTCGATTTCGCGTCAGAGGCCGACATGGTGCAGAAACTGCGCGTGGCATTGGCGCTGCAACCGGTGGCCACCGCACTTTTCGCCTCCTCGCCCTTCTTTGATGGCAAACCCAACGGGCACAAATCATGGCGCTCGCGCATCTGGCGCGGGCTCGACAACGCGCGCACCGGCACGCTGCCCTTTGCCTTCGAGGATGGCATGGGGTTTGAACGCTACGCAGAATGGGTGCTCGATGTGCCGATGTATTTCGTCTATCGCGACGGCAAATACATCAACGCGCTCGGGCAATCCTTCCGTGATTTCCTCAAGGGGCAGTTGCCGGCATTGCCCGGCGAATTGCCCACGCTCTCGGATTGGGCCGATCACCTGACCACCGTGTTCCCCGAGGTGCGGCTCAAGCAATTCATCGAAATGCGCGGCGCAGACGCGGGGCCGGTGGCGCAACTCAACGCGCTGCCCGCATTCTGGGTCGGGTTGCTCTACGATCAGGGCGCGCTCGATGCGGCCTGGGATCTGGTCAGGGGCTGGGATCAGGCGACCCGCGAAGGGCTGCGCATCGCCGCCTCCGAACAGGCGCTGCAAGCGGTCGTCGGCAATGTGCGTATGCAGGATTTGGCGCGGACGGTGGTGAGTATCGCACAGGCCGGGCTTGCGGCGCGCGGGCTGGACGAGGCGCCGTTTCTGGACGTGCTGGCAGAATCCGTGACGACTGAGCAAACCATGGCAGACAGGCTTCTGGCGCAGTATCACGGTGAATGGCAAGGCAGCCTCGATCCGATCTATCAGGCAACATCTTATTGACTTTTTTGTGATCCGTGATTCAAGGTCGCCCCAGCACCGGCAACTTATGACCGGCGCACAATGACAAAGGGGAATTGAAAATGCGTGATTTCTTCATCAACGGCTTCGAGATTCTGGTGGGCATCCTTATTGTCCTGCTCGGAATTGCCATTCTGGTCGCGGCCGGGGCCGCCGCCTTTGGCGGTGGTGGCACGGTCATTCAGGGTATGCCGATGCAGGGCGGCCCGCTGATGGGTCTGGCCATTCTGGTCGGTGGTCTGCTCTATCTCGTTTTCGTCGGTGGTCTGATGTATCTGGGTCTCGGCATCTATCAGAACACCAAGAAAACCGCCGCCGCGATGGAGCGGATGGCAAGCAAATAAGGCGTCGGGGGTCACGGCACCCCGATCGCGCATCGGTGCCGGGCCGCTACGGCTGACCCGGCGCTGCTCCCGGCCTATTCCGCCTCAATCGGGGCGGGCAGGATGACTGTTGAAAACAGGCCATCCGTGGCGACAATCGCCTGCACACAAGGCCGCGCACCAAACCCGTCGCAGGCGGTGCCATGGCGGGCCAGCAGGATCACCGCCGGCAGGTCCGGTCCCATCCGCTCTGCCTCCCGGAACAACCCCGGCCAACTGGCCGAGGTGGTGCCGTCGATCACAAAATGCACCGGCGCGCCGCCGGTCCCGGTCCACAGGCTCACCGCCAGCGAACAGTGGATGTGGTTCAGGTCGATCACCACATCGTCGGGCAGGGCATCGGGCGTGTTGCCGCCATCGCCATCCAGATCAATCGGCACAATCACCGCGTCGCCGTAAACCAGTTCGCCCAGGCCGTCGGTCGCCGCGTCACAAACCGCCTGCGCAACGGCGATGATTCCGGTCAGGCGGGGATAGTCCGCCTCCTGCGCACAGACGGCCGCCGGGATCACGGCAAAGAGCGGCATTCAGGCGCATCAGGTCTTTTTCCCGATCCGGGGTTCGGTGCCCGCGCGCAGCCGCTGAATATTGCCCCAATGGCGGATATAAACCAGCACCGCCAACAGGATGCACAGCAGCATAATCTCACCCCGGTCCAGCAGCGCGGCCCAGACCGGCGACAGCCCCGCCGCCATCAACCCGGCGAGCGAGGAATAGCGCATGAGCGCGGCCACCGCCAACCACGTGGCACAGGCGGCAAGGCCCACCGGCCATGCCAGCGCCAGCACCACCCCCAGAAAAGTCGCAATCCCCTTGCCGCCCCTGAAGCCGAGCCAGACCGGAAAGCAGTGCCCGGCAAAGGCCGCAAACCCCGCCACCTGCGCCGCATCCTCGCCCGCAAAATAGCGCGCGATCAGCACCGCCACCGCCCCTTTGCCGCCATCCAGCAACAGGGTCAGCGCGGCGGCTTTCTTGTTGCCGGTGCGCAGCACATTGGTGGCGCCAATATTGCCCGATCCGATCTGGCGCAGATCGCCCAGCTTGAATAGCCGGGTCAGGATCATGCCAAAGGACACTGACCCGATCAGATAGCCGATCAGCGCCCAAAGGCTCAAGGTCAGCAGCCCGTTCTCGATCACCGGCATGCTTCAGCCCCCCTGCGCAATCCGCGCCCCACCAACCCATGTGCCCATCACCTTGCCCTGCAACCGCGCCCCGTCAAAGGGGGTGTTGCGCGATTTCGACCGCAGCGTGGCACGGTCGAGAACAAAGGGCGCATCGGGATCGAACAGCACCAGATCGGCAGGCGCACCCACCGCCAGCCGCCCGGTCGGCAGGCCCAGCCGGCGCGACGGGTTGAGCGACAGGGCGCGAAACAGGCGCGGCAAATCAATGTGCCCGGCATGATAAAGCCGCAGACTCGCCACCAGCAGCGTCTCCAGCCCGACCGCACCCGAGGCCGCCTCTTCAAACGGCAATCGCTTGGATTCCTCATCCTGCGGCGTGTGCATGGAGCAGATGATATCAATCAACCCATCCGCCACCGCCTGCACCACCGCCATCCGGTCCTCCTCCGCGCGCAGCGGCGGGGTCAGCTTGAAAAACGTCCGGTAATCGGCCACATCGAGCTCGTTCAGCGTCAGATGATGAATCCCAACGCCCGCCGTAATGTCATGGCCATTGCGCTTGGCCCGCTCCAGCGCGGGCAGGGCGCGGGCGGTGGTGATCTGATCCGCATGATAGCGCGCGCCGGTCATCTCGATCAGGGCAATATCGCGGTCCAGCGCCATCCGTTCGGCCATCGCACTGACCCCCGGCAACCCGCGCAGCGAGGCAAACTTGCCGCTCGTCACCACCGCGCCCGCACTCAGCCCCGGATCCTGCACATGCGCAATCACCAGTGCATTCAGCGACTTGGCATAGCTCAGTGCCCGCGAGAACACGCGGGTGTCGGTGACAACGCGGAACCCATCGGTAAAGGCCACCGCCCCCGCATCGCGCAACAGCCCGATCTCGGTCATCTCACGACCCATCCGCCCCTTGGTCAGTGCGGCCATCGGCAACACGCGGACAGGCGCATCCAGTGCGGCGCGGCGTGCGACAAACTCAAGCACCTCCGGCGTATCGATCGGCGGATCGGTATCGGGGCGGGTGACGATGGTCGTCACCCCACCCGCCGCCGCCGCACGTCCGGCAGAGCGGAAACTCTCCTTGTGCCGCTCGCCCGGCTCACTGACCTTGACGCCGATATCGACGATGCCGGGGGCAAGGCAATGCCCGGCGCAATCTACAATCTGCGCGTCCTCCGGGGCAGCCATCGCTCCGCTCCGGTCCAGCCCGGCAATCAGCCCGTCCCGCACCAGCAGATGTCCGGTGATCATCTCGCCTGCTTCCGGGTCGATCAGGCGGGCATTGACGAAAAGCGTGGTGGTCATCGTGGCCTCTGCTTCTGGTTGGCCTGACCTATCGCGACAGGGAGGGCGGCGGCAAGCGGGCAGTGCTGGGCTCAGCCCGCGATCAGCACCATGACACCGACCAGTGCCAGCGCAATCACGATGGCCGCCAGTGCCAGCATCCCGCCCTTGCGGGGATCATGCGGCGGCTCATCCTGCATCGGTCGACCTCTGCTGCGTCATGCCTGTGATACATCCTCAAAGAGATCACCAATCGCCCGCGCCCCCCGCGCCGCGCGCAGGTTGCGGGCCAGAATATCCATCGCGGCCATGCGCACAGCGACACCCATCTCGACCTGCGTCTGAATGACCGACCGGTTGATGTCATCGGCAATCTCGCCGTCAATCTCCACCCCCCGGTTCATCGGACCGGGATGCATGACAATGGCGTCGGGCTTGGCAAAAGCCAGCTTTTCGGCATCAAGGCCAAAGCGGTGGTAATACTCCCGCTCGGACGGAATGAACCCGCCATCCATCCGCTCTTTCTGCAGGCGAAGCATCATGACCACGTCGACCCCCTCCAGCCCTTTGCGCATGTCGTCGAACACCTCACAGCCAAACTCGGCGATCCCGGTCGGCATCAGCGTGGGCGGGGCGATCAGGCGGATCCGGTTCTCCATCTTGCCCAGCAGAAAGATGTTGGAACGGGCGACGCGGGAATGGGCAATGTCGCCGCAAATGGCGATGGACAGACGGTGCAACCGGCCTTTGGCGCGACGGATGGTCAGGGCATCCAGCAGGGCCTGCGTCGGATGCTCGTGGCGGCCATCGCCCGCATTCAGCACCGCGCAATTCACCTTCTGCGCCAGCAGATCGACAGCGCCCGATTGCGGATGGCGGACCACCAGCAGATCGGGGCGCATCGCGTTCAGGGTCAGGGCGGTATCGATCAGCGTCTCGCCCTTCTTGATGCTCGTGGCCTGCATCGACATGCTCATGACATCGGCACCCAGCCGCTTGCCCGCCAGTTCAAAACTGGCCTGCGTGCGGGTGGAGTTTTCAAAGAACATGTTTATCTGGGTCAGGCCCTCAAGGACGTGACGATGGGTCATGCCGCGGCGGGACTGATCGGCATAATGATCCGACAGATCGAGCAGGGAGGTGATATCCTCAGGGCGCAGATGCTCGATCCCCAGCAGATGCAACTTGCGATAGCTCATCAGGCCCCCCGATCCGGTTGCGGTGCTTATAGGGACGGGGACCGGGCGCAGCAAGGCGGGTGCAACCGGGGTGGGTCGAGACCCACCTTACCCGCCGTCCCGTAAGGTGGGTCTCGACCCACCCCCACTTCAGGGGACTGCGCCAAAGTAGCCGGAAATGAACCCACCTCGTAAGGTGGGTTTGAACCCACCCTACCTCCCCCCTGCCCATTCGCACCGATAGGCTCTAGACTACACAGATGGATTCTGTGACCGACCCTTCAACCGCGCTGGCCCTGCTGGAATGGCAGGTCGAACTCGGCGCGGACGAGGCGATCTGCGACGCGCCGATTGACCGATATGCGCTGCCCGTCGAGGCACCGCGCGCCACCACGCAACCCGAATCGGCCAGACCGGTCAGGCCGGCATCATCCACCACGACCGCCGCTCCCCGGCTCCCCGAAACGCGTGGCAAGGACGCCACACGCGCACATGCCATCGACGTGGCGCGTACCGCCGCCGCTGCCGCCACTGACCTTGGCACGCTCGCCGCCGCCATGGCCGCCTATGAGCATTGCGAGCTCAAACGTGGCGCGCGCAATCTTGTCTTTGCCGATGGTAACCCCGCCGCCCGCGTGATGATCATCGGCGAAGCACCGGGGCGCGACGAAGATCAGGAAGGGCGGCCTTTCGTTGGCAAGGCCGGGCAGCTCCTCGACCGGATGTTTGCGGCCATCGGGCTTGGCCGCACCAGTCCCGACCCGCAGACTGCGCTCTACATCACCAATGTCATGCCATGGCGCCCGCCCTCGAACCGGACCCCGGACCAGGCGGAAATCGCCATGATGCTGCCGTTTCTGCACCGCCATATCGCGCTGATCGGGCCGGATGTCATTGTCCTGATGGGTAATACTCCCTGTCAGGCGCTGCTGGGGCAGGGCGGCATCACCCGGATCCGGGGGCAATGGACCACGGCCCAGGGTTGCCCGACCCTGCCCATGCTGCACCCCGCCTATCTCTTTCGCCAACCTTTGGCCAAACGCGAAAGCTGGGCCGACCTCCTGGCACTTCAGGCGCATCTGAAGGGTCAGGGATGATCGTCGATCCGCTCACGCTCTGGGCCTTTGTACCCATCGCACTCGCGCTCAATCTGACGCCGGGGGCGGATATGCTCTTTTGTCTGGGGCAGGGGCTGCGCGGCGGGCCGGGGGCGGCGCTCGCGGCCGATGCAGGGATCGCACTCGGCTGCATGGTGCATGTGACGCTGGCCGGGCTCGGCCTCGGCGCCGCCGTCGCTACCGCACCCTGGCTCTTCGAGGTAATCCGCTGGCTCGGTATCGGCTACCTGCTCTGGCTCGCGTTCAGCACCCTGCGCGCAGGGCCGGTCAACCCGGACCTGCCGCCACTGCGGCCCACACGAGCATTGCGCGACGGGCTGCTGGTCAATCTGAGCAACCCCAAGGTGATACTTTTCGTGCTCGCGCTCATCCCGCAATTCGTGGACCCGGCCCGCCCGGTCCTGCCACAATTCCTGATCTTCGGATTCGTGCTCTCGACGGGCGGACTCGTGGTCAACGGCATGGTCGGGGTCTTTGCCGGGCGCATCGGGCGGCGTCTCGCCACCTCGCCGCGCCTTGGCCTCTGGCTCGGACGGACCACGGCACTCATCTTTATGGGCCTCGCCGTGCGGCTCGCCCTCATGCAAAGGACCTGACCCATGTCACGCATCGACGACAGCCGCGATTTCCTGCCCGTGCGCGTCGCGGTCCTCACCGTCAGCGATACGCGCAGCGCCGCCGATGACCGTTCCGGCGACACGCTGGTCGACCGGCTGACCGGCGCCGGGCATATCCTTGCCGCGCGTGGCATCATCCGTGACGAGCGGCCAGCGATTGCGCAGCAACTGCGCGACTGGTGCGCCGATCCGGCCATCGATGTGATCCTGACCACCGGCGGCACCGGCCTCACCGGGCGAGATGTCACGGTCGAGGCGCACCGCGATGTCTATGAAAAAGAGATCGAGGCCTTCGGCACCGTTTTCACCATGGTCTCGATGCAAAAGATCGGCACCAGCGCCGTGCAAAGCCGCGCCACCGGCGGCGTCGCCCAAGGCACCTATCTCTTTGCCTTGCCCGGCTCGCCCGGCGCCTGCCGCGACGCATGGGACGAAATCCTGTCGCTGCAACTCGACTACCGGCACCGCCCCTGCAACTTTGTCGAGATTTTCCCCCGGCTCGACGAACACAAACGGCGCAAGTGACCCAATCCGGCGCGTCTGCCGTATAAATCAACGACGGAACACGCGTCGCGATACGTTGAACGCTGCTACAGTGGACAAACGCGGCGCCGTTCTATCATCTCTGTGGGTGCAACGAGGGTTTTAAGAGCATGAGATTTCTGCGCCGGACGCTCGTCGGTATCTTTCTGATGTCGCTTACCCTCGCGCTGCTCGGCTACGCGGGCAGCACTGTCTACAGCGCAGTGCAGGCCCGACTGAACGAGGAACCGCGCAGCTTTCCGGCCCGCGAACGGGTGCTTTCGGTCAATATGGTCACTGTCAGCTCGGCGCAGGTCACGCCCGAGATGACCGTTTTTGGCGAATTACGCTCTGCCCGCACGCTCGATTTGCGCGCCGCCGTCGGTGGCACCGTGGTCGAGGTGGCACCCGAACTGGCCGAAGGCGGAACCGTCACCACGGGTCAGCTTCTGCTGCGCATCGACCCGGTCGAGGCCGAGGCGGCGCTTGCCCGCGTGCAGGCCGACCTGCAGGATGCCGGGGCTGAACGGCGCGATGCCGAACGCGCCCTGCTGATCGCGCGCGACGAACTGGCCGCCGCTCAGGCGCAGGCCGATCTGCGGGCACAGGCGCTGGCGCGGCAGGCCGATCTGGTGGACCGGGGCATCGGCGCAGTGACGGCACTCGAAACAGCCGAACTCGCCGCCTCATCCGCCGATCAGGCCGTGCTTTCGCGCCGTCAGGCCCTCGCACAGGCCGAAACCCGGCGCGATCAGACCGAAACCACCCTCGCACGCATGGCCATTTCGCTGGCCGAGGCTGAACGGACCCTCGCCGAAACCAGCGTTTTCGCCGCCTTCGACGGCACCCTGACCGAGGTTACCGCGACGCTGGGCGGTCGCCTCACCGCCAACGAACGCATCGCGCAACTCGTCGACCCCGCCTTGCTCGAAGTGTCGTTCCGCGTCTCCACCGCGCAATATGGCAACCTGATCGGCCCTGACGGCAGCCTGCTGCGCGCGCCGGTGCGCGCAGCACTCGATGTTTCGGGCGTCAGCCTGACCGCTACCGGCATGATCAGCCGCGAAGGTGCTGTCGTCGGCGCCGGTCAGACCGGCAGGCTCATCTTTGCCACGCTCGACACCGCCCCCGGGCTGCGGCCCGGCGATTTCGTCACCGTCAGCATCGCCGAACCTGCGCTGGATCATGTGGCAATCCTGCCCGCTACCGCCGTCGCCGCCGATCAGACCGTGCTGGTGGTCGGCGAGGGTGACAGGCTCCGGCTCGAACCCGTCACGCTGCTGCGGCGGCAAGGCAATGACGTGATCGTGCAGGCCGACCATCTGGACGGGCAATCCGTCGTCGCAAAACGCTCGCCCCTGCTCGGCTCCGGCATCCTTGTCCGGCCGATCATACCGGGCGGCACAGCCGAGGCTCCCGTCGCCGAAATGATCGCCCTGACCGAAGACCGGCGCGCGCGCCTTGTCGCCTTCATCCGGTCCAGCGACCAGATGCCGGAAGAGGCAAAGACGCTGTTGCTGGCCCAGCTTGAACAGGACGAAGTCGCCGCCGACGTGGTCGCGCGTCTGGAAAGCCGGATGGGAAGCTGACAATGGTCCTCCCCGGTCGCGGCATCCTCTCCTACTTCACCCGGCATCGGACGGCGGCCAATCTGGTCATGGTGCTGATGATCGTGGCCGGGATCATGGCGGCCCCGCGCATGCGGGCGCAGTTCTTTCCCGATGTGATCGTCGACAGCGTCTCCGTCTCCGTCTCATGGCCGGGGGCCGGGGCCGAAGATGTGGACGCGGCCATCGTGCAGGTGCTCGAACCGGCCCTGCTGGTGGTCGAAGGTGTCACCGGCTCTTCCGCCAATTCGACCGAAGGGCGCGCCAATATCCGGCTCGAGTTTGAACCCGGCGCCGATATCGACCGGGCGGCGGAAAACGTGCAACTCGCCCTCGATGCGGCGGGCACCCTGCCCGAGGATGCGGGCGACCCGGTGATGCGGCGCGGCGGCTGGACCGACAGGGTCACCGATGTGATCATCACCGGGCCGGTCGGCGCCGATCAACTGGCACGTTTCGCCGATGAACTCTCGGCCCGGCTCTTTGCCCAAGGCGTCACACGGGTCAGCGTTCAGGGCGTCGCCGCGCCCTCCACCATCGTCGAAGTGCCCTCACTCGCGCTCATCCAGTACGATATCGGCATGGCCGACATCGCCGACGCCATCGCACGCGAAGTCTCTGCCGATCCCGCAGGCGATGTATCAGGGTCGGCCCGCGTGCGCACCGGCACCCCCAAACGCAGCGCCGAGGAAATCGCCGGCATCGTGCTGCGCCAGACCGCCGACGGGGCCAATCTGACCATCGGCGACGTGGCCACGATCCGGGTCGAAGGGGTAGACCGCGACCGCGCCTATTACGTCGGTGACAGCCCCGCCATTCAGGTCCGCGTCGACCGCAGCGCCAATGGCGACGCGATCTCCATCCAGCAGATCACCGAGGATGTGGTCCGCGAGGTGCAGGCGAGCATGCCCGAAGGGGTCAGCATCGACCTGACCAACAGCACCGCCGGTCAGATTTCCGGGCGGCTGGCGCTTTTGCTCGACAACGGGGCGATGGGGCTGGGGCTTGTGGTGCTGCTGCTCTTTTTGTTCCTCAATGCCCGCACCGCCCTCTGGGTGGCACTGGGCATTCCCATAGCGATGTTCGCCGGTGTGGCGCTGATGTATGCCGCCGGGCTCACCTTCAACATGATCTCGCTCTTTGCCCTGATCCTGACGCTCGGGATCGTGGTCGATGACGCCATCGTCGTGGCCGAACACGCCGATTACCGGGTGCGCCACCTGCGCGAAGAGCCGAAAACCGCCGCTGAAAAGGCGGCGCAACGGATGTTCACGCCGGTCTTTTCCGCCACCATCACCACAATCATCGCCTTTCTCGGTCTGGTCGTGATCGGCGGGCGCTTTGGCGATCTGATCTCGGACATTCCCTTTACCGTCATCGCGGTTCTGATTGCTTCGCTGGTCGAATGTTTCCTGATCCTGCCGCATCACCTCAGCCATGCCATCGCCTATAACGCGCCAACCCCGTGGTATGACTGGCCCTCGCGGCAGGTGAACCGGGGTTTTTCCTGGGTCGTGCGTTCGCTGTTCCGGCCCCTCATCGCGTTGGTGATCAAGGCGCGCTATCCCGTTCTCGCCGGGGCCGTTGTGCTTCTGGCAATGCAGGCCGCGCTTTTCATCCGGGGCGATGTGCAATGGCGGTTCTTTTCCCAGCCGGAACAGAGCTCGGTCAGCGGTAATTTCGCCATGCTGCCGGGTGCCACGCGCCAGGACAGCCTCGACATGATGCGCGAGATGCAGCGCGCCACCAATGAACTCGGCGCCGAATACGAGGCGCAGACCGGGATCAACCCGCTCGCCTATGTCATCGCCGAAATCGGCGGCAATTCCGGGCGCGGGCTGGCCGGCTCCGACACAAAGGAAAGCTGGCAACTCGGTGCCATTTCCATCGAACTGGTCGATGCCGACCTGCGGCCCTTTTCCAGCTCCGAATTCGTGACTACGCTGCAGGAACGCATCGTGCAGCATCCGATGGCCGAAACCGTCAGCTTTCGCAGTTGGGGCGGTGGCGGCCCCGGCGGCGATGCCATCGACATTCAGCTTTACGGCGCCGATCTTGACACGCTCAAGGAAGCGGCAGAGGCGCTCAAATCCGAACTTGGGCAATTCGCCGAAGTATCGGGGCTCGAGGATTCGCTCTCCTATGACAAAGAGGAACTGATCCTTTCGCTCACGCCACAGGGGCAGGCGCTCGGCTTTACCATCGACGCGCTGGGGCGCACCCTGCGCGACCGTCTGGGCGGGATCGAGGCGGCAAGCTATCCTGACGGCCTGCGCTCCGCCACGATCCGGGTCGAACTGCCCGCCAGCGAACAGACAGCCGATTTTCTCGAACGCACCCGGATGCGCGCGGCCTCGGGCGATTATGTCGCACTGGCCGATATAGTGCAGGTGCAACAGCGCACCGGCTTTGCCACCGTCGGGCGCGAAAACGGCGTCGTCCTGATCAGCGTCAACGGCGACTTGTCCGAGGATAACCCCGACCGCGCCACCGAAATCACCGGGCTGATCGGCTCCGATATCCTGCCCCGGATCGAGAGCACCTATGGCGTCGGCTTCAACCTGTCAGGGCTCAGCGAACAGGAACAGGCGTTCCTCAGCGACGCACTCCTCGGCCTCGTCCTCTGTCTCACCGCGATCTTCCTCGTCCTCGCCTGGATCTTTGGCAGCTGGACCCGGCCCCTCGTCGTCATGGCGATCATCCCCTTCGGCCTGATCGGCGCGGTCTGGGGCCATGTGCAATGGGGCATCCCGATGAGCCTTTTCTCCGTCGTGGGCCTGCTCGGCATGGTCGGGATCATCATAAATGATTCCATCGTGCTGGTCACCACGATCGACGAATACGCAGCAGAGCGGGGCCTGATCCCCGCGATCATCGACGGCGTCGCCGACCGGCTGCG
>Ga0105055_10006541_pt1 | contig 15929 bp, 9 predicted proteins | sample BON03_FD_78090 | JGI IMG/M metagenome (GOLD analysis project Ga0105055, IMG submission 78090) | Freshwater microbial communities from Lake Bonney liftoff mats and glacier meltwater in Antarctica - BON-03 | ecosystem: Environmental > Aquatic > Freshwater > Ice > Glacier meltwater | place: Lake...
AAAAAAAAGAGGAAAATTGGTAGGCGTTTTGTGTGGAGGAAAACGGGTAGAGAATTCGGTAGAAAATCGCTAACGAATATCAAAAAAAAATTATTTCTCGAATTTGGGTTGGTACTTGAACTTGTGTTTTAAAAAAGCATCAATGGAAAAAAAAAACATCATTTATCGTACACACCCCTGAAAGGGGGCCTAGTATAAATTCTAGTAGAAAACAAATAGCCTGGCCGCGAAGAAAGTAATACCACTGGTGACGATCGGTTGCATAATTAATATCTGCTGTTTTTATGCCAGCGGTGAAGCGCAGCAGTTACTGGGCAGATTTCCCTAGTGGTAGAAACAGCGTCACTCGTGTAGTTGGAAGGCGAGACATTCGAAGCGCAAGTCGAAGATCCTCTTGGAAATCCAAGTTGAATATGTTGCTAGGTGCTCGAGAAAAGCCTGTCGCTGACGAGTTTAATTGGAACGCATGGGGGGGATGGGTGCAGCGAAGGACATTGGATGGTTTAGTGTACTATTACGAGCCAGACTCAGGAAGGGTGTCATGGGAGAAACCGGAAGAACTTAAAACCGACCAGGAGATACTCGAAGATCAAGCCGAATGGGTATGGGTCCCACATCCTAAAAACGTATGGCAACCAGCGAAGGTGATCTCGAAGGAGTCCAATGGCGCTGTAATCGTCAACACGATGAACAATGAAGTTCACAAAGTCCCACACATTAGAGTAATGAAAGGCAAACTCACAGGTGGAATTTCACAGAAAGTTCCGTTATGGCCATTGAAACGTCACTATTTAGATGCTATTGAGCCGGACCTTGTGGCTATTGAAGCACTTGATGAAGGACTTGTTATGCACGTACTCCGCTGCAGATACGAAAATGACGATATATATACATGGGTAGGAGGAAGCAGAACTGTTTTAGTATCTATCAACCCTTTCAAGTACATAGAGAAGCTATATTCAGATGAAGCTGTTCGTTTGTCCAAGCAAGGGGGTCCTCACATCTACGCCATCGCTGATGACTCACTTGAGTCACTTTTGTATGAGAACAAAAGTCAATCTATATTAGTGAGCGGTGAATCAGGTGCGGGAAAGACGCAGGTCACGAGACAGTGTCTTGATTTCCTTGCACGAGTCACAAATGAAGGCTCGAAACGTAAAAGTATGCCGGTTTCATTTTCCATGACTACGAATGGAGATGAGCACAAGGTCGAACAAAAAGTACTGGTGGCGAATCCTGTTCTTGAATCTTTTGGTAACGCTAAAACAGTTCGGAATAATAATTCAAGCAGGTTTGGTAAATGGATCGGAGTGTATATTGATAGGAAGAATAAGATTATAACCGGCGCGAAAATAACAAGTTTTCTTTTGGAAACCACTCGCGTCACCTCTCAAGCGCCCACTGAGAGGAGCTACCATATATTCTATCAACTACTTCAATCACCAGAAATCGTGGAGAAATACAACTTAACAGGAGATGCTGCGGATTACGGATACCTTAATAGGTCAGGTTGTACTCTAGTGGATTCCATAGACGATCAAGATGATTTTTCAAAGGTTTTAACTGCGTTGGACCAACTTGACTTTGAAGATGAAGAAATAGAGTGGTTGTTTCGTACCACTGCCTCCATTCTGCACGTGGGCAATATTTCATTTGACGAAGTTAGTTTGCCGAATGGGAAGAGTGGTTGCTCCATTTCATCACCAGGTGCTCAGCAAGGGCTTGAAAATGCCTCTGAGCTTTTGGATATTGTGCTGGATGATCTTAAAAAAGTGCTTACTTTAAGATCCATTACCGTTCGAGGTGAAGTATCTGAGATTCCACTTTCTGTAGCAAAAGCGGAACAAGCTCGGGACTCCCTTGCCAAAGCAGTGTATGGTAAACTATTCGATTGGTTGGTAGAACGAATAAATAGTTCATTTGGTGAAACGTCTGGCAAGTTTATAGGGATCCTGGATATCTTTGGATTTGAAATATTTGAGCATAACTCTTTTGAGCAATTGTGCATCAATTATTGCAACGAGAAATTGCAGCATCGATTCAATACCAACACTTTCAATGACGAAGAAGACTTATACGAGATAGAGAAGATTCGATACAAGCACACAGATTTTCAGGATAATACTCCTATTTTGGAGCTGCTGGATTGCAAGCCACAAGGGATATTAAATTTATTAGATGACGAATGTCTTGTGCCTAATGGAACCGATCAGAAGCTACTTCAAAGACTCGAAGCCGTTCACAGCGATAACCACTATTTCCAATCTGGGAGCAAGAACAAAAATAAGGCAATCAAACGACAGGAATCAGATCCGTTGTCATTTTCAATCAAACACTTCGCAGGTAGTGTGACGTATGATGCGCGAGGATTCATGTCCAAAAATATCGACAACCTCTTTCAAGATCTTTATGATATTTGTTCTAAATCCGATGACTCCTTGACTCAGGACTTGTTTCCTGCATTGCAGCGAGATGAAAGAGTGAAAATCGTCACCCAAGGATTTAAGTTCCGTTCCCAACTCAATGAATTGATGTCAATTCTTGATAAGACCGAAAGTCGTTATATCAGGTGTGTGAAGCCGAATGCAGCCCAAGTACCTAATGATTTTGAAGGTCGGAAGTGTTTGGAGCAGCTGAGAGCATCTGGGGTGTTTGAGGCAATCGCTATTCGCAAAAATGGATTTGCCTTTCGGATGTATCACGACGAATTCATCACCAAATATAGATGCATCAACCCGAACCACACTTATGTTTCAAAACCAGAGGATGAAAAGTCATTCTGTCAAGAGATTATTGACATGTGTCCTCACAAACTTCCTGGAATTCAAATTGGCGAGATGCGAGTCATGTACAGAGTTAAGGAGCATAAAATGCTGAACCTCCTTCGAGATATTTCTCTCTCCAAGGTGATTCCGGTAATTCAGAAAGTATGGAAAGGTGCTTTGGCTCGAATGTTTTTCAAGGCGCTTAATCAAGCAGAGTCCAAGCTTGTAGACGCTATAGCTCAAGGTTCCGACATAAGTCGTCTTGAGACCGTGATCGACGATGTACCAGACACCCTGGGGTCCATTGGCAACTTGTTCCGATTAAATCCGCCGAGTCTCAGCAAGGCCAAGTCGTTGCATGCTGGCCTGGAGCAATGGGAAACGTTGGAAGGAGAGATGGAGGACTTTGAGGGCTTTCACACTTTGGATGATTTGTCTCCAGCACAGATTGTCTCCGTAAGAGATCTTGTGCGTCGTGCTACTGACCTTCGCGAGTCGTATCCGATGACGGATGATCAAAAATCCATTTATGATCATCTCAAAGAACTTCTAGTGGAATCACCTCCCAAGGTTGATATAGAGGAGCGAGCGCAAGAGGCAATGCTTACAATGGACCAGAAGATGCTCGAGCAGGTGTCTGAAGAAGCAAGTCAGTGGGCTTCGCCTATGGACCTGGTGGTAAATAAGGTGAACGAGATCGTAGAGCAGTTGGACGACCTGCGCGAACTTATATCTCGTGCAATAGAAAATGTGGACAGGTCCCTTTTGCAGCAAGTCTTGGCTACAGCTGAAGAGTCTAATTTTTTGGAACCTAGGTTAGATGAAGTTCGTCGATTATTGAGTTTAGAATCTAGGGAATTTCTAGAAAGTGAGCTTCAAGCGGCCGTTAAGTGGAAAGATCGAAAAAGAATTATCAGCAGGGAATTACTGAAGCGAGAATACGACTTGTGCTCCAACTTTGACAAATATCAAAATTTCTTTGACAATGATAGAATCCGAGGAATATCGAATAATAAAAACTGTCTCGTGAAGCTAAAAACTTCGAAACCGGAACCAAAAATCCAACTTGGTTTCACTACACAGAAATTGAAAACATCAATTCTCCTTATTCGCGATCCTGAGTTGACTAAACGCGCTGTTGCCATATTCGAAGACATTAAAATACACATGGGAGATATTAAGAAACAGATAGTCGACATTCAACCAGGCTTTAAAGTGCTCAAAGCTGGCTATACCACTTTTGAATTGCGAGACGAAATTTTCACTCAGCTGGTGATGCAACTCACCGGAAATCCTAGTTTATTGTCTATCAAAAAAGGCGTCGATCTCTTGTGCATGTGCTTGGCAGTATTTCCACCATCAGATGAACCTTTTGAAAATTATCTCACTGTCTGGACTAAACTCCATCTTCCTCCTGACTTTTACAACGTGGTCGTAGCCAATCTCCATGACCACCGCTTCCAAGGAGACTGTGAGCCTTACTACAAAGCAATTAGGCGGTTGTTCGTACACAGACGTTCACTTGTGATTCTCCAGGAACTCTCTGAGAATGGCGGTATTCAAGCCTCCACCAACGAAGACGACGAGCTCGCAGGCTATGACTTCAACGATGAGGCATCTCGTCAGACTCTGGAAGCATGTCGTGAAAGGTTCATTAGTTTCGAAAACGGCTCACGATGGTCCAGACGGTGCGCTTGGGACGAGGATCCCTGGCAATCGAAGAAGGTCGTTCTGAAGAATATCTTGCTAGATGGCTCTTTGGCACCTTCAGATCTTCCCTTGGTACATAAGGAAATAAGCTATTGCACTGCCACATCTGATGACACCACAGTATCTAGCAGCGAAGACGAGCCTACTACGATACTACACAGAAAGGAGTCGAAAAAGTATACCAGAAAAAACAAACTTATTAGAAAGGTGAAATACGCCAAAACTCAAAGTGAGGCGAAGCTACACGACGTTTCTGTGTATGCAAAATCCAAAGCAGAGAAGCAAGCTGAACGATTCCAGAAGTTGAAAGGTATTCGTTTCAATCACAAACCCAATGATGACGAAGATGTTATATCCAATGAGCATCATGACAGTAGCATGAGTGGCACTTTGAAAAAATTGAAAAAATTCAAATCCAAAGCGTCTGAAAGAATTCACGACGTGACTGCATCATTGGCCAAGTCTTTGAAAAAAGAGGAATCTCCAGCGGATGAAGACGACAGTAAAAAAACAGTTGAATAACTTTAAATAATATACCGTGTTGTTCCTCTGTTACTGACTGCGTTTTTAAAACTGATATCAAACCAGTTATTTCGGTTAACGAATTTCGAATGCTGACAGTTTTTCAAATTGTCAAGGAATCTTTGAACTGGCAATTCGTGTTTCTCAGGCGGAATCTCCAGACACACTGGACACACTAGGCATGAATTTTCGTCTATCGATTGGTCTTTCCTTCGACAATGCTTTCTATTCCAACAGTTTGCGCATGCCAGAATTATTTTTCTATCGCCACTGAATTTTTTAGGACAATGTATACCATTCCAGGTCAAATGATTGCATCGTCCACATCGCGTAGGCTCGCTAAAACTTAACATGGTGTAGCATTCTAGCGGTTTCCATTGTTCATTCTTCAAAAACTGATCATCGGCGTATTCCATATTATGGTATAGAAACAAGTACCAGTTGAACAATTTCTCCCGCACCAAATTAAGCGAAGCTGTCATGATCCTACAACTAAGATCTAAGCCATTGGAAGAAGAAGGATCTATCCCAAGCATCTTTAGAATCAAAAATCGGTTCCGTTCGTTGGTTTTCCGAATGCCGTCTTCTCCGACATATGGTTTGTCTCTTGGATAATCTTTTGTTGAAACACCAAAGTTGATCAGCTCCTGGAAAAAGATAGAGGAGATTCTTTTGTTTTCGGAATTGATTTCGTCATGTTTAGGGTATTCACTTTCTCTTCGTTTCGAAAGACCCCTGGAATTTGTGGGATGGTACTCTTCAGATTCCTCCGAGGAGTCAGAACCAGAATCACTTAGCACCAAAGCTTGGTCATCTGATTTGACGTGGGTACTATCATTTCCTTCGTCATCTGAATCTTCGCAATCAGAATCATAGGCCCCGGCAGCAGATTCTAATCTAGAGTGATCATGAATGTAGCCTTTATTAGATTCTACTTCAGAATCGTTATTTTCTGGATATGGGGCGGTGTCCAGACCCGATTCAGGCGCCTGAATACCAGTTCTTGAATGAATTACAACTGCTTGATCAGATCTTGTAACTAATCCTGATTCAGAGGCGTCATTTTCTTGATATGTAGTGATATCCTCATCTCTGGGGGGCTGAAAACCTTCTGGTGAACTTCCTGGAGTTGGATCTCGAATCGACGCATCCTCGAGAGTTTTAATCCGTTTTTCATGTTCGAGATCGAGCTTCCTGAAGGCATCCTTTTCCTTTCTGAACTTTTTGTCTCTCGTTCCGCCTTTTCCTCCTCCAAATCGCTCAATGCATGTGTTAGTTTCCCCCGAACTTCAATTAGCTCCCTCTCCAGTTCAGATACTTTAGTTGTTTATAATAATTCCCGCTCCGCAGTCGACATGGCTTACTTTGAGTTAGTAGTTTGTGTTGTGTTCGGAAAATCGAAATGACAGCTGGAAAATCGACTAGCGGTCATCTATCTAAAACAATAAGGGTGAAATTTTTGAAAGAGGTGACGCTGGAGTTAAAGCGTCATCATTTTTAAATTCAATTGAAGACTCGAGAGCGGCGACTATATCGAACATTTAGAGTTCGGAGGGGAGAGGCGATGCTTTATAAGCCTATCTTTGAATACCGCAAATCGTATGTCTGTAAGAAGGATACTTTTTTTCGCAATTGAAAAGAAATATCATGTGAATTCAGTGATTCCTAATGTTCGGTCGAAAAAGAATTAATATCGTATGTCTTGCATAGAAAACCGATTTCATTGATTATTCGGAAAGTTAACGCCGCTTCTATTCTTGTCAGTTACCGCAGAAAAATGCAGTCCATCAAGTGTCTAGCATTCATATTCAGACACCTAAACTTTCTGCTTTCCTATATTATATTTCGAGACGTGATGCTGTTAACTTAAGGCGGGTTTAGCATCAGTGGCCCAGTAGGCGTCACTTAGACTTTCACTATGAACGATTTGGGTAAAATAGCCTTATCGGTAGTATCTATAATTAGAGAGATTAATTTTCGCTAATCCAAATGGCAACTTGCTCTGGAGTCTTAATCTCAGGAATGGATAAAGTCGACAATATTTTTTGAGCAATGGGCGAATTCTTTCCAAGTAGAGGCCCCAGCGATTTGGACTTTGCCAAACAATAATCCCTCGTCTCCTTCAATGCTCCGGATACAAACAGCAAAGTATACGCTCTCAATTTGTCCTCGATGGTCATCGGGGCTTCGCGGTCAGCCAGTTTGACCCGTAGCCATTCTTGCTCCTCTTCCTGTTGCATTAATCCACTGCCAAACATCACCAATACTGGATAAGAATACTTCCCTTCGTCTGCATCTTCGTAAAATCCTTTTGCAGACCAATAATGAGGATCGCAAATGTTACAAAGATCATCTCTAATTTGAAAAAATCGACCTAATTGTACAAATAAATCCGCTACAACTTGACCCACGGCCGTGTTGCCAGTGCAAAGTGCACCCAATTGGGCACACGCTTTGAAGAGTGCCCCAGTCTTGTGATCAATCATGGCAATATACTCTGCAGCTGTTGGGCACATGGCGTGGTCACCCCAGTACAAATCAGCATTCTGTCCTCGATGAAGATCCAGCAACATCGAACTCACGCACTGGGACAGTGCATACCTCTTCTCAACATTATGATGTTTCATCAAAGTGTCAACTTCGTGAATGGCCTTGATGAAGTTGAAGGTACCGGTATTAATGGTTTGGGCAGTACCCCAAAGCAAGTGAGCACACACGGCTCCTCGTCGAGTAGACGACCTATCTTCGATATCGTCATGGAGCAAAGAAGCTGCATGAACTCGTTCCACGATCGCCGCAACGCTCCTAGCGTCCTCTTTCGAAAGGTCTTTATCAAACTCCCCATAGAGCTTCACCAACGCTGTACGCAGCTGCTTTCCTGGGTTACTGCACATGTAGCTATATGGACCTTGAAGTAAGAAATCGTAGTAAGGATCTGCTTTCGGCATAGACACGTTCCCAACTCGAAACCAAGGGAAATCATCATCCTGTGGACTGGTTCCAGTACCTTCCTTCATATGCTGTCCCTTTATCTTTTGGTGAAATGGACTTCCAAAACTCGAAGCAATCGCACGGAACCAAGGTGTCAGTAGCACACTGTCATTATTCATCATGTCTGTCAGTCGATTCGGTTCTACCCAATCTATCGCTTCCACTTCCTCGGGGTTCAGATGAAGTCCTTCCTTCTCGTCTTCACTGACTTCAATAACGTACAGTGTGTCAATTTCCTTTTCCCCGTATTTGAAATCGGAAAACGCTTCATAGGTCAGCTTTCCAACAGCTTGAAGCCTGCTACGAATGTTCTTGATGGCCCATCCAAGCTCATCCTGCATTCGAATGTCGATCCACTCCTCCATAAACTTCTCTTCTGTACGCGGATGACTGCATACCGTGTTCGTCCAAGATAGTGGAAAGGTATACTTCGTCTTCGCTCGCTGTTGGAGAAGCAACCTACCTTCCTTATCGAACACGAAGAGACTGAATGCACGATGCAAGACCATTGGTTGCGTGTGGCATTCGGCAAGGTTGCCCACGTATAATGTCTCGTCGTTCTCATTCACCACCACACATGTCTTCTTTTCTGTTGCACCTTCAGTTGCAATATTCATCCGAGAGTTGACTAATTGCCACGTCTAAATTCCTGCGAAGATTCCGGTAATAGAAAACCAATACAGAATACATACGATCACTTATACAGACCCCGTGATATTCTGCTGACGCGATCAATGTGATGTCGCCATCAAACATTAATGATGCGACCGTTACAATTTGAAAAACCATCGTTAAATAGCGATGGAGGTCATCGCAAACAATTTATTATTTTGTACGCTGCTTCACCATGAAATAACTTTCGCTATTTTACAAGCAACGTCGTATGTTGATTACAAATCACTAAATACATAATAATGAAAAAAGGAGCTCGGGATTTTGGTAAACGTGTAGCACAGCAACAGAAGAAACAGTTGCATTCTGTGCTGCCTCAACAAAGCATCGAAAACATCCCTCACCATAAATTGGAACACTTATTGGGTGATACGCTGCAAGCAGTCCAAATTAGAAAAGACCGATTCTTCCCAAACGCGAAAGGACTCCCTGTGCTGGGATCTGATTTTGACGCTGCTAGTTTCTACGACCTAGTCCATGGTACCAACTGCGAGAATGTAGTTGGATTCCTTACAATGCCTATTGGAGTTATCGGACCGTTGCGAATAAACGATGTTGATTACACGGTGCCTTTAGCCACTACTGAGGGAGCTTTACTTGCATCTGCTAATAGAGGTGCTCGTGCGATACGTGAGAGTGGCGGAGCTCAAGCCCGTGTTGTAAGAGACGGGATGTCACGGTCTCCTGTTCTTAGTTTTGAAAGCGCATGCGCTGGAGCTGAGTTTGCTCAATGGGTTCAGAGTCCTGAAATGTTTCCTAAACTTAGCGAATGGTTTTCTTCAACGACCAATTTTGGAAAATTGAAGTCAGTGAAACCCACGGTAGCCGGAAGATACGTTTTTTTGCGGTTTGAAGCGACAACCGGAGATGCCATGGGCATGAATATGGTTGGAAAGGGTGTGAATGCTATTATTGAAAATATTCTACCTATTCAACCTCAGTGCAAACTTGTGGCACTTTCCTCCAATATGTGCACAGATAAAAAGCCTAGTGCCATGAACTGGGTGAACGGCCGAGGCAAATCTGTTGTGTGCGAGGCGGTGCTGTCGAAACAGACTGTCGAGTCTGTTTTAAAAACCACAATTCCTGAACTGATTCATCTCAATATCACGAAGAATCTTATTGGCTCCGCACTAGCAGGATCTATAGGCGGCAACAATGCTCACGCTTCCAATTTGGTAACTGCTTTGTTCCTCGCGACAGGACAGGACCCTGCCCAAAACATAGAGTCCTCTAATTGCATGCTACTCATGGAAGCCATGGATGATAAAATTCATGTTTCTGTCACAATGCCTTCCATCGAGGTTGGAACCGTGGGCGGTGGAACTGCGCTACCAGTTCAACAATGCATGCTAGAACAGCTTGGGGTAGCAGGAGCCAACAGAGAATCACCTGGAGCGAATGCAATGAAACTATCACAAATTGTTGCTGCCACGGTTTTAGCTGGCGAATTGAGTTTAAATGCTGCATTATCGAGTAACCATTTGATTTCAGCTCATATGGACTTGAACCGAAAATAGATAATTACACCAAAGATTTTTTAGATTTCGATGGAATGATTTGTTTATATTAACCAAGGATGTTTTAATATTTCGTCAGTGGGAATTCGTTTCGTCGGATCGATTTTCAAACAGCTTTCCAAAAGGTCAAACAAGCATTCAATACTTTCTTGATCTTTCGGAGTGCACTGAGCTAAATTTTCAATATATCCTTCCATCTGGCTTTGCAACAAAATCATTCGCTTCACAGCGGAGATTCTGCTGGACGAATATCTTTTGTTGGTGGGCCAGCGAAGAGTTTTGTCCGAGTCAAAATAGTTTTTGGGCGATTTTCTGATTAGTCGGCTCGGAATGGCCCCACACGTTCGTTCAATCATCGCTAAATGTTCCATAGAGTCGTGTGTCGAGAATAAAAGTTTGCCAAACAAAAGTTCGTATAGTACACACCCAACTGACCAAATATCTGATGGATAGGACCAGCCAATGTTTAGTATCACCTCCGGAGATCGATATTGACGAGTATTGATCGTTTCATATTGATACTTTCCACTATTCATCTCAACAGCACCTCCAAAATCAATCAGTTTTACTCGGTAGCTTGATTTTCCAGTCTTCGAATCTATGTTGTCTTTGAATTCAAATAAAATATTCTCCAATTTGATGTCTGTATGTACGATGTTACACGAGCCGTGTAGAAATGAAAGAGCCAATATAATATCACGGGTTATAACACGAAGTTTTTTCAACGATATTTTCGAAATGTTGGTTTCCAAATAATCATGCAGTGACATTGCCAGTGGTTCGAACACCAAGCAATAGTGATCGTGCCAAGAAAAGTGATCATGTAAATTTACAATCCTGCTGCACTTATCATCCTCATTTTGAATTCTCTCTAATACACCAGCTTCCATTTTAGCTTCATCCACATACTTTGGAATATTACGAATAACCTTTACAGCCACGTAATATTTTCGTTTACTCTTTCGTTTTGCATTTGGATCGGTAATTTGGCACTTAAAAACTTTGCCAAAGGTCCCCTGACCGAGTTCTTTGACAATAAGTAGCTCATCAGTAATATTATCACCGACTTCTCCTTCACAGTGTCCATCATCATCACTACAGCTAGTACTCCCTGACTTCGATTTCGATTCTTTCACTATTTTAGAATGCTTGGAATCCGAGTTTGAATCTCTGATATCCAATTTCTTAAGGGACCGTTCTAGCGGAATTGTACCACTAGAGAATCTACGCTGAGCAATCTGCACAATAGGTTGACAATCTCCAAAACTGCGATTCCGATGCAATGGAGGTCTAGGAGATTTTCCGAAGTTGACAATTTCGCCCATAAGCATCTTATATGGATCTCCACGTAGAGATTCAACTGCGTGGGCTGTGATGTCTTTCAGGCGAACCACGTCGATCGTCGATCTTCGCCGCTTGGCCATCCCGAAAATGTCCCTTTTTATTACTGGGTTTCTACTCACATTTCGTGGGTGAATTTTGTGAGGTGTGTACTTTTCAATGCACACATTTGTCCATTATTATGACCGTGTCTCGATAAAATCTTTGGGAACTCTACAAGAAATATTCGTTTCTGGAATAAGAAATTCTTTGTTTGATCAACAAAATCCTCGTCAGTTTTTTTATTGGTCGTCTAACTCGTCTTTCATGAACGACTCTTGGCATAATTTCTCTACATGTCTAATATTATTTCTGTTGAATTATCCAAAATGTTCTCGAATTTATAATGCAAAATAGTTGTCCAATTGTTTCATATTTGTATATCTTGTCACTTAATTAATAGATACTCCCACGAGAGTTACCCTTCAACCTGGTCTCGATACGACCACGATTTCTTTTTAACATATTGTCTTTTATATCCATTTAATACTTTCTATTTTGAAGCTGCATACTCCGATTCATTCTTTTTTCTTTGAATAAATAAGATTACATACTGGCATAAAAGGAGATGATGCATGCAGCCAAGAATCCCTAGGCGACATATTAAATATAGAGGATATGCTTGAAGTAGTACATCATATGAAAGTTTTACAAGATGAAAATGATTAGAGTCCGAATTTACTTCTGGTAGATTTTCTATGCATTACAGATGCTTTCAATTTGACTTTAATCATGATAAGTTAAAGGAAAGCAACCTGAGGTATCATTTCTCGTCATTTACTTGATAAAAAGAACCTTGTTACTAAGTTCAAAATAATCGCGAGATAAATAAATAATAAAATAAATAGTTTCCTTTCATTACAACGAGAGCTATGAACACATGGAAAGACAAATTCCGACAATACTCAAGAAAAGACATTTGGTATAGTCTGAAGTAGTCGTTCCATCTCAGGGGAAGGCTTCCCGCTCTCACTCTGCTTTGTGACACAATTCATGATAATAGTAGAGGTATGCTTCATCTGTTTCGTTCGATTCTGCTGCCTGTAAAACTCGTACACCCGCACCAAGTCTTGAACGGCATCCGTGTACTCTTCCTCAGCAATCGAGGCTTGGGCGCTACTCCACAGCGACCCTAGAAAATATTTCTCAAATGTTTCAGCTTCCATGTCCCATCTATGTGGAGGTGATGTAGAAGGCGGTAAACTGCCGACCATTCCTCTCAAAGTCGTCGTGCCTTTTCGGTTTGGAGTTGAGGTAAAATTTACTTGCGATGTAACGCAGTTTCTTAAGAGTCATCTAGCAAATACTGTGACTTGTTCACAAAGTGACAAATTTGTTTTGACCATGCACTTTTAATTTTTTTTTACAATCAGAAGATAATTAAAATTTAAACCCCCAAATGATGCCTCATGTAGGCATTAGATCCTACGTTTTTTGGAAAAAACTTATTCGGGAAATCTTCGATGCCTCATGTAGGCATTAGATCCGACGTTTTTTGGAAAAAACTTATTCGGGAAATCTCCAAAACAGTTTTTTTTTTTTAAAACATCAAAAATTCAAAAATCGATTTTTTTCCATCCCTGACAAAAATCGATTTTTTTTCTTTTTACAGCAGGACACAAATCATGTGATTTGTGAACAGGATTGAAAGTTACAAAACATAAATCAGAGATTTTGTACAATAATAAGTTTCAGGTGCACTATGTATACCTAACGTTCCAAACGTTTTAATTAAGGGAATTTTCACAAAATCTCCAATTTCAAATAGGAAACAAATCGGGCCAAATCCGTGTACAAAAGCAAATCCTTTTGTTATTCTAAAATTCTAAGAAAGTTACTTTTTAAAAAGGTCTCCAACTTGTTGAGTAATTCGATCGCCCATTTCCGAGGTTGAAATTGCGCCAGTTTCTCCTTTCAAAAGAAGATCCCCTGTTCGACCTCCGGCTCTCAGCACCTCGTCGACAGCTAGTTCCACCAATGCGGCTTCTTTATTCATGTTGAACGAATACCGTAGCATCATAGCTCCAGACAAAATCTGAGCGATTGGATTTGCAACATTCTTGTCGGTCAAATCGGGGGCTGATCCTCCACTTGGTTCATACATGTGCAATGTACCGGAACCCAAACTGGCGGATGGCATCAACCCCAGGGAGCCCGGCAATACACTCGCAGCATCACTCAATATATCTCCAAACAAGTTGCCAGTCACAACGACATCAAAATCAGAAGGATTCAGAATTAGCTGCATTGCTGCATTATCAACATACATGAAATTCATTTCCACTTGAGGATAATCCTTCTTCACTTCGTTCGCAACTCTTCGCCATAATCTACTGCAATCGAGAACATTTGCTTTGTCTACTACGGTTAACTTTTTCCCTCGATTCATTGCCGTTTTAAAAGCAAACTCCATAGGACGTCGGATCTGGTCTGCGGTGTATTCCATAACATCCCATGCGCGATCCCCTTCAGTCTTGTGTTCACCGAAGTAAATATCGCCAACTAATTCGCGAATAATGATCATATCAACCGGTTTCTTGTTGATAATCTCAGGCTTCAATGGACAAAGATCGGCAAGATTTTTAAATATCTTGGCTGGCCGAATATTGACAGCAAAGTCGAATTCCTTCCTCAATCCTAGAACTGCGTTTTTCTCAGAATCTTTCCACTTTGCCAAATGCTGGGCATCGACTGGACCACCAACAGACCCAAAAAGAACTGCGTCAGAGTTTCTGCATATCTCAATGGTTTCCGATGGGAAATGGTTGTTAAATTTATCGAATGCCGCTCCTCCAATCAGCCCATGTTTGTAATCGAACTTGTGCCCGAAACACAACCCAACCCTTTTTAATTGTAAAGAAACGGTATTAAATACTAGGAGTAAACTTACCTGTCCAGTACTTTGGTTGCTTCTCGCATGACTTCTGGTCCAATTCCATCACCAGGCAACACTGCAATCGTCTTCCTCATCGTCTGTCGACTAACTCGACTTTTTTTTTTCACCCTATTAACTAGAGTCTACTACATAGTGGGGGGCTATCGCATACTTTCGTGTTTTTTTTAAAGCATATTAGAAATGCCTGATACGAAGAAAACGCAAGGGTTGGACTTGGGCGATTGGAAATCTACCTTCAAGACCTATTTTGACCCGAAGAAAGGCCGAGAATTGCGAGCTATGCATCAGAAAGTGTCGAATCAGTACTCCAACCGTCTTTACGGATGGACTGTGGTTTCATTTGGTGCATGCGCTGGTTTGGCTTACATGATATCTCGCGTAATCGCAAGAGAGCCACCGAAAGAAGGTTGAAGTTTCAATAAGAGTTAGAAGGTATCAATTTGAAATCGCTCCATGTTCGTATGAAATGTTGCTTTTAAGTGGGTTGCTCATTTGAATTATACCGAACATGGAATAGTTTAAAAATGAAACTGCTAAAAGTCATTAAATTGTCCTCCATAACATGTTATTTGGCAGCTGAGATTAAACGAAGTCTATGTATAAACTAATATCTAGCCAACACACATTGTTTTACAATTTCATTGGATTAGGAAATTAACAGCAAGCACAATTGATTGCTAAGCATCTTATTGCCACATTGCCTCCAGTGCAACACCATCATTCGTGGATCACAATTCCATGATGGGATGAAGGCATCAATGTCAATGTAGATGAATTCAGGATTCAAATACACCACCGATATGTAGAACAACATTCAATACATATATGTCCCGGTGCCTCGATTATAATTTCCACCGCTGCTTCAAGTTCATGGTTACCAGTGATTGATATAGTTCCCACAGCATTGGGCCATCTTTAATAGCTAGACTATTCGTCTTAAGGTACTATAGTAGTTCAATAGGACATTGCTCCCATACAAAATCCCCTTAATAATTTGATTTCGCCAGAGTTTCACCACAAATGATCGTTAGTACATAACTCTAAAATGGTATGATACAGTCGTATAGTTTTAAAATCAGAAATGGTTTTTCTGTTTATATTCATTCATCTACTTGGGGGACCAAACAAACCATTCCTCATTCAATACTTCAGGTTTCCATAGAGAATTAGGAATGAATGCGGCCCTGGGTTCTTTGAAATGTCTTGCTATAGTTTTCCATAGTATCAAGATAGGAGTATTTTGCTTAAGTGCCATTACTTTCGTTTCACGAATAGCAAATCCTGAACTCGAAAGAACAAAAATACAATGAGAAATACCAACTACGCTCTCCTTCTTGCTATCGCCTGTTTTGCACAGTCCGATGTAGCTTCCGGACTAGAAGTAACGCGACCGGTTGGAACTGCACAGTCCGATGTAGCTTCCGGACTAGAAGTAACGCGACCGGTTGGAACTGCACAGTCCGATGTAGCTTC
>Ga0105055_10006547_pt1 | contig 15920 bp, 11 predicted proteins | sample BON03_FD_78090 | JGI IMG/M metagenome (GOLD analysis project Ga0105055, IMG submission 78090) | Freshwater microbial communities from Lake Bonney liftoff mats and glacier meltwater in Antarctica - BON-03 | ecosystem: Environmental > Aquatic > Freshwater > Ice > Glacier meltwater | place: Lake...
GAACCTTTTTTGAGATGACTCTAGTAACTTTTTTGAATAGTATTGCACAAATAGATAGAATAAAAATAAAGGTTTAATCTACATGTGTCGATTCTCGCCTTCGATTTGAAGAAGGACTTCCTTGATAAATATTCATATCTGCTGTTGGAAACAAATGAGGCCGATTCAGTTCACGCATATTCTGAGATGAAATTTGACCGTTTTGTAATGCCGGTATTTCATATTTATTCCAGAATAGAATCATGGAATGTTGCAGAAACAGCACTGTGGTTGTCAAAGCTATATAAGTGAAACCTGACGGGAAGGCAAAAAAGTAGAGGTGGAACAGAGTGAATTGCAGGAAAAACACTCGTGGAAACACTCGAATTGATATTTTGCATCGCAAACTAATGACTGAATACAATTCAGTGATCCATACCATCGCTAGCACGATAAAAGCTAACAGTTGATCATTGAAGAACTCGAAAAGGAAAAAGAGCATGCCGACCATAATAGGCACAAAAACTACCGAATTCACCACGTGGTTAATGATCAAGGGATAGCAAGAGATATGCTGATTCACGCTGTTTTGAAGGTCAAATGTGAATTGAAGCATCTTTTCTTGGGTTTCTCTTAACGTATGATGCACTAAAGTGGTGGTGATGAAAAACAAGAACACCGTGGTGACGACGACTCCTATCTTAAAAGCTGCATGAGTGAAGACATCGTCTGTTTGTTCAAATACACTGTATTCCAAATTGACGAGTTCCCGAGAATGCGAGCTGTACATGAAACCTTTGCCCTGAAACAAATGAATGAGTATATTAGACATGACTGTGTCATAACCAATAAAGTTATCCAAAATAAAAAGAATCTGGGATGAATAGGCGAGGCAATCAAAATGGACCGATACGTTTGCCTGCTTTATATTATGAGCTTCACGCAAGTCATTGTTCAACAGCAAAAAACCTCTCTCATTGGAGAATGAGAATATTGGATCAACCAACCATGCTTGAATAAGTTGCCCGCCCAATTGATGAGTCTTTGTTTCACGGGTCTAGGCAATAAGCGGTTTTAGTTATTTGAACAGTTTGACTTTAATACTTACCTGCAACACCGCTTGTGCACCTTGCGCATCCACCATCTCGAGTCGAGACCAAATGCCTTTCACGTAAAGATGAAGAACGTCACTTTCTTGAAGCTGGGATTTAAGATCGTCTATCACGCAGGTTGTGGTGTCGCCAGTTACAAACGTGGAATGAAGGTACATTAGGACTCCCAATGAAATAAGGGCATTGATCAAGACCATCTGTTCCATCATCCATAATAGACGAGGACCAAATACAGTACTAAGGAATCTGACCACCTTCTGATGCAGCCGGAAAAATACCATCTCCATCTCCAATGAGACATGCGACATACCGTCACTCCGCAGGTAGGACTGAGAATTTTTTTAAGATCTTCAGTATTAACTACCTATACAGCATTGACGCACCCTTTTTCAGGTTTCAAGTTTCTTCTTATATATATTAATAATTTATGAGATTTTATATTCGTTAATCTGAGAGTTTATTACTTTCTGTTCTTTTTCTTTACCGTGGATATATCGTGTGGCTTTATCTTTATCCCCACAGCTTGCAAGTATTCAGTAAAACTAAGTTGCCCATCGCCATCTTCTGTCAAAAGATCATCCCCGAATAGTTTCTTCATTTGCTGCAGTAAAAATTGTAAGCATGAAAAGCTAAAACAAGAGAAGAAAACTTACTCCTTCCAAACGATCTTTTCCGTAACGACTATAGAGCATTTGCATAGTTTCATCAATAGTTACTTTACCACTTGACAAAATGGTTAATAAAATGCGTCTTCCAAATAAAAATCTCGAATAAACTCACCTTTCATCTCGATCATAAACCAGAAATTGAATGAGAGTGAATAGTTGTGAAGGCTCAAGACCTGTTGTGTCAGCGATGTTTCGTTGAAAAGTGAGATCAAATTCATCCCAGTCAACCTCGCCATCTAAATTCTCATCAACTTCCCACACCATGTCTTCCACCTCTTTTTTGGTTGTAACTTTTCCTAGCTTCTTCAAGCACTCCTGCAAATCCTTGATTGTAATTCGATCACTGGCTTCTTCTTCTACTTGTCCCATTTGACTTTCTAGACCTGCAATTTCAGATTCTAATGTGATCAACTCTTCATCTATATCTTCTTCCTTCATCGCTTTTCCGTTCAAATCAAATACAATAAGGTCTTCCGGTTTCTTCTTGTGATTGTAGATTCTCTCCCTACGGACTTTTAGAGGAACTAGCTTGGAGGATACTTTGTGCTTTTCTGAAAAGCTGCAAAGCATCGCAAACACTCTCTTAAGCTCCTGCTCCTCTACGCGAGTCATCGACCGTGAACCCATCAATTGTATTCCAACGGCTATATTTTTTTCAGTTTCAATTGATCATGCAGCAAAGGCGACAATATGCACGTGTAGGAACCGAGGAACCTTCTCGGAAGGATCGTCGTAAAGCCAGAAGCGAGAAGGCCGAAGAGTACAGTGTCAAGTTGCATGCCGCGATTTGGGTGGTTGGAGCTCTTTTTGCTGGATACTTCACCGACATAATGCGTGTGTGCTGGGAGAGTCAAGAAGTGCATCGGTTCTGGTTCAACGCGGGGGTGTTCTGTTTGACTGTGTCGATTTCTCTGGTGATGTATATGGCAGTGTATGTACCTCGCGTCCTTAAATGTGATCTGGAGCCATCGGCGTATAGTCCAAAGCTCCTTCCTTTAACTGCTGTTTTCTCCTTGGCTGCTGGTTTGTTCCTGATTATCGGATTGTGGCCGGTTTTTGGACTTTTAACTCCTGGCTTGCTTTTCTTATTATGGCTTGGAGGTCTCATGAGCGCGCATTTTATTCCTGCGCTTTAACCAAATGTAAATTGATAAAAATAAGAAATTTATATATATTATTCCGATTTCATGCATGCGTATTCCAATAGCGCCTGACGCAGCAGAGAATACGATTCGATCTCGTATATAGCATGTGATGCAGCGTAAATTTCTTGTACCCGAGCAGGCATGGACTTTTCAATATTCTTCAAACGATGAAGGACACTCTTCTCTTTATCAAGGGACTCTGTCTCTTCCATCTCCACGTCGTCAACATCCACAGCATTCGATAGCTCGATAGCACGTGCCATGATCGCCACCTCGTCGCTTTCATCGATATCTATTCTAGCTTTTTTCACTGGAAATCCTTCATCCCCAGGTCGTCCTCTGATATTGTGAACTTGATGAATCCTCTTGTAGAACATCAAATATACTGAATTTGATTCAGAGTTCTCGATAGATCGAATCATCTCCATCCAACTAACGCTTTGTACTCTGCTATCATTGAACAGCATCCATGGTGACGTGGGCGAATCCTCCAGATGCAGTTCTGAATCGCAGCTCTCACGACCGTACGCGAAGTAGTGCCCGGAATTGGCGTTGGCTCCAGTATGAACAACTATCCCATATAGACCATACACTATGCTTTTCATATCATCAGGAAGGTTCAACACAGGTTCAAAGGATGTTGATTCCAAGTGCTTGATGGCGCGATGTGTGGTATGATCGTAACCCATTGTCTTGATGGTAAGTATTAGATGTTCAGGAGGACCCGACATGAAGTTCGTTTGATGGTGAGTTTGCTTTACGTTCTCTTCGTCACAAAGTGGCATGTTGGTTCCATCTAAGACAGCCGAATTAAAATATTGATTCACGCAGCTCTGCACACTGTTGTTGGAACATCTCGCTGAGAATTTCATCTGGTGATCGCTCCATTGCTCTGTGAAGTCTGTAGACACTGTCAATTGAATATAACTATCCTTAACGAACGTCAGCTTCTCCATACCTTCAATGCAGGTCACACTGGTTGTGAAGCAGGAAGGGTCATTGCCGAAGTGCCATATACTAGAGCACTTGGGTTTGTGCGGCTCAAACCAGTCACCGAGAAGCAACCAATTTCCCACCACGTTTTTAGTCGATGGCAGCCCAGGAAACAAACCTGAAACATCATCCTCCGGTTGCATTTGCAGTCCTCCGCAATTACTGATATCAGAATGGTGAATCTCCATCAGCCCCGAAGAACTTCGAATCCTTCCGTCAACTCTCATCCCTAGTCTTTCACTGGAGACAGATCGAAGAGCAATTGCGAAGTTTCCACTAGAGTATACTCCATTTAGCGGATTAGGATGGGTCGGAAGATGAGGTGCCCTAACAAGAGTACACAGGTATAGTGAGACAGTACCAGGAGAGCATATATCGGCTTGCACAGTGCTGTTTACACTCCATTTGATCGGTGTGAAAGTGGCCGGAGGTGCTGGTGAAAGATCTTGCTATTGAAGTAACATATCAAACAAACAGGGTGCGTCCCTTTGTTTCTTGAAACATAAAAACAATTGGTGAGCTTCTGCCCCGTAATTTAGCGCCCCATTCTTCCCACTGGGGGTTGTTAATCGTGCTTCATATCCATCAGGAAGAATTTCTGCCTCTGAGAGGATCTTCACCGACACTATGGGATCTTCAGAATTGCCTCTACGGTATGCAATGTACATTGAAGATTTACTTCTCGTGCCAAATCGTATATTGGTTCGATTGTTTACTGTAGATGTCACTTTTTCATATTCTGAAGGCAGCATATCGTCCTCTCTAAACGCTTGTATCTCGACAATGGGATCATCAGGAACCGCGATAGCTGAAACACGCACCAGCGAAGTACTAGATCCAAGAAAATCACATTTTGAAATGGACGTTTTCCCGATCTCTTGCGTGACTTCGAATTCGATGGGTGCCAACTTCGGCAATATGGTAGGACTGAAGACCCCTCTAAACTGCCACAAATTGGCCGATTTTTTCAATAAAACACCAAAAAGCTTGCCTTGTCCCTTTACGAGACCATGAAAGAAATTCCCTCTGCATTCCCCTTTGTTCTCAAATCGAAGGGATTTACCTTTACATGTTTGCAGCATCTCTGGATATGTTGTAGAGCTGTTTCCCATTCGAGGAAGCCACATTCCATCACCTGGGTTGCAAGTATGATCTGTGTTGTTGATAGTGCTTACGGCATGCGATTGAAATGGGGGAGCAACATTAGGAGATCTGTATACAGAGAGCTCTGTCATAGGACATCCTTGTCCTCTACGTTTCAACAGCAGCTTGTCACCCATAAACACAAAAGGGCCACAGGTTTCATACAAGGATAAATCAGCTTTATCTTTATGCACCAATAAAACGTCCGTAATCGGAGAATCAAATACATTCGAGTCTGAAAACCACAAAAATACGTCTTGAGGAGGCGAGTTCATTAGAGAACTATTCAATGGAATGTCAATAACTTGATACTCCGCGCTCCCTTTGTCTGGTGGGCCACTTGAGAGTACCACGTCTGTTATAGTCATACCTCGACGATAGGTAAGTCGAATCGGTGTGCTCGATGGACCTTGGGATATCTTTGGGGAACTGTCACCTGAACGCGTTCTAGAACTCGAAACTTCTTGTGACCAACTTGGGTTTACGTTATTAGTAATCACTCGCCATCCAGCATTCGATTTGCTTATCTCTTCCTCTCCAACAAGAAATGAGATATTCGTTATTGGAGACCCTTTTGCATCTTGTTTGAAAAATAACCACACTTGATCCGGTGTGCTACCAACAGCGCCAATATTAAGATTCTGCTCCACACGTGTATACCCTGCTGGGGCAACCGGAGGTGGCTCATTCCCTGGACACACGCGGACCACCAGTTCTGTCACAGGAACATCATCCGCGCGACGTTCTAAACAGAGGAACACCAATGGCGCGTCTATTTTATCCTTGTTCAGGTTCATTCGAATTCGTTCATAACCGGCAGGTACTTTCATGTCAATCAACGTACTTATCGACTCACAACTCACTGCTTTGATGTTCGTGATGGGTAAGAACTGCGTCGGCAACGTGACTGCGAGACCTAGCGAAGTCTCTTTCATTACTTTGTGTTGGTTGCACGATGTACACCGGAGTTGATGTGTGGTGTTACATCCGAATACTTTATCTACTGTTCCTGCAGGAAATACCATGGATAATTGATTCAAAACATGATTAAGAAAATCAGACACATCCATCTGTTGCCCTGTGGTCCATTCACTTCCTAACACTGCTTGCAAATCGTTCGTGTATAATACTGTATCAGGACTTAAGAGCAACGATGCAAACAGTTTTTGCATCTCAATGAATATCGGATCCTTCGTTTTGGTAACAGGGGGAGGAAACATCATCACATAACGAAGCGCTGAGGTCATAAATAAACACTGTAAAAGTGAATTCTGATAACAAACATTTGTCAAGTTCTTTTCCATGTTGCCCAGTCCACCGTAGAACGGCTGGAACGACTTCAATGGATCATATCGACTTCGCTCAGCTATTTTCATGGCCGCATCGCGCTTCACCACCTCCTCAATGGTTCCTGCTGGTACGGGGGCTTTCATTGAGTACGCAAGACCGCGAAGTTCGTTACACCAAGGTTTCAACTTGGCTTCCCAGGACTTGTCTTTGTCAAACTTGGCTGTGATCCGACCCCCTGCTTGGTTCACGGCCATGTGTATCCTTGTAGCACCCGTCCTGTGAATGCCTTGACCTGCTTGTAGATCCAAACATCCTTCCATTGTCCAGATATTATTGTTCTCTAAGAAGGCAATCATGCGAAGTTCCCCTGCATCGTTGAAAGGCCCTTGAACCTCTGTTACAAAGTGAGCTTGACCTTCCTCTGATATATTCAATGATAGGTACCCCAAATTGGTATCCCATTCAGAAGTATGTGCAACATCAGATATGGAAGGCAGTTTAAATCTACTTAACACCCCACCAAGAGCGTCACCTCTTCCACTTACTGTACTATCATACCCGATATCCACAACAGGCACAGGCTCTACGGTCGGGATGGTTAAGTCTATGATTCTGGGTTCATTGCACAGCGTGCAATTTGAATACGAAGATGAGTTCGCAAGGGTGCATGAACTGCATGTCCATGTAGAGCTTTCCACTTCAGATGGGATGATAACCATATCGCTAGAACCGTATGAAGTATTTGGTTCCTGACAAGCGTCACATGCAGGTGCTTTGGAGCTATTCTCCAAAGTGCATTTCGGGCATTTCCAATACTCTGATTTGCCACCATCTTTGTTATCAATCCCGCATGTCTGACACAAAGAAAATTCAGGTTCGTTGAGGCAAGTACAATAGGTACATGTCCACTGGCTTCCTGCTTGCTGCAATCCCGGAAACGCAGAAGTCAGTAAATCCACTGATGAAAATAAATCCAATCCATCCAGTTTGGACTCTTCCAGCTCACCTGCAGTACTCTCCACGTGTAGACCACGAACCTCGATAGGTGCATCATGACTGAGGACTCCCACGCAAATACCATCACTTGGAACTATTCCCAATGTCCTGGCAATATCAAAGTTCACTTGCAACAGGAGCTTGCCCATCGCTGTGATTTTAAGTTCTTTCTGATCATGTACGTATTCCAACTCCAGAACCAATGCTTCTTCAGCAGACAGTCGCGTGCATCCAGTAGATGGTACGAACACCAGCGTACGTAGAGTAGGTGCTGTGACAGTCACCGCCACATCAAATGATAGCGTTTGGGTATCTTGCATACTAAAAGTATGAACTTTTACTCTGAGTTGCGATTGAAAAGGTCCATACGGATTGTGTCCAAGTCTAATCATATCACAAAAGCTGCCGCTATGCAATGCCAAAATTACATCAGATCCCGGTTTGACACTCAGTTTGTACACAGCGTGTAGACTCCCGTTAAATCCAAATCGCTGCTTTGTCCAGAGAGAGGAGCCATTCATAAGCGTAACATGTTGAGGAGTATAGGTACAATGCCCCAGCGTTACTACATCGTCATCCTCCGCATATGTCACAGGGAACGTAGAATCGATTTCGTTCGTCACAGAGAAACCACGAAACACCACACTCCCTGGCTCAACATTCAAGTGAGCTTCGCGATTGGACACATCGATAAGAGCCATAATTGACGGACCGTGTAATGGATACACTGAGACCGCGTCTCCAGATTCAGTCAAATGAGAACTCCTAGATTGACTCCAAACCGTCAAGTTGCGCACCACCATCTCCTGAATGCGAGGGGGGCCTAAAGCGAGACCATGTTGAGATGAAATGGTTTCATTCAATTGCGCTCTTCCAAAGTGATTTTCGATGACGCATGTCCCATCAACATGTACTGAGAGTCCAGTGTCTATATCACCGAAACAATGTACCTGCAACCAGAGATTCCTACTATTAAATCCTTCCACCAGAACCGTTTTTTCCACTTTATCCTCAATGCAATCCCATATAGCTACTTGCATCGCACCATCAGCGATATGTATCCGAATCTCGCAATCATAAAACGAAAATAACGATAGATCATTGTCCCCATTTTGAACCCAAATTTCGACTGTCCATCCACTAGAAAAATTTAGAATAGAACCAGGAATTTTCAATCGATGTTTCGGTTGAACGGCAAGAAATTGAGATCTAAATTCTGTAAAGGAAGCTTTCGATTCAAATAAACTGGCTGGAACATGTGTCCTTCGAGGCACCGCAACTATCGATTTCCTCTCATTTCCAAATTTCATGGATCCAACAAGCGAATCTCCCACTATCTCAAGTTGCATTGTATATTCAACTCCGTTGCTAGAAACAAGAGACCCACAAAAATAGCCACAAGCAGGTCTGTTTGCGGTGGCTAGCATATGCACAAATTTACCATGAACTGTCCATGCCGACTGGTCTTTATCCACCATCACTCCAAAGCACGACACACCACTACCACGCGCAGTGGCCTTTAACGTAAAAAAAGGAGACCCCCCAATGCCATCTTCCACTTCCCACTTGCCTTCAGGCCAAGCAAAATAGGGACTGGCAAAGAAAAAACTATTAGCAACTCCACCCTGAACAGGTTGGTCCCCAGGAGTGTGGCAAGAAGGATTCCATACCCAACTGTTTTCTCGCGCGAATGAATCTATTTGGTTGCGACTCCCCAAAGGTTCATCAGCCACACTCACATCATGCCGCACTGCTGAAGCAATCTTCCAATGAATACTGGAGAGTAAACGGATGTATCGTTTCTGTCTAACATGGTCCGCTACCGCACTCGCTATATCGGCTGCAAAAACCATGCCGCAGAGCAAAAAGTCCAAAACCTTGGACTCTCCTCCAGCTATTATCTCATGGTGGTTCTCCAGTAATATGGGCAGCGTGTCAATTGCAATGGCTTTGATCTCATTCAGCTGTTTACTAACTCTCATACCACTCAGATATTCCATCACTAGAGAATACATTTCTAGTTTCATCCCAGCAAGAACGAACATCGACGCTTGTTGGCGGGGAAGAGATCGACAGGCAAGTGATAATCCAACCCAGCAGAGACGTGAGTCATCGAAATCATTTTTGAATCCCTCGAGGACTCCTTGTAACGATTCCACAGATTCGAATCCGTGCTCCACCAACCGTTCGGCTAGCACACTGGCTGATTCTGGCATCCTTTTTAGAAGATCGACGAATTTTTTCCTCGTTTTTTCACCAGAGTATTATTCGAGTTTCGGGCCACAAGTGGCTCGTGATGTATACAAGCTACAGATCACTTGATGAATTAAACGGTAATAACGGATAATTCCACGAATTTCATATTCCTATATCCAAGAACGAATTACAAAATCAGAGAGTACGTAATATTTCATGTACCTAGATTATAAAAAATTGGCTCGTACATGAAAGGGTAATAGCAATATGTACGCAATCGTTCACAAACGAATAGCTTTTAGAATTGACAGGAATGAATGCATGGTGCTCATGAAGACGAGCGGTCATATTATACCAAGGAATAATTCGAATCTTTTCCCGAAATGCCCTACGAGTATTCGAAACTTTGTAAAACGCATTATTCCGCCAATTTGCTTGAGGTGACGTATTTGACAATGGTCCACAAAACCTCGGAAAAGTCCCTTGCGTGTAAGTTGACTCCGGATTATTGAAGTGAACAGCTTGAGTTTCTATCCACATAAACCTATTCGTTTTATGAGTGTGATTCACCTCACCAACTAACAACTTGTCGAGAAATTGTTCATATTCAGGCAAATTTCTTTATTAGCCTTCAAGGTGGCAGGAATGAATTCGAGTCTTAAATATTGAAATCTGCTGACTTGGTATTCGTAGAAGGGAATCAACGATACCACCGGCGGTCACGATATAAACCCTCACCAACCATATTGTTGGTTCTATCAGACTCGGTGTATAGAACCAACACATATCATGGTGCATTAGACTCTGTTGGGTTCTGGACTGAAGCGTTGATCAGATTATTTCGTTCTGAGTATCGCCGAGCTGCTTTGATTTGGGTTGAAGTCGCGTGGATGAAACGCGGTATTATTCGTAACCATGGGGAATACAGGCCAAGTCATGACAAACCACCGTATCACTTCGATGCCGCACTGGCGCATCAACAAGTGCTTCAATACTATGACATTACTCAACTTAGTATGATACGAGTTCTCGGTCCAGTTGGTGACCCAGCTAGACGAGCGTGGGCGGAGAAGAACTACTACTGTGATATTGTACATCCTAACTTAAAAGGAACAAAGCTAATTGCGTCCATGATCGCTCAATACTTGTCGAGTATTGTCCATAAGCAGCCATCATCTTCTCCCTCCATTTCGCTTTTTAATCCCGAATCACTGATATTGAAGCCATCGGATATTGTACGATTAACTGATCGTCCAGCAGCATCACTGATCTTTACCGAAAAGGATGTGGTGAAGGGCGTCCTGTTGAAAACAGATGGATGGAGCTTCTCTACCGATCTTGTCAAGAAACTAAAGACTCTCATTACCACCAAACTCGGCTGCGTCACTCTAAATATGGGGACATTCATTAGACCTATTAAATCGTTTACGATGGAATGGCTTTCTCCTATGAAGGTTTTGGGAAGGCCAAGGTGATGTTGACAGAATCTGAAAATGTTCACTCGGTAAAAGAGACTGGCTATTGGTGGGAAAGTATAACGTCCCAAATTCAAATGGAAACCTATGAGGTGGATGCTTCTGTAAACCAGAACGTACAGCTGGCAAAACATGTCCAAGTGTGTTCAATACAATCAGGACACCCCAACGCCACCAAATTGAAGCCATTTTCGGTACAAACTTTCTGGTTTAAAAGTCGTATGGATTGTTAGAAATAAATTAAAGTCAGTCATACAATGGTAGCAAGGTTCTAAACGAATGGATTCGTAGGATGGTATCGGACAAGAAATAGCATATAAATTTAAGAAGCGGCTTCGATTTTCCCAATTCACTATTTTTAACTAAAAAATTTAAAATACAAGTGGCCAAAGAAATCATTCAAAATAGATTTGAACAGGATGCTAATTCCAAGCGCAAAATAAAATTCGAAAAAACAAGTGTAGCCCCCCTCAACGTCACCTTACCACTGATGAGTGCTGGTCTTGTGGAGCGGCTGTGCAAGTGTCCTAGCGACCTTTCCTTATGGTGGGCCTACTTGCAGGAAAGAGCACACACCTCTTTTCAGTTGCGTCGTGCCATATTCGAGCGTGCGCTCTTCCACCTACCTGGGAGCTACAAATTGTGGTTTGCATATTTACGCGAGGTCACTATGTTCGTCAGAGACCGGCCGACGGAGTTTGATGATGCTGTTGAAACATTTAAACGGGCTTTGCTTTACTTGCACAAGATGCCGATGGTTTGGCTGGAATTTATCAAATTTCTTCGCAACGCTGGTTCCATTACTCTCACGAGATTAAGTTGTGACCAGGCCCTAGCTGCATTGCCAGTGACACAGCATCATCTTATATGGAAGGAATATATGCTATTTGTAGAAGAACATTCGAACGTGCCTCTAATTGGACTCACAGTATATCCGCGATATATCGAGTTTAAAAAATCGGCGCACGTAGACTTTGTTGCGTATCTTTTGAAAACCGGTGAGTACGGTAAGGCGATGGAAAGAATGTCTGCATCAATGTCAGCCAACAGTAGAGATAAATGGATGGAGCTTTGCACTATGATGTGTCAACATCCTCGCGAGGCGCAGAAGTCAAAGTTGGAACCAGAGGAAGTAATACGTCGGGGGCTCGCTGCGTTCAAAGAGGATACCAGTCGCTTGTGGTGTACTCTAGCCGACTATAATATTAGATTGGGGATGTTCGAAAGAGCTCAAGATGTATATGAAGAGGCGATGCAGGCGGTGAATACGGTGAGAGATTTCAGCACCATATTCGACGCTTACTCGCAATTCCAAGAGGAGATGCTTTCTGCTAAAGTCGATCTTTTCGAGGAAGATGAAGGTGCAGGTGAATCTTTTTATCAACTTCATTTTGATGCAGAATATCGAATTAACGACGTTGACTTGAGGTTGGCTCAACTGGAACGACTGATAGAACAGCGTCCCCTAATGCTTAACGCAGTGAAATTGAAACAAAACCCTAATAACATTGACGAGTGGCATATCCGTGCAAGTCTCTTCAAAAATGACCTTTTCAATGTGGTTTTGACTTACAAAGATGCCATTAGACAAGTGGATCCTTCTACTGCCAGTGGAACCGCTAAACCATTCACCTTGTGGATGCACCTGGCGAAAGTGTACGAGGAGAACAACGACATTGAGCAAGCAAGGGCGGTGCACCAACAGGGACAAACCCGTCTCGTGAAACTGCATGATGAACTAGCAGATATATATTGTGCGAGTGCCGAGATGGAGATCAGATTAGGTGAACCTGCGAAGGCACTGGGGACAATCAAGAGCGCAGCCAGAAAATGCACAAGGAGTACCAAATTATGGGGGCTTTACGCCGATCTTGAAGAGAAGCAAGGCACGTTGGAGACAGCAACTGCGGTGTATGAGCGTATGATGGAGAGCAAAATAGCCTCTGCACAAACGGTGATCAATTATGCTAACATGTTGGAGGACAACAAGTACTTTGAGGATTCGTTCAAAGCCTATGAACGCGGTCTTAACCTCTTTGATTGGCCTCAAGCTCGGGACTTGTGGTTGAACTACTTGACGAAGTTCACCCTTCGATATAAGCAGGATAAAATCACCCGGGTGAGGGACTTGTTTCAACAGGCACTTGAAACTGCTCCCAATGACATGTGCAAACCCATATATCTGCTGCTCGCACAGTACGAAGAAGAATGGGGCGATCCCCGCAGAGTAATGAATGCTTTTGACTCACTATGTACACGAACCCCTGATGAAAACGACAAGACAGAGTTGTATTTAGTGTATGCGTCCAAGGCACAAGAATTGTTTGGAGTTAGTGGAGTAAGAGAGGTGTTTGAGAAGGCTATAGAAGGATTGAATGACCATATGCATCTGCGAACGATGGTTTTGGCTTATGCGGATAAAGAGAGGAAGCTTGGCGAGATCGACAGAGCCCGTGCTATTATGAAACACGGAGCTCAGTTCTCCGATCCAAGGACTGTCGTATCTTATTGGAAACAGTGGAATGATTTTGAAGTAGCTCATGGAAATCAAGAAACATTTAGGGAGATGCTTCGAATCAAACGAAGTATTGGGGCGCAATTTAGTCATACCAACTACACCTTAGCCACTGAAGACGAACCCGAGTCCCTTTGATTTTTATTTAGTTACCGGTATCTAAAAAGGATTTAAATCGATTCCTTCATTTCCAACTCATTTTTCGATATCTCCATTTCAAACTGTTTTTGTTTCAGATAACTTAACTCGGTGAAAAATCAAAAAGTTCAAATTCGGATTTAAGAATAAAACGCAGTTATAAAAAAGTGTTCCCAAGAGCCGTTACGTTGAGAACCTTGCAACGATGTCACCGCACGAGAATCTGTCTCAAGAAGAGATAGACGCCTGTAGAGAGACTTTTCTTTTATTCGATAAAGATCGCAGTGGGACTATCGACCAATGGGAGTTAAAGGACGTCTTGAAGGCCATGGGCCAAGCACCAAGTGATGAGGAAATATTCCGGATGATCAGCGAAGTGGACGACAATGATAGCAACTCCATAGATTTCTCCGAGTTTCTTCAAGTAGTAGCCAGGCAAAAAGAATATTCTTCTGACTCGCATGAAGGAGACATACTCGATGCTTGGCTGGCTGTAGGAGGTCAAGTTAGTGCAGACGGATTTTCCCCTTTTGGAAGTGTCGACACCAATAAACTCATCCAGATTATTAAAGGTGATTTTGGACTTCCCATTGATATTGAAACACTCATCTTAGAGACGGATCTAGATGGAAGTGGGGAAATTGATTTCGACGAGTTCAAACACCTGTTAATTTAAATCATTTTTAATTATACATTGCCTTCCTCGGGTATAGTTGATATAAGCGCGTAAGTTGCTGCAGATTATTAAAGGTGTTTTCAGACTTCCGAGTGATGTTGAAACCCTCATCTTGGAAATCTACCTTACAGCACGAGTTTTTCAATTTACCAAGGCACTCGTAGTTAATTAAATAAGAGTTTCAATTTTAAGCTATGCAGGTATTTAAATGAGAAATGATTTAATTCAATTCGCCTATAGGTTGAGATATCAGTCAACGTGCAGAGTCTGCTAGAGTATCCATGTGATGAAAGGTAAACAAAATACATTTGCCCGTGTTTCAATTGCAATAGCGATCGCCCTTCTTCTTAGCCCTCATAACCAGCAGATCTTCTCGAGTAGCGTCTTTATCCAATACAGCCGTAACTATTTGATACCCTCCCGAAGAGTTGCTTCCACTTTTTCTTTCTCTATATGTAAATGTGGACTCATCCCCTGCATAAGTACCAAAGGCCAGTTTCAAGTCCTCCTTCTGTCTAAGTTGCAATTTCTCTTCATCTGCGCGCTTTTTGCCCAAGTCGGGCAATAGATTCTTATATTCAAATTCGTGGAATTCTCCCGTGTCAACTGGCAGTCGCACGTTAATGCTCAAATCCAAATCACTCACGACAATAGTGACTGTTCTTTCATGAATATTTCCGTCGATTTCAACCCGGATAGTATCTCCAGGATGTATCTGGCATATAAATTCTGTCCCTTCTCCATGAACTGCCAATCCACTGCTCCTTATTAATCCTGAACCTTTACAAAATACGACAGCGGGTTCCTCATGATGCTTTTCTTTCTTGGCTTTTTTGCGCCTGTGTTTTCTTTTTTCCAGTTCTCCTCCGCGTTTGATGCCAACCTCCCCTTTGAAACTCAGTGGCTTGACCATTTCTAAGAATAGACACTCGGTAGACCCTAAAACTTTATAGAATCAGGCATTTGTGATTAAAATGTTTGTTGTTTTATTTAAATAGACACAACAAAAATCATTTTTTTAAAGCACTACAAGTAGTGGATAAAAGTCATCAAATGCTAGTTTCTTAATAAACAAGAAGAATATCATGTTGAAAGAAAAGAGCCTGATGGCAATCCGTGAGGTAATCAGAAGCAAGAACATTATGTTTTAGAAACAGCTGACAATAATTATTTTAAAATATTACAAGTGGTGGATGGAAGCCACCAAAAGGAAATTTCTCAACAAGCAAGAGAATCTTGTTGAAAGAAAAGGGCCTGATGATAATCCGTGAGGGAATCAGAAGCAACTTTATGAGAAATCACTGAATTCGCATTGTATCGCTCCAAACGTTTTTTAATGCACTCCGAGTACTACCAACTCTTGTCATGAATTGTTGACATTATAGACCTCACCAATAAAAGACACATCTCTGTATTAGAAAATATATTTTAAAAATTGTGTGAATTCTTTTTCAAAATTAGGTTAGGTTGGTCAAGAGACTTAGTATCAAACCAACTTATTCAAAAGCGATCTAAATGTTACTCCACTACTTCAAGATATACATATGTACAAACAAAAATCAGTCCTTCAGCAACTTCTCCGAAAAGTCCAGAA
>Ga0105055_10006549_pt1 | contig 15917 bp, 24 predicted proteins | sample BON03_FD_78090 | JGI IMG/M metagenome (GOLD analysis project Ga0105055, IMG submission 78090) | Freshwater microbial communities from Lake Bonney liftoff mats and glacier meltwater in Antarctica - BON-03 | ecosystem: Environmental > Aquatic > Freshwater > Ice > Glacier meltwater | place: Lake...
TATATATATATATATATATATATATATATATATATATATATATATATATATATATATATATATATATATATAAATAAATTTACATATACATATACATATACATATACATATACATATACAAACACATACACATATACATATATATGTATATATATAAATATATATATGTATATATATATATATAAATATGAATATGAATGAATGTATATGTATATGTGTATATTTATATACACACACATACATATATATACATAGATATATGTATATGTATATATATATGTACATGTACCCAAATACATGTACACGTGTTGGTATGTAGATGTTAGCATGTATGTATGTATGCATGTATGTATCTATGTGTACAGGTGTATTTTTTTGTCTTTTTGATAAGTCATGTGTGTGTTTTTGTAGGTGTTCTGTTGTTGGTATTGAGACATGCATGCCTTCGGGGATTGCAGCTAAAGTTGGACTTATGTTTGGCTCCTTCGCCCTCTTCGTTCGTTTATTCTCTCTCTCTTCGTAGAGTGATTTCCGTCCTTCCTCCCTCCCCCCCCCTTTGTTTGCTTTAAAGGAGGAATCTTAAAATACACAAACACATACGTACATGAATGAGCATGTAACATGTGTGAATGAGTTGTCCCATACAAAGGACAAGCGAAAGAGTCAGGACGTGCACTCCTAGAGCGCAAGACACGCCTCACAGTCTCGATGTGTTGATTCTTTCTCTGGTGTGCGCATTTACGTGAGCTTGTGTAGTAGACACTCAGAATGGTCTTCTTCATATCCCCATTTTCCACCTGTGCATGAAGTGATGTTGACGAGGGGTACAATGTAAGGTTTGCTGAATTTGTATATTTGTGCGTGTTTTTATGAGATGAATTTGTATATTTGTGCACGTTTTTATTTCTTGCATATATGCATGTGTGTGTGTGTGTTTGCATGTGAACGTGTGTGTGTTGGAATGTTTGCATGTTTGTGCCTCGGTCTGTGCAAGTGCGTGCATGTCTGTGCATGTGCGTGCAACAAAGAGTATATGCGCCTGCATCTGTGTATACTATATATGCCTGTATCTATCTGTGAATCTCAAAATGCACACCGTTCGCCCTTCAACATTACCTGAGCCCACCAGCCAGGACAGGTCGTTACAATCTGACTCCTGCCCTCCCGCATCTGCATGACATTGAGCATTCTCTTTCACTTCAAGAAGTGGTGGGGGGACAGAGATAGACAGGGGGTCATGATCACCACCCCCCCACCACCTTTTCTCCGCACTGCCAGACTTGTACTGGAAGCTTGTGTGAAACCTTTCTCGCTCGTCCACTCTCTTGTTCTCTCTCTCCCAAGTCTCTCCGCCAACAGCACCTTCCATCACGCGCCGACCTCCTTCAAACTCTCGCAGCATCCGGTTCCATACTCCCATCCCTGTCTCTCTCACTCTCTCACTCTCTCTTTCCATCAATTGTGTGTCTTGTTCTCCTTTCCCTCCCATGCGTGCAGATGCACACATCCTGCTGACTTGAGGACCAACACAGAAACCTCCCCCGCGCTCCATCTTCTCGAGCGTGACACCCCAGGCCCCTGTCCACCCGAGATGCATGGGTGGACCCCCTCCTCCTGCGAATACATCCTCGAATACATCCTCGAATACTACATCCTCGACCGAATGAAAATGAGCCCCCCAGCCTGCTCCTTCCCTTGCACATACATTTCTCAAGCTCGAAGATGAGCAAGGCTGATCAGAAAGCATTTCTGCGTAGAGTTTCGGGTTTGTTTCTTTTAGTACGTATTAGCTTTGTGTGTGAGACCGGATGGTTGCATGTGTTTCTTATGCGTGTAGGGTTAAGGGTTCCGGAGTTCATGCGTGTCGTACGTGAGGCACATCAAAATGCGTGCTACATTGGAGGGGGAATCTCGCGTGTAGGTGACCTGGTATTTCTTGATTTTGCGCGTGATGTGGAGGACGAATCGACACGACTTGAAGAGGCTGGATCGTTTTGAACGTTCTGTAAACAGTAGGTGGTCTTCCTCGTGCGTGTGCGTTGGTAGAGGCGAGGACAGAGGCAGGTGGAGGAGATGTGCATGTCTCGTATGATGCGTGAGTATTTTTTTTGGGTTGGGGGGGCAGACTTGCACGAGTGTTTTCAGTGACCCTAACACTTCCTTTTTGGCGCCTTATGAGTGTGTGTGTGGGGAGGGGAGGGGATGGGGGTGTGTGGGTGTGTGGGGGGGTGGACAGAGGACGCAGGGGTGGGGGAGATGTGGAAGTGATCAGGGTCGAATAGGTGTCTGCCTGCTGATGGATAGAGGTTTCAGGAGTCTTGGTCGCACGGCGCCCAAAAGGCCATCTGATTCACAGAACAAAATGAGGGGGGTGTGTGAGGGGAGGGAACCAGGAGAATGAGGAGCGGGCGAGAGAAAAGGAGAGGGTATTTGCGTTTGTGTGTGCAACTATCAGGTGCATGTGCCATATCCCGGGCAGGGGCAAGGAACATGAATCTTTTGCTGGATCGAGATCGCTACTTACCTTAAACCCAGATCAATACACAGACACTAGGCTCTTCAACAAGCACGCACAAAAAGAAACACACACACGCACACATACACGCACATGCACTTCCCAACACAACAGGGAGACGTATTCGTGGGTTGTAACTCTGCAAACAAACAGATGCACACATGCACACATAAACACACACACATATACACACACACATGCACACACGCAAACACACACACACACACACACACACATACACACACACACACGCGCGCACACACGCACACGAACACCTGGAAACGCCGAGCTTAGACCGACTTTCTTGACAAATAAAATTATCAACATGCACAAGCAAACACACACACTGGTAAACACACCCACAGTAGTTCCACACTGGCACACCTTTTGATGCCGAGCTTACGACAGACTTTCTTGAGGGCAGTGGTGGACAAGCCTAGAGCTTCAGCTGCTTCTTTCTGTTTCATCGTTTCAGAATGAGCCGTTTGCCCACACTCTCGGAGAATGTAAGAGAGCGAGAGCAAGAGCGAGGGCGAGAGAGAAGTGTGAGAGCGAGAGCGAGAGCGAAAGCGATAGAGCGAGCAAGAGAGCACAAGAGCGAGAGACGTGAGAGCAAGAGCAAGAGACAGACCCAGAGAGATGAGACCTGCTGTAAGCCAAAAAGCCCTTCAACATCGGACCTGTAGAATTTGAGGGGTTTTCGATTCCTCTGCATGCGTATACACCGACACACACATACGGCACATTGTATTAGCGTGAGTGTGCATTGCGAGTGTGCATCACGTGTGTTTGTAGCGTGCGTGCGTATGCTTGCCGTGATTTTGAAAGCGGAAGAGAGAGAGGCAGAGAGACGAAGAGATGGCGGGCATGCGAGTGAAACAGAGGGAGAGGGAGAGAGGGGTACGGAAAGAGTGTGTTCGTGAGAGGGGGAGAGCGCACTAGCACGCGCGCTCGCAGGAGAGAAAGAGAGAGTATGAGAGGCTCCACTCAGAGAATTGAATCAGCAGGCTGTGATCTGCAACACATACAAGAAAGAACAAAAGACATCTCACAAAAATGTATGTAAATCTGTCTAGGACACGCACCTTTTTTGGCTTGATACTGTTCAAAGGCGTCTGGTCCGAAGTTTTCTTCCTTGGGAACACCAAAACTGCAGATCAAAGTTGTTTGCTTAGTGTTCGTATTCAATCTGTGGGCATGGGGAAGCTCAGTCCTCTCTTTTCGAAACATCAACACTCAAGTGAATGTAGGACTATCACGGTTATGTTTCACGGCACGCATGGAATGTAGCTGCTACATTCCCCAGCATGGAACATATTGTACGCTGGTACAAGTTTGAGCCCAGAGGTGTTGATTCCGTTTCTGTTGTTCGTCTTTCACGGGTACCAGCTGACACTTGTGTGTGTTGTGCCTGCAAGACGCAGCACGGAGAACAAACGCAGCACGGCGTAATGCGTACTTGCCTCGAGTTTAAACAAGTCAGTAAACAGCATGAGTCTGCGTTTTGGCTCGCGTCGGAGTGTTACTGTGCTCTCACCGCATTCGTTCGCCTGTGATGAGCTTCGAGGCATCGGCGTGGCTGACGTACTGAGACGAAGGACCAATCGCTTGCTCCACTCTGTTCTTTTCTTGGTTTAGCCAGCTTGAATCCCACAGGCTATGGTCTCTCGCGATCCTCGCCGATTGCTTGTGATTACGACGGTTCTCGTGTTCAGCCTGTCATAGAAAATGAGTCAGCAGAGGATGCTCGGGGTCGCTTGCGCTCGTTCGTGTTGCGATCATGCGTCGATCATGCAGGTCAAAATCAATACTCGGAACAATGTGCAAACCCTGAAACGCCAAAACAGACTTTTTCAACAAATTCTCAAAAACTTATTGAATCCAACTCAAGTTTGCAGATTCGAGATAAGATAACTCAACTTATTATCGGGATGGAAATCAGAATCTTGAAAAATTGATGTTACCTTGGAAACTCGAATGTATCATTTTGAAAAGTGACCTAGATCTTTCGGCGTCTTGGATTCTGATTTCCTTTCCGATAACAATTGTCCTTCAGGAGCGAGATTATTATGCATTCCTTGTGGTAAATAACACCAGGTGAGTTGAGTGGTCATCATGAGTCGTAATGGGGTGCCAGATTACTTGAGGAATCGTGCTGACAAAAAAATTGAGTGGCCACTGGGGAAAAAAATTGCACGCAAATCAAAAAATAGCCGGCGTTTGAGCGGTGGGGGTGTGGGCGCTGAAGGTATCTTGAAAAAGGGCGCAAATTGGCACAAGTCCTGAAACCAAACACAAACGCTCAAAGGTTGCCTTTGCTGTCACATCTATTTCGCTTATCTTGGAACGCCGTGGAACGCGATTGTTGTGGCCTCCTGCGTAAGTCTCTGGTAGGGGGTCCCGGTACCTAGTCCAAATCACTTCCGTTTTACACATTAGTTTCCCACAAATCGGCAATCTCCAAATGTTTGCTTGATTGGTTTCATCAATTTTGCAACCGGGTGCGACCCGTCGCAATCCAAAATTCATCTACGCACAAATCTGCAAGTCGGATGCTGCAAGTTGCAACTCGGACGAGGAACTCGCATCCAATGGCACTTTAAGAGCATATCGACACTAACCTTTGCACAGTCACAGGGTCCGAAAAACAAAATCGCTTCTACGGAGCCTCTCTCAGCGTCGGCTAGTCCGACCACCATCGACATATCCAATCTCCCCACAGATGTTCAGCCTCAGTCTCTAGTTATTTACCAAGAGTATGCCACCGAGCTCATCGAAGGCGAACAACTGCGGTGACATTATTGACACACTGTGACTCCGACGCGAGTCAAAAATACACACTGATGTTGTCAATTTGACGTGGACATGCCACTAGCACTCCAGTAAACCCCGCATTACGCCGCACTACGTGGGCACACGCGCTGCAAACGCAGAACACAGAAGATGAAGGATCTTTCAAGCAACCCTACACAGGAGGCGCAGCGCACAGCATGCAACACGTTCAAAGTTGTCACTTTGGGAATATTTGGGAATATCATCAGCGTTGTGTAAAATACACGCCTAATGAGCCTTGCTTCCAATCCTACTCACATAGCCGTGCACCTCTGTATTACGTGTGTCAAACAAGCAAAAAAAACCCACAATTTCGAATAACTTTGTGCCAGCGTTCCGTGCTGGATGCGTGCCGCAGATATAGCAGCTATGTATTCAACTCAAGCGCTATTCTCCCGTTTGGAGGTTCTAAAAAGAAAAGTTCTTCAGGCCTGTGAACAAAAAACACATGTATGAACAAAAAGGCTTGAATATGAACACTAAGCAAACACCTGTCAATTTGCAGTCTCTGTGTTTCCAAGGAAGAAGAGTTCAGACCAGACTCCTTTTAACGGCTTTAAGCCAAAAAAGGTGATCTTTTTTTGAAATCGGACATCTATGTTTTTTTTTCTCATTTTTCCCTTTTTTGGTTGCAATTTTTGTGTTGTTGTATGTAATGCAGGGCATCTTCATCGTCTCCATAATCTGGGTTTCTTTCATTTTTGCGACTTTACTGGTCATTTTTTCGATTTTTTTTGAGATCGGACATCCCATTTTGTCCTTTTTTTCCTCACTTTTTTTGAAATCGGGTACAACAAAGTTTTCCGCGTCTCCAGGGCATCGCGAACCCGAATATCGCGATGTTAAGCTCATATTCCCACCCGATCTGAGATCGGATAATGAAGTGCGATCTCAAAAAAACGGGGGAAAAGAAGGGGAAAAAGAGCCCCGCAAATAACCGCCCGGAAAAGGACAAAATCCGCGGGACTCTGGTCCGACTCCTGTGGCGCGCGGCGGCTCCGGGGCTAAAGCGCTTCCGCTTGCCGCGCGCCCAAAGGAAAATTTGGTGTGCATGTACTGTTATATTAATTTTTATGATGTTGCTGTATGTGTGGCACGTCAAACTCTGAAACCAGCTGATTCAATGCTTTGTCAGGCAGAAAGTCTCTCTATTTCTTTCATCTGTACCTCTATTCCTTCCGCTCTCAAAATCATGGTACACGTATGCACGCTACAAACACTCACGATACACACTCGCATCAATACAACGTGCCATGTGTCCGCGTATATATTTGTGGATGTATGCATGCAGGGGCATCGAGATCCCCTTAAATTGTGCAGGTCCGATGTTGAATAGCTTTTTGGCTTGCAGCAGGTCTCATCTTTTACTCTATTTTTGCCTCCTTCCCTCCCTCTTTACAAAAACATATCGCACACTCACACGCACAAAACCCGTGGCATCTTCCTCTCCCGATCTCTTTGCCGATTTCTCTCTCGTTCTCTCTCTCTCTCTCAAGCATATTTTTTTACCTGCTATGATGTTGATGATCCGCAGATGATATATTTTCTACTATGCACAAATATTTCTTCTTTCTTTCTCACTCTCGCACTCAGGCACACCCTCTTTCACACTTTTGCTCTCTCGCTCTCTCGCTCTCTCGCTCTCTCGCTCTCTCTCTCTCTCTCTCTCTCTCTGTTTGTCTCTTTCTCGCCCTTACTCTTGATTTTGTGCTCCGAGTCGCTCTGCTGCTCTTTCTTTTAAAAGAAAGGCACACACACACACACACACACACACACACACACACACACATACATTCTTGCTCTCTCTCGAATACTCTCTTTCACGGTCTCGCTCATGCTCTCGCTCACGCTCTCGCGTTCCCTGAAACATTAAAACAGAAAGAAGCAGCGGAAGAGATAGGCTTATCCATTACCGCCCTCAAAAGAATTTGTCGTAAGTTTAGCATCACCAGGTGTGTGCTTGTATGCGCGTGTTTGTGTGCACGTGTATGTGTGTGTGTGTGTGTGTGTGTGTGTGTGTTTGTGTTTGTGTGTGTTTGTGTGTGTGCTTGTGCTTGTGCGTGTGCATGTGTGTGTGGGGGGGGTGTGTCTGTGTCTGTGTCTGTGTCAGAGTGTCTGTGAGTGTCATTGTGTTTGTGCCTATGAGTTTTGGGTGAGTTACAACCTGTGAATTAGTCACCTTTACTGTGATGGCATGTACGCATTCGTGCATGTGCGCGTGTGTGTGATCTTGTTGCCCGCTAAGTCTGTGTCATCAGATGGCCTTTTGGGCGTCGTGCAAACAAGACATGCCCCCCCCCCTTCCGACCGGCAGAAAGGCACACCTCCTCCTCGACCACTACTAGCATAGCTAGCACTTTCACATCTCCCTCCTCTCTTTGTGTGAACAAGAATTTCCCACCCATCCACCTACACACCCACGTGTACATACACAACCACGCTCACACTTACACCCAAACACCCATAAAGCGCAAAAAAGGAGGCTTGAGACTCACTGAAAATACTCGAGCAAGTGCCCCTCCCCCGCCTCCCCCAAACTTGGATATATCATATGAGACACGCACACACACTCCACCTGTCTCTCCTTCCCCCTCCCCAAACACTCACCACGCACGAGCAAGACCACCTCCCGTTTATAGAACGTTCCCAACGATTCAGCCTCCTCAAATCGCAACGATGCAATCACCAGGTTTGTAAGTGTGTTTGTGAAAATGTTGAATTTGAAATGAATGTGTAGGTCGAAAGTGAAAGTAAAAGTATAACATTTCAGAAAAAAAAATGTGTATGGGAAAAGCATGATTGTAGAATACGTGTGGAAGTGTTGTAATCAGGAATAACGCGAATCTGCACGTGGGTGTTTAGGTGTAGGCATATGTTTGTTAAGATGTAGGTGCATAACCCCGTGAAATTACGTGCAATTCTGTATCTGCCTTGCCATATTATGGATTGTGGATTTCTGAAGGCTCATATCAAATTAACACAATCTGAACTAACCAAATCCTGAACCTTACATAGAAAAAAATGACGATCTGCCCTGCGCATCTTTAGGCTTGAAGTTTGCTGGGGAGGTATGTCCAGGGGGGGGGGCAGGCTGGGAGCCTCATTCATGTTCTGTCGATAGTTTGTTCGAGAATGATTTCGCAGGAGGGGGGGTCCCACCCATGCACCCCGGGTCGATAGAGGACTGGTGTGTCACGCTCGAGAAAATGGGGAACGGGGGGGGTTTCTCTTTGGGTCTCCAACCTAGCAGGATGTGTGTATCGACAGGAATATGGGGGGTGCAGGACAGAGACACGCATCCGTGGATGGAAAGGGAGAGGGAGAGAGTGGGAGAGACAAGGATGGGTGTGGGGGGCCGGATGCTGCGAGAGTTTGAAGGAGGGGAGAACGGGTTGCAAGGTCCTGTTGGCGCAGACTTTCGGGAGAGAGAGAGTAAGAGAGCAGTAGAGCGAGCGAAGTTTTTCACCGGCTTGAAATACAAAGATGATAGCAGTGCGGAGGAAAGGGGGGGGAGGGCTTGTGACCATGACCCCTCATGTCTCTCTGTCCCCACTCCACTCCTTGAAGCCAACGAAGAGGCTGAACGTGATGACGATTTGTGTGTGAGTGGGTCAGATTGTGATGACCTGTCCTGGCTGGTGGGCCTAGGTAATATGTTTAGAGTGAATGGTGTGCGCTGTGAGATTCACAGATAGATACAAACATAGATGTACACATAGACACAGAATCAAATACCCTCTGTCACACGCACATGTACAAACAGCACGCAATTGCACAGACTGAGACGCAAACGCGCAAACACACAACACACGGCCACACACAGTCACATACACACACGCACACATACACACATGTATACATACACACATAAATACTGATACATCTAACAATACTGAACCCTCCTTCCCCCTCCCCTGACAACCTCCTTCCCATACACAGGTGGGAAAAGTGGCAGGAAGAATTACATTCTTCGTCAGTGGATTTGACAGCTACACTTGCTCACGCGAGAGATGCACACCAGAGAAAGAATTGACGAATCGAGACTTTGAGGCGTGACTTACGCTGTAGGCGTGCACGTTCTGACTCTTTTGCTTGTGTCCCTTGACTCCGTCATTTGCGTACAACTTATTCGAATACGTGCCGTGCTTATTTACGTACGTGAACGTATGCATATTTGTAGATGCCTCCCTTGAAGATTAGACAGGGGAACTTAAGATTACAAAGGAACAAAGGATGGGGAAAAGGGGGATGAAGAAGGGAATCACCCCAAAAAGAAAGGGAAAAGAAGGAAGAAAAAGAAGAATCAACTTCGAGACGGCAGGAGCTCAAGTTGAGCAAAAATCTCGCTTCAACTCCTTACGTGCATGCATGCACACAAACGTGCAGACACGATGTATGCATAAAGACGTACAAACATACACACATTGACATAAATACATATACATGCATGCATGCCGGCAAGAAAAGTGTACATGTATTTTTTTACATGTACGTGTTGGTTGTTGCATACATTCGCGTGTACTCTTTGTGATTTTTTTAGGGCCGCGGCGTCACGTCCGGAAATAAAGAGTTTTACATGTTTGTCTTGAGTTCAGCACACCTCGGGCTGGCAAACGCAAGGCTCTTTCAAGACCATCACGCAAGCCGTCAAAAGGTGGTGTTAAAAGGAAGTTTTATTTTTCGACTTCCATTTACCCCCTCCACTCCTCTTCCATGACGAGTGTCCTAAATTTAGCTGTTAGCGTGTTTTGGATCTCTAGCAGATCTTTTTCGCACAAATAAAACGCACTGATCATAAGAGGTGTTCTCCTCATTCCTGTTCTATTCGAAGTTGTCCAATTATGCATACAGATGTATACACATATATACGTGTGTATACATATACATACAAACAAATTAATATGAATATATATATATCTACATCTGTATCTATATTCACATATACACACAAATGCATGTATTTTTTTTGGTTGATGCACGGATGTCACGAATTTGTGCCACACGCACACACACACACACACACACACACACACACACATGTACACACACACACGTACAAACGCACCAACACATACGCATACACAGACAAACAGACCTACACGCACGCACACACATACACACGCACATGTACACACACACACGTACAAACGCACATGCACATACATAAACACAGACAAACACACCCACACACTCACACACCCGCGCACACGCACATACACAGATAGACGCAAACACAAACACATACACACGTACACACACACGCACACACACGCGCACACACGCACACACATGTGAAACAGGGAATTTGCCAAGATAGGAGCCTCTCGCCCATGACGATGGCATCATTGGAATAAGTCATGGCACACAATACCCTGCAACACTCTACAACGCAAATGCGGCAGCTAGCTCAGTCCGCCTGAGTGCACGAAGCTCGTAGGATTATCGTTTTCCGTTTCCTTAAACCTCGTTTGTAATTGCAAGCAGCATTTAGGTAGATGTCAAGATGCCTATTGCAGGATGAGTCCTTGATGACAGAGACCTAGGCCACTCGTTGACTTGTGACAGGCAAGGGCAATCCCTGATGATATGGCAGCCCCTGAACATTTTTCTTCAAGTTTCTTCATAAAGTATTGTGATCTTTCTTTCTTAAATTTGAATGTCTGAACTTTGAACCCGACCCAGCCTGAGGTGCGTAAATCCCAGGAATTGTCCCTTTTTTCTTTGTGTCTGAAATCCTGACACAGTTTCATAGCCTCATTCTCATAGATACCTTGACACCGTCGTGCACCGTTACGACACGTTAAGCCCTTATCAAGTTCGAGAAGCTGGTGGCTCAAGTGTACAACTAGTTTGTGGGCTGACCAGCATCCTTGGGTCAAAAAAATATTTTCAGAAGCCAGCCTCAATAGGTTTGGCCGATTCTGAATCAGTCCCGATTGGTATCAATTGTGCACACTTGCTACTTCCACCGTAACAGGTTTGGGGGCGTTTAAACCAGCCTAAAAGGGGGGCAACTAAAATTTAATAGGAAAGTCAGTTGTGAGCATCTGATAAATCTAGATTGATGGGTTTCCAATACGTTTGCAACGCAAGCAAATACAACCTGGAGTAAAATGTAATTGGAAAGGAAAAGAAATCTGTTCTCTTGGAGTGCTCACTCCCGCATTTTTAAACGCGGAGAAGATATTCTTTCTCTCAGAGTGCACTCCAGCGTTTTTAGGAATGGGGCACTTTAAAGAGTAATCGTTTCTCCTTTCTTTTTCAACCCTTTAAAGCAGGACACAGACCAGCCAAGATGCTGATTCATAAAACACACGTAAAGACCAAACAATCAAAACCACACACACAGGTAGGAAAATCAGATCATTTTCCATTAATGAGCAGTAAATGAATTCAGATTCCTTCGGTTCCGATACACTAGCACAACACAAGCAAACACAACCCGGCGTGCTGGTCTTGGACTCTTTGGACTCACTGATTTGTAAGTAGAAAAGACTCGGAAAACAGATTTGTTCTCTTCGAGTGCACTCCCAGACGTCGCGCTTTTAAACGCGGGGCACGTCAAAGCAAAAATTCTTTTTATTTTGAACTCGCTGGTGGAGGACGGTAAACATATTGTAAGCTGGCCTGCCGTGTGGCATCCTGGGGCATCAATTTCACGAGTCCAACACGCCCTTTCTTTGAAAATCTTTCAATGGTTTTGAAAACCTAACTTCATTCTTTATCACACATGAGACTGCCTCGCAAAACGCGATTTCAAAAAACCTCAGCGCGGTTCTTTTTACGGCGCCAGCTGCAATTTGTTGAAAACGTGACATTTGTAGCGCGACGGAGAGAGTATTTCCGTTGTTTTGGGGCAATTCTTTTTGGTTGCTGAACTCCAACACCTCAAAGAGGTGTTCTAGTACACAAAAGTGACAATTATTTCACTTCGTGTCAACTTTTGTCGTCACTGCGTTGAGCCACACGCTCTGACGTCAACACAGCAATCTGAGTGCTTGGTCACTGTGGAGTTGACACACCACACGTACACACATCTGAGGGAGACTTTCTGTATTTGTGAAGTCGTTTGCTCTCCATCGTCACGCCCAGTCACTGAGATTATGCCAATAGAAGAATAGAAGCGCGTCGTTGTGATCACTGAGTATTAGAATTCGAATTATTTTCTCTACCAATGAATTGGTAGACAGAATAAGACACTGAAATAAGATGCAGCACAGACCAAAAAAAGTGCAAAAAATGCGCCACTGTCAAGATCTTTTTATGAGACAAAATGCGCTGCAAGCAAGACTTGTCAAACGAAATGCGTCGTAGGCCACATTTTTTTGACTGAATCCTGATGGGGAGTCTGTCCTGTTGATGTAGTATGTAGTTTATTTTTGACACTTGACAGCTCAGAATCTTATTGCTTTTAATAATTCATTAAATCCATGACTTGAAATTAATTAACCTGTGGCACGCCTATAGTACGTTTGGTTGCCCCATTGCTGCAATTTTTCCAGGGGAAAATGTTGGGAATTCAAAACTTGAAAATGCCCTTGCTCATGACCACGGGCCCCCTTTTGCACATTTGCAAGCAGAAGGGTAATTTGGATCCACAAGTTGGCAATTTGTTGCAACTGAGCGAACCGCAATCCGTGAGGAGCTACACTTTGAAGATCTGGGCCGTATTGGTGCTTATTGGAGCAGAACGTAACTGCGCATTTCGAATCCAGGGGATCTTGGCCTGTGATCCCATGCCAAGGATTTAATCTCCAGCCTGGGATTCGATACATTCCTGTTCGCGCTCAGCAAAATGGGCATGGGACCGGCCGGGCGGGGTGCTGCGGCCACAGATTCATCCATGAATTCTGGACTCTGTGCTTGCACACGGGTCTCGTGCGCACCAACACTTGCTCGCTCCTTGAGCCTCTCGTTATGGGCTTTTGTTTGTGGGCAGGCCTGCATCCTCAGGCTAACTAGCTATAATCACTAAAATTAAAGGAAAGTACAGATACAGACAATGATGTAAACCCCCAACAGGGTAGGCACACACCACGCCACCCGGAGGCTTTTTGATTGGTTTTATTAAACCGACACAGGGGAATTGTGGTGCCGGTGGTTTCTCGAGAGCAAGCAAAGGGGAATAGGAATTGTCGAGTTTGTTTTTTTGTTGACTCAAACCACTACTTTGCAATGCACTTCCAGAGTATTTATAGTCTACATGAATGGTGCGCATTGCAGATCCCTTGAGGGACCTAGGCCATTCTTTCTTTCGTTTTTATATGGTGAAAACCCAATTTGATCAAAAGCCAAAGTGACTGTCCCGGAGCGTTGCCCGCCTATTTATAATGTTGGGACCGCTGGTACAAACAGGCTGCAATGTTTGTGGGCTACTGGCTGAGCCTGAATCCTTGGGCTGAGAAGTCACAACAATTAAGTCTCTTGAACTACCAAGCCATTAAGACGAGTTGAGTTGTTTCTTTTTTTCTTTTTTTCTTGGATGGTGAATACCCAACTTTATCAGTTATTAGGACCCAATAGACTGTGCCGGACTGTTGCTGACTTATTTTATTCAGACAGTTCAGTCTCACTTACTTTTCTGATCGGGGCCATTCAATAATTTGCTTTTTATCTTTCTTGAGTGGCGAATACCCTACTTAATCACTGGGTTAACTTTAAGCGAGTGGTGAGCACCTGATAATCACGTAGGACCCAAGAAACTGTCCCGGACCGTTGCCGACCTAGTTTAAGGCCAACCCACTGGTAAATAGTTTAAGGCCAACCCACTGGTGGGCTGGCATGCATCCTCAGGGCTAACAAGTTTCAACAATCAAGGTGTAAAGGGGACTTGATTGTTGCGCAAAATGTGCGCAGTAATAGGGTAGCCTGAAGACACCCGGCCTGAGAGGCACTCCCGCAATGGATCTTGGACTTGAAGTCACACGCATACACAGATGGGTAAACAAAAGAGTAATAGAACAAAAAACACATACAAAGTGGTTCCGAGTTATAGAAACTGGGAGATAGAAACTGCAGCCTGGAATTTGGCCGGTTTCATGCACTTTTTTTAGAATCCCGCTTGCAGCGATTTGGGCAGTTTCTTAATGATTCGTAAAAACTTCTCCAACACATAATCACTTAAAAATGTAATGAGACGAGCACAAGGTTGTAAGTAGGCGGGTTGTCGGCTGAGACAGGAACGATGCAGTTCACCATCGCACTTCTTCAACTCAAAACGCTTCACTAATTCGCACGAGAACGGGTCATATCCTAATCCTCTCGGTGTAAACGTATCAGAAGTGTTTCTCTATACAATAAGAGTCTCTGGGAGTCCGTGACTCTTCAGACGCCCTCTTCCCTGTAGTGTACCGTGACAAAAAAAGATAAAATCTATCAAAAAATCAACATACTTTTTTTTAAAAAAACTCAAAATCTCTCAAAAAAACCAACCTCTTTAAACATCCAACATAAAATCTCAATATAGAAATTCTTTTTTTGGCCGGTTTCTTGCAGTGTACTTTAGAAACCCGCTGGCTGGGGTGGCAGTTTCTTAATGGTTTATAGAAATAAGAAACAACAAGAAACAGCCAACGCTGGCAGGCTGGGTGCTAGCTTCATCAGTGTGTGCTTAGAAACACGCTGGCTGGGTCATTTCGGTGGTTTCTATGTCCCGGAACCACCCTGTACTTAAACACGCAACGTGTATGAATAGTACACGGAACAAGACACTAGGTATTTTGATTATGGTGATTTTGTTAAACATAAAAACAAATATCGTGATAGGTATATATGAGTATGGAAGAGGAGGTAAGTGCGTACAGATGTTTGAATACACATACACATAAAAATGAAAATGCAGGTGGAAGACAAAGAGAGGCACATGATTAAGACTCTGTGTACATCAATAGGCACCATGTATGTTGCCTTGCTGAACTAAACCGATGTTGGGGAATCGTTACGGTCCCGGGGTTTCCTCAAGAGCGAGCCAACTCAGCCAAGGCAAGGGGGACGCACACAAGATTGGAAATCGCCGACATCCGTCTTCACCCTGTCTGATTATTTTTTTTGGTTTCAAGTTGTTATGTCACCACACCGCTAGCCCTTCAATTACAACAGGAATGCATAAACGTGGTGCGCAGTAATAGGGGGGGGGGGGGTTCTGTTGATTTGGGTAGATCTAACCTAGTTTGTTTGTTTTTGTCTATTATAAACACCATAATGTTTACCCTCCAATTACAGCAGGAATGCTCACATATGGTGCGCAGTAATGAGGTAGTCCGCGGAATCCTGGGTGCCATTGCTGACAGCCTTCCGGCAGCTGAATTTGAATGACCCGATTTTTTTATTTCTATGATTAAAAGCCAAGGAAGAAGAGGAAAAAGTTAAAAACCACACAGAGGTTCGAAGATCGGGTTTTCGTAATTAATGATTGAGACAAATTGGAGCAGAGATGGTCCAAGACTCACACCCGGGCCTTGCCTCGCCTCGATCTTCCCGTCTCCGTCTTAGCCTGCGACGTCCGACAGCCTATCGAAAACCTTCGGGCGCGAACTGGAATTCAATTGTTCCACGGAACAACTCAAAAAAA
>Ga0105055_10006554_pt1 | contig 15911 bp, 13 predicted proteins | sample BON03_FD_78090 | JGI IMG/M metagenome (GOLD analysis project Ga0105055, IMG submission 78090) | Freshwater microbial communities from Lake Bonney liftoff mats and glacier meltwater in Antarctica - BON-03 | ecosystem: Environmental > Aquatic > Freshwater > Ice > Glacier meltwater | place: Lake...
CGCCGCCGCAATCACCCCGGTCGCCAGTTCCGGCGAATAGTTGTTCTTGAGCATGGTCGGCAGCGCCAGCAGGCCCATCGTCACCACGGTCGCCCCGACAATCCCGGTCGAGGCCGCCAGAAACGCACCCACCACAACGATGGACACGGCCAATCCGCCCGGCAGCGGTCCAAACACCCGCGCCATCGTCACCAGCAGGTCATCGGCAATCCGCGACCGCTCCAGCGTGATCCCCATCATCACGAACATCAGCACCGCCAGCAGCGTCTCGATCGAGGCACCGGCCAGCACGCGCTCGTTGATCCGGTTGACGATAAAGCCCAGATTGCGGTCCAGCGCCGTCTCCCAGCCCTGCGGAAACAGGGCCACCCCGACGCGGGGCAATTCGGGATATCTGAAAACTGTCACCGCATCAGGACGAACGCCTGTTGCGGTAATCGCATTAAACTCCGCCGATGCCGTATCGATAGCCTGATGGATCAGATAGCCGCTGCTATCCAGCGCCGCGATGATGGCAAAGGAAATGATCGCCGCACCCGAAATCGCGAATGCGACCGGAAACCCGGACAGGATCCCCGCGAACAGGCAAAGAAATACGATCAGCAGCCCGATTTCGACGCCGTCCAACCCGAAAATCATCTCAATTGCGCCCTATCATCTTTTTCATTGGCCTCATTTTACATGCGCCTGTTGCGATCCGGCCACGGCCTGCGGATCGGCAGCATTATCGAGGTCGAGGTAAAGACCCTCGCTCAGCGGGCCCTCCCTCCATTCGAGGTAGGAGCGGTAGAAAAACGCGACCGCCTGCACCAGCACCATGAAGGTGAAGGTCAGCAGCAGAACCTTGAACAGGAAATAGGCGTTGAACCCGTTGGGCGAAAATCCGATGGTCTCCACATTCCATTTGAGCGCGCGCGCCTTGGCCAGCATCCGGTCAAGCGTATCGCTCGCCGATGTGGTCGGCGTGACCAGATTGCGCCACAGGAAAAACCAGGCATAAAGCCAGATCAGGATGGCCGACGGGATCATCAGAAACAGCGATCCAACCATGTCGATCACCTTCTTGGTGCGGTAACGCACCGGTGCATAGATCAGATCAACCCGGACATGCGCCCCCTGCACAAAAGTGTAGGCCACACAAAGAGTGACCACCAACGCATTGTAAAGCTTGAGTTCTTCCGACCACCAGCTGATGTCGAATGTAAAGGCCATTCCAAAGCCGAAGGTCATCTCCGACACGGCAAAGACGCGCTGCATGAAGATGATGACAATCTGCTGCAACACCATCAGCAGCCCGGCCCAGGCCGCGACCCGGCCCACCCCATTGGCAAACCCTTCAAAGCTGCGGACGCAAGCCCACATCACCCCGTTCCAGATCAGTCCGGTCACGGTCAGAACCAGAAACAGAAACAGCACCACGAAAAACAATTCGATCGACGCGCCATAATAGATGAACCGCATCAGCGATTCGGCATTGGCCCAGTCGAGCCACAGGCCCGGATGGGTCAGCGCGTAGATCAGGTTGTAGGGTGCTTCGATCAGATGCGCGAAAAACCAGCCAAGGGCGCTGCCGCCCCATGCTTCGACCAGTCCCATTGTGCCTACTCCGCCGTTGTCAGACTTCGGTCAGGCATCACGACAACCGGGCCATGTCAGACCCGGTTGCCCTGGTGATGCGTTCAGCCTGCGCGGATCAGCCGAGGATACGGTCGCGCTGCGCCCGGTAAGCACCTTCAGAGCGCTGGATCCAGCTTGTCGAGGACCGCATCGACGCATTGGCACTGTCGATGATCCGGTCATAGAGGTCATCGCCGCGATACTGATCCATCGTCGCGACCGACGCTTCGCCCATCGCATCCCAGACCGAGTCAGGGAATTCGAGCAGCGTCACGCCGCCCGCCTGCAACCGGGCCAGCGCGGCAGAGTTCTCGGACAGGAACTGCGCGAGGTTCCATTGATGGCATTCGGCCGCCGCGATCTCGACGATCTTCTGCTGCGCGGGGGTAAAGCTCTCGAACACATCGCGGTTGATCGCCAGCGACAGGCCGGCACCCGGCTCGTGGAACCCGGCGGTGTAATAGAACTTGGTGATCTCCTGAAATCCGGCCTTCTCGTCCGCCCACGGGCCGATCCACTCGGTCCCGTCAATCGCCCCGGATGCCAGCGCCTGATACACTTCCGCACCCGGCAGGTTCTGCACCGAAGCACCCATCTTGCCCAGCGCCTCGCCACCCAGACCCGGCATGCGAAACTTCAGACCCTGAAAATCCTCCGGCCCGGTGATCTCGTTCTTGAACCAGCCACCCGACTGTGCGCCGGTATTGCCCGCAAGGAACGATTTCAGGCCAAAGATCTGGCCCATTTCGTCATGCAACTCATGCCCGCCGTTGTGATAATACCAGTTGGACAGCTCCTGCGCGGTCATGCCAAAGGGGACAGCAGTAAAGAACGCATAGCCCGGATGCTGCCCGACAAAGTAATAGTCGGGCCCCTGATACATATCCGCCTGACCCGAGGTCACGGCATCGAACACCTCGAACGCACCGACCAATTCGCCCGCAGCCTTCAGATCCACGGTCAGCGCGCCATCGGTCATCGCGGTGATGGTATCGGCCACACGCTGCGCGGCGTCATGCACACCCGCCAGACCGCGACCCCACGTCGTGACCATGGTCAGCGTGCGGTTGCCCTGCGCAATCGCCGGAGCAGCCAGCGCCGAAGCTGCAGCCGCCGTTCCGCCAAGCGCCGATTTTCTCAGAAATGAGCGACGATCCATTCAGATTCCTCCCCGGAATTTATCCCGCCTGTCCCCTCCCGGTGCAGGCATGTCGTTTTTGTCCTGTGCAGAGCCTAGTCGGCAGACGCGGTTCGGGGAATACCATGAATCGGATATTTTTGATGTCCCACGCGAGGTAAGGTCCGGCGCTCCGGGTCAAAGGATTATCCGGCGCGGCGGCAACGACCCGATGTCGCGCAGATTTGAGGGCCGGACCGGTGCCGCATCAGAGTCCGGGATCAAACATTCCCCGTCCCCCGATTTGTCACAAGACAAATTGGGGCGCGCCTGCCACCCGGCCTTTCGCATGGCGAAAGGCGTTCCTGCCTGATGCGCTGGAACACGGCGTGTTGCAGGGGACTGGCGGATAATAAAAAGGGGCACCCTTCTGGGTGCCCCGACTACTTGTCACACAACACGTTCTCGCGATCAGGCGATCAAAGCACCGTCGTCACGCCAGACGGCAATGATTCCCGACCGCGGAAGTCCTTCGGCGGGCCAGCCTGAACCGGGGTGCTGGATACCGACAAAGATGGTCCGGCCGTCAGACGAAGGCGTCATCCCGGTGACTTCGGAACCGACCGGTCCGGTCAGGAACCGGGCAATTTCGCCGGTCGCAGGATCACCGACCAGCATCTGGTTGTTGCCCTGTCCGGCAAAGTCGCCTTCATTGCTGTCGTCACCATCGGTCTGGATCCACAGCAGGCCGAACCGGTCAAACACCATCCCGTCGGGTGAGTTGAACATGTTGCCTTCGGTGACATTGGCCGAACCGGCATAGGCATCGCTGTGCACAGCCGGGTTGCCGGCGGTCACGAACAGATCCCAGGTAAAGCCGGTCGCGGTATGATCTTCGTCTGCCGGGTACCAGCGCACGATCTGGCCATAGCCATTTTCGGCGCGCGGATTCGGCGAACCTTCGACCGGCACCATCGGATCACCACCGGCATTGGTCGCATCGGCTGCGCGGCGCGAATTGTTGGTCAGGGCGCAATAGGCCTCGATCGCGACCGGGTTGACCGCGACCCATTCCGGACGGTCCATCGTTGTGGCGCCAACAGCCGAAGCCGCCTGCCGGGTATGGATCGAGATCATTGCCGCATCCATGCCGGTGGTATCCGGTGTCAGGGCAAGCCACTGGCCGGTACCATCGGTGCCGAACTGCGCCGCATAAAGCACGCCATCATCCAGCAGGGTCGAGGTGTCGCCACCCGGCATATAGACTCCGTTGGACACATATTTGTACAGGAACTCTCCGCGTTCATCATCGCCCAGATAAACGACGATCTGGCCATTGCGGGCCACAACCGACGCGGCGTTTTCGTGCTTGAAACGGCCAAGTGCGGTGCGCTTTACCGGTACAGAGGCCGCATCTGAGGGGTCGATCTCGACGATATAGCCAAAGCGGTGGGGTTCGTTCGGGTTCTGCGCCAAATCGAAACGGGCATCGAACTTTTCATAGGCATAACCCGATTCCGCGTCGATACCGTAACGGTCGAACCCGTCGGGCATCGTCATTTCGGCATCGGTAGAGCCGAAGTAGCCGTTGAAATTTTCCTCGCAGGTCAGGTAGGTGCCCCAGGGGGTCCGGCCTGCGCCGCAGTTGTTCAGTGTGCCCAACACCGTGGTGCCGGTCGGATCGGCAGCGGTCTGCAGCAGGGCGTGCCCGGCAGCGGGCCCCGAGATCATCATCGGCGTGTTGTTGGTGATGCGACGGTTGAACGGCGAATCAACCACCACAGACCAGCCATCATCTCCTGCTGCCACTTCCATCACAGTCACACCCTGCAGGTGCTGCAGCTTCAGGACGTCCTCGGCAGTTGTTGGCAGCCAGTTCTCGTCGACGACTACATTGATTTCGGAATTCACGTATTCATGATTGATCGCGATCACCTCATGACCGTCGATGTTGAACCGTTCCATCCCGTCGGTGTTCTCACCAAAGACGCGGACAGATTCGGGATGCCCGAAATTGTCATGGTCAAAGGCCGGCGCATCCGAGAACAGCGCATCGCCCCAGGCCGCAACGACCTTCCAGGAATAACCCTCGGGCACATGGACCATACTATCGGTGGCAATCGGGATCGGGGTAAAGGCAAATCGCGACGCCGCCTGCGCTTGGGCCGAGGTCGAGGACATCATCGTGCCGAGGCCCATCGCAGCGGCCCCCGAGCCAAAAGCCACGACAGAGCGCAGGAACCCGCGACGCGACATCACAGCCGCGACCACACGGTCAAAATCGACGGTTTCCGGAGCCGGGCGGCGACGTTCGTCGAACGCATCCCAGTTCATCGGTTCATAAGATTGATCTTTCATAGCTGGTCTCCCCATGGACACTGGCGGTTGAATTGGAGCCCAAGCCCTAGGATGCAAAGATGACAGGCAGGCGACAGTTGCATGACGGTTTTACAGCAGGGGCAAACCCATAATTGCTGCGGCTTGAAAGAAAGTTGCGAAAATAGGCGTCCCCGCGACATTTTATCCGCAAACCTCTGTTGACGCCCGCGCTGGCGCGTGCATAAAGTCCGCCCACGCAAACGAAAGGCTGTGTTGGGATGGTTGGCATTCTTGTAGAGGTGGGTTTCACGCGCATGGGCCGGTAAACGGTTGACCATAACGGTTCCCATGCGCCCCCGAAATCCGGGGGCTTTTTTATGCGCAACACCCTGACAGCACACAACAAAGACGGAGAGACGGCAGATGACACGCGAAATGACCGGGGCGCAGATGGTGGTGCAGGCACTGCGCGATCAGGGTGTCACCACGATCTTTGGCTATCCCGGCGGGGCTGTCCTGCCGATCTATGACGAAATCTATCAGCAGAACCACATCCAGCACATCCTCGTGCGGCACGAACAGGCTGCAGTGCATGCAGCCGAAGGATACGCACGTTCCACCGGGCGGCCCGGCGTGGCGCTGGTCACCTCCGGCCCCGGTGCGACCAATGCGGTCACCGGCCTCACCGATGCGCTGATGGATTCGATCCCGATCATCGTGCTCACCGGCCAGGTGCCCACCTTCATGATCGGCACCGACGGGTTTCAGGAGGCCGATGCCGTCGGCATCACCCGGCCCTGTACCAAACACAACTGGCTGGTCAAAGAGACGGACAAACTGGCGCGCACGATCCACGAGGCGTTTCACGTCGCCACCTCCGGTCGGCCCGGCCCCGTGCTGATCGACATTCCAAAGGATGTGCAATTCGCCACCGGCACCTATACCGGCAAAACCGATATCCCCTCGCGCTACCAACCCCGGATCAAAGGCGATCCTGCCGCGATCGAGGCACTCGCCGCAGCGATGGAAACCGCGAAACGCCCGATCTTCTACACCGGCGGCGGCGTGATCAACTCCGGACCAAAGGCCAGCGCGCTTTTGCGCGAACTGGTCGCCGCCACCGGCTTTCCGATCACCTCGACCCTGATGGGGCTCGGGTGCTATCCGGCCTCGGGCGACAACTGGCTCGGCATGCTCGGAATGCACGGTCTCTACGAAGCCAACATGGCGATGCATGACTGCGATCTCATGATCAACATCGGCGCACGATTTGACGACCGGATCACCGGACGGCTCGACGCCTTCTCGCCCAAATCGAAAAAGGCCCATATCGACATCGACGCCTCCTCGATCAACAAGGTGATCCGGGTCGATATCCCGATCTTGGGCGACGTGGCACATGTGCTCGAAGAACTGCTCGACATCTGGACCGCGCGCGGGCGCAAACGCGACAGAGCCGGGCTGGCCAACTGGTGGGAACAGATCAACACATGGCGCGCCGTGGACTGCCTCAAGTTCACCCAGACCGGGCGGATCATCCGGCCGCAGCACGCCGTCGCGCGGCTCGAAGCCCTGACCAAGAAATACGACCGCTACATCTGCACCGAAGTCGGCCAGCATCAGATGTGGGCCGCGCAATACCTCGGCTTCGAGGATCCGAACCGCTGGATGACCTCCGGCGGCCTCGGCACCATGGGCTACGGCTTTCCGGCCTCCATCGGCGTGCAACTGGCACACCCCGACGCGTTGGTCATCAATGTCGCGGGCGAGGCCTCATGGCTGATGAACATGCAGGAAATGGGCACCGCCACGCAATACCGGCTGCCGGTCAAGCAATTCATCCTCAACAACGAACGGCTCGGCATGGTGCGGCAATGGCAGGAACTGCTGCACGGCGAACGCTACAGCCAGAGCTGGTCCGAATCCCTGCCCGATTTCGTCAAACTGGCCGAGGCTTTCGGGGCCAAGGGCATCCGCTGCGACGATCCCGACACGCTCGACGATGCGATCATGGAAATGATCGCCCATCCCGGCCCGGTGATCTTCGACTGTCTGGTGGCCAAGCATGAAAACTGCTTCCCGATGATCCCCTCGGGCAAGGCGCATAACGACATGCTGCTGGGCGACGCGTCGACCAAGGACGCCATCGGCTCCGGCGGCGGGGTTCTGGTGTGATAGGTCAGCGCGGGCGGCGCCCGAACCGAGGGGTGGGCGTGAAGCGCCCGCCTTCGTGCCGCAGGCACGCCTTTGGCGTGACGGGGGCGGTTCGGGCGCTGTCCGTGCGTTCCGCACGGACAAGAAAAGACTCTCTCTAAAATTCTAAACAGTTTTCGGCCATTTTAACGTTTCGGCCGAAAAACCCAATGAATCCGAAAACCGACGATCCGCACCGCTGGAATACCGACGCAATACCGACGCAATACATAGCTTAAGGAATGGCCAAAATGACCGCACTCAACATCAAGAAAGGCTCAACCAGCCATTCCGCCTACAACCTGCGCGACACCCATTCCAGCGTCGAGGAACGGCATACCCTTGCCGTCGTGGTCGAGAATGAACCCGGCGTTCTGGCCCGCGTGATCGGGCTTTTCTCCGGTCGCGGCTACAATATCGAAAGCCTGACCGTGGCCGAAATCGACCATCAGGGCCACCGCTCGCGCATCACCATCGTCACGCGCGGCACCCAGCATGTGATCGACCAGATCGAGGCGCAACTGGGCCGGATCGTGCCCGTCCACGAGGTGCATGACCTTACCGCCGCAGGTGCCGCAGTCGAGCGTGAACTGGGTCTGTTCAAGGTGGCGGGCCGCGGCGAACACAGGGTAGAGGCGCTGCGCCTTGCCGATATCTTCCGCGCCAATGTCGTTGATTCCACACTGGAAAGTTTCGTTTTCGAAATCACCGGCACCTCGGAAAAACTCGACGCTTTCGCCGATCTGATGCGCCCGCTCGGCCTTGCCGATGTGGCCCGCACCGGCATCGCGGCGCTCTCGCGCGGCACCCCGGTCAAAGCCTGACAACCATGACCCCGCAAAAGATCATCATCGACACTGACCCCGGTCAGGACGATGCCGTGGCCATCCTTCTGGCGCTGGCCAGCCCCGACGAACTCGAGGTGCTGGGCATCACCGCCGTCGCCGGCAACGTGCCGCTGCAACTGACCGAAAAGAACGCCCGCATCGTCTGCGAACTGGCCGGTCGGCCCGATATCCGGGTCTTCGCCGGCTGCGACGCACCGCTGAAACGCAAGCTGATCACCGCCGAACATGTCCATGGCCAGACCGGTCTCGACGGCCCGCCGATGGCCGATCCCACCATGCCGCTACAGGCGCAACACGCCGTTGATTTCATTATCGAAACGCTGCGCAGCGAACCATCTGGCACCATCATCCTTTGTCCGCTCGGGCCCCTCACCAACATCGCCACAGCAATGCTGCGCGCGCCCGATATCATCCCGCGGATCAAACAGATCGTGCTGATGGGCGGCGCCTATTTCGAGGTGGGCAACATCACCCCGGCGGCAGAGTTCAACATCTACGTTGACCCCGAAGCCGCACAGATCGTGTTCCGCGCTCGCGTACCCCTCGTGGTGATGCCGCTCGACGTGACGCACAAGGCCCTGACCAACAAGGCGCGGATCGACGCCTTCCGCGCCATGGGCACCCGCGTGGGCGCAATGGTCGCCGCCTGGACCGACTTTTTCGAGCGATTCGACATGCAGAAATATGGCTCCGAAGGCGCTCCCCTGCACGACCCCTGCGTGATCGCATACCTGCTCGAACCGCAGCTCTTTGCCGGGCGCCACATCAATGTGGAGATCGAAACCGAATCAGAACTGACGCTGGGCATGACCGTTGCCGACTGGTGGGGAGTAACCGACCGTCCCCGTAACGCAATGTTCATGGGTCAGGTGCATACAGATGGCTTCTACGCCCTGCTGACGACCCGCCTCAAACGCCTGTAAAGCAAGGGATTCTCGCGGGTAATACCAACGCGCGACTCCTGCGCGTTGCGGCCTGCGTCCCGCGCTGCATTTCGCGCGTATTGTGGCGCTGCAAAACCCGCAGGTCTTGCGTCCGCGCTGCGCGCCGCTACATCTCTCTCATGCCCCTGCACATCCCCTTCGATAATTCCTACGCCCGGCTCCCCGGCCAGATGTTCACAGCGCTCAGTCCGACGCCGGTGACGTCGCCGGACCTGATCGCGGTCAATGACGATCTGGCGCGCCTGCTCGGCATCGACCCCGCCATGCTGCGCAGTGCCGAAGGGCTGCAGGCCCTTGCCGGCAATACCGTTGTCACCGGCGCCGCCCCACTGGCACAGGCCTATGCCGGGCATCAGTTCGGCAACTGGAACCCGCAACTCGGCGACGGGCGCGCGATACTGCTGGGCGAAGTCGTGGGCACCGACGGCATCCGCCGCGATATCCAGCTCAAAGGCTCCGGCCCCACCCCCTACAGCCGCTCCGGCGACGGGCGGGCATGGCTCGGCCCGGTCCTGCGCGAATATCTTGTGAGTGAAGCGATGGCCGCCCTCGGCGTGCCCACCACCCGCGCCCTCGCCGCCGTCAGCACCGGCGAGGTGATCTACCGCGAAGGCCGGATGCCCGGCGCCATCCTGACCCGCATCGCGCAAAGCCATATCCGCGTCGGCACCTTCCAATACTTCGCCGCGCGCGGCGACGTGGTCGCGCTCCGGGCGCTGACCGATCATGTCATCGCCCGGCACTATCCCACCGCCAGCGGCCCCGCCGACCTGCTGCAACAGATGATGCAGCGGCAAGCCAAACTCATTGCGCGCTGGATGGGTCTGGGCTTCATCCACGGCGTGATGAATACCGACAATTGCTCCATCGCGGGCGAAACCATCGACTATGGCCCCTGCGCCTTCATGGACGCCTATCACCCCGATACGGTGTTTTCCTCGATCGACCAGTTCGGGCGTTATGCTTATGGCAATCAGGCGCAAATAGCACTTTGGAACATCGCGCAATTCGCCACCGCCCTGATCGCGCTCGCCGATGACCGCGACGCCGCCGTTGAGGATTATACCGAAATCATCAACCGTTTTCCCGACCTCTACCAATCCGCCTGGACCGCCGAATTCGGCGCAAAGCTCGGTCTGACCGATGCAGGCGAATCTGACCGTCCCCTGATCGAAGGGCTGCTCACCCTGATGGCACAAGACGGGTCCGACTTCACCAACAGCTTCGCCGCTCTCGGCACCGACGCCGCCCGCGATCAATTCGGCGACCGCGACGCATTCGACCGCTGGCAGGCGGAATGGCAGGGCCGCAACCCCGACCGCACCCTGATGGCACGCCACAATCCGCAGGTCATCCCCCGCACCCACCTGATCGAAGCCGCGATCAGCGCCGCCGTCGCGGGCGATCTGACCCCGTTCCACAACATGCTCGCCGCCGTGACCCGGCCCCTTGCGGCAAACCCGCCCTACCAGCGCCCCCCGCGCGACGAAGAGCGGGTGCTCTCCACCTTCTGCGGGACCTGAGGCTCAGGCCCGCAATTCAGACCGGCCTGCGATTGATCAACACGATGCCAATCGCCACCAGCACCAGCGCCCCGATCAAGGTCAGCCCGACCTCCTCCCCGAGCAACAGCCAGCCCAGCCCCACACCGAACACCGGCGACAGAAAGCTGAAAGAGGCCACGCCAGAGGCCGGGTATAACGACAAAAGCCACAGCCAGAAGACGAACCCGGCACTGACCACGACCACGATCTGAAACGCCAGCCCCCACAAATGCAGCGGCTGCAGGTCGCGGATCAGATCACCAAAAAATGGCGCCAAAAGGATCAGGATCGGGGCAGACACGCCCACCTGCCACATCAACTGCATCTCCGGCCGGGCCAGTCGCAGCGGTGATGCCTTGGCCATCAGCGCCGTCGCTGCCCAGCCGATCGCCGCCCCCAGCGCCGCGAGATCACCGGCAAGGCTCGCCTCGCCGCCCCTGCGATCAATCATCGCCAGCGAGACACCCGCCATGGCAACGGCAAGTCCCACCGCCTTGCGACCCGTGATCCGGTCACCGGGCACAAACAGATGCGCCCCAATCGCCATCCAGACCGGCATGGAATAGAAAATGATGCTGTTTCGGCTCACCGTGGTCAGGTCCAGCGCGACGAACAGAAGCAGAAACTCGACCGCAAACAGACTGCCGGTAATCAACCCCGCCACCGCCGTTCCCGGCACCACCTGCAACGGAATCCCGCGAAACCGCATCCAGAGCCAGATACAGACCACCGCCCCGGCAGAACGCAACCCGGCAAAGAACACCGGCTGCAACCCGCTATTCGTGACCTTGATCACCACCTGATTGACCGCAAGCAACAGCGCGAATCCGGTCAGCGCCGCGATTCCGAATGTATCCAGATGATCCTTGCGCTGCATTGCCGGCACATGACGAGGCCGGCCTCGTACTGTCAACGGCACAGGCATTTTTTGGCCAAAAATATCCAGGGGATACGCGCCGCTCCGGCGCGGCGGGGGCAGCGCCCCCACCTTTCTATCGCAAAAACAATGCGCCGCAGGCGCGCAATCGGATCAAACCCGCTGCGCGGCCTGCGACAGACTACTCGGTGACGCGCATCGCTGCCATGACGTCCGGTGCGCCGATGACGGCACCATTGGCACCCTCGCCAAGCTTGATCGCGTCCAGCACGTCAAGCCCGGCAGTCACTTCGCCCACGACCGTGTACTGGCCGTTCAGGAAATCGCCTGGCGCGAACATGATGAAGAACTGGCTGTTGGCCGAATCCGGGCTCTGCGCCCGCGCCATACCGACCACACCGCGCGCGAAAGGCCGGTCCGAGAATTCCTGCCCCAGATCGGGCAGATCCGATCCGCCCATGCCAGCCATCGACATGTCGCCGCCGGTGCGGCCAAATTCCACATCGCCGGTCTGCGCCATGAAACCGTCGATCACGCGGTGAAACACCACACCGTCATAGGCCCCCGCCGCAGCCAGCTCGGTGATCCGCGCCACATGATTAGGGGCCACGTCCTCAAAGAGGTCGATGGTGATCGTGCCATTGGCCTCGCCGGTCACGTCGATCTCGATCCCGGTGGCAAGTGCGGGACTGGCGGTCAACGCCAGCAGAATGACAAATTTACGCATCGGAAGCTACCTTTACTGAAATCATCCGGTCAGGGTTCGTCGGCGGCTCGCCGCGGGCGATCTTGTCGACATGCTCCATTCCCGATACCACCCGGCCATAGACCGTGTATTGGTTGTTCAGGAAGTGGTTGTCCGAGAAGTTGATGAAAAACTGGCTGTTGGCCGAATTCGGGCTCGAGGAGCGCGCCGCGCCGATCGTGCCGCGATCATGCGGCAGGCTTGAAAATTCGGCTTGCAGGTCGGGCAGGTCAGAACCACCGGTTCCGGCGCGGCGGATGTTGAAATCCTTTTCCATATTGCCGTTTTCCACATCTCCGGTCTGGGCCATGAACCCGTCGATCACCCGGTGAAAGGCCATGTTGTCATAGGCACCGGCACGGGCCAGTTGCTTCATCCGGGCACTGTGAAGTGGGGCCACATCGGACAAAAGCTGGATCGTCACCGGCCCATCCTTCAGCGTGATGATGATCGTGTTCTCGAGATCGGTCGTATTGGCCATCGGGCCCTCCTCATGTCGCGTTTCGCGTCCCCCTTAAGGTGCAAAGCCGTGCTTGCCAAGCAGGCGGCGCCTGAGGCATCACCGTGGGCGAGGCTCCGCAGAGCCGATCACCCATCGCAGGAGTGGCAGATGAGCTGGAAAACCCTTGATGACATGGACCTCGCTGCGAAGCGCGTCCTCGTGCGGGTCGATCTCAACGTGCCGGTCGAAAACGGGATCGTGACCGATGCGACCCGGATCGAACGGATCGTGCCCACCGTGCGCGATATTCTGGCCAAAGGCGGCAGGCCGATCCTGCTGGCGCATTTTGACCGGCCCAAGGGCAAGGTCGTGCCGGAAATGTCGCTGCGCCAGGTCGTCCCTGCGCTGGAAACCGCGCTGGGCCAATCCGTCCATTTTGTCGATGGCGATTATGGGGCCGCCGTTGCGGCGATGGCCGAGGGCGAAGTGCTGCTGCTGGAGAACCTGCGCTTCAATCGTGGCGAAGAGAGCAATGACCCGGCCTTTGCCGCACGTCTCGCCAGTCTCGGCGATATCTATTGCAACGACGCCTTTTCCGCGGCGCACCGCGCCCATGCCTCGACCGAGGGCGTGGCGCATCTCTTGCCATCCTGCGCCGGTCGTCTGATGGCCGAGGAACTGAGCGCGTTGGAAAAGGCGCTCGGAAATCCAACCCACCCGGTCATGGCTGTTGTCGGCGGGGCCAAAGTCTCGACCAAACTCGACCTGCTCGGAAATCTGGTGACGCGGGTCGACCATCTGGTGATCGGTGGCGGCATGGCCAACACATTCCTCGCCGCGCAGGGCTTTGATGTCGGCAAATCGCTCTGCGAACATGATCTGGGCGACACCGCGCGCGACATTCTGGCCAAGGCGGCCACTGCTGGCTGTCAGGTGATCCTGCCGCGTGACATCGTCGTGGCGCGCGAGTTCAAGGCCGGTGCCGCGCATGAGGTGCTGGCCCCTGACGCCTGCCCCGCCGATGCGATGATCCTCGACGCGGGCCCCGCCACAGTCGATTTTATCGCTGCGGTGATGGAAGAATGCAGGACACTGGTCTGGAATGGCCCGCTCGGTGCATTCGAGATCGCACCCTTCAACATGGCCACCAATGCCGCCGCCCGCCGGGTGGCATCGCTGACCAAGGCCGGGCACCTGATTTCCGTGGCCGGTGGTGGCGATACCGTCGCAGCGCTGAATGCCGCCGGGGTCGCCGATGACTTCACCTATGTCTCCAGCGCCGGCGGTGCATTTCTGGAATGGATGGAGGGCAAGGAGCTGCCCGGCGTCGCCGCACTCAACCGTTGAAAGCCGCGCGGTAGCGCTAAACTGATTGCGCGGCGCTACCCTCTCGCCTATCTCGATGGCGACACATGAAAAGATGGGACCTGACTGATGAAAACCACCAAGATCGTTCAAAAAATCCTGAGCCAGTACGAAGGCGAAACCCCCGGCGTCAAAGGCAATCTCGCCCGGATCTTGATGGAGGGCAGGCTTGGCGGCACGGGCAAAATGATCATCCTGCCGGTCGATCAGGGGTTTGAACACGGACCTGCGCGCAGCTATGCCGCCAACCCGGCTGGATACGACCCGCATTACCATTACCAACTCGCCATTGACGCCGGGCTGAACGCCTTTGCCTCGCCGCTCGGCATGCTCGAGGCGGGCGCCGACACTTTTGCCGGGCAGATCCCGACCATTCTCAAGGTCAACTCCGCCAATTCCCTGATCCCCGCAGCCTGTGCCAAGACCCAGGCCATCACCGCATCGGTGGATGACGCCCTCCGGCTCGGCTGTGCCGCCATCGGTTTCACCATTTACGCCGGTTCGTCGCTGGCACTCGACATGTTCAGCGACATCGCCGAAATGCGCCGCGAGGCGGCCGCCAAAGGCATCGCTACCGTGATCTGGTCCTATCCGCGCGGCGAGGATCTGGACAAGGACGGCGAAACCGCCATCGACATCGCAGCCTACGCGGCCCAGATCGCGGCGCTGCTCGGCGCGCATATCATCAAGATCAAACTGTCGACCGATCACCTGTCGCTGCCCGAAGCGAAAAAGGTCTATCTGGACAAGGCTATCGATGTCTCCACCCAGTCAGCCCGCGTGCGGCACTGCATGGACTCTGCCTTTGCCGGACGCCGGATCATGGTGTTCTCCGGCGGCGCGGCCAAGGGCGCGGATTCCGTCTATGACGACGCCCGCGCCATCCGCGACGGCGGCGGCAACGGCTCGATCATCGGGCGCAACTCGTTCCAGCGTCCGCGTGACGAGGCACTCGCGATGCTGGCGAAACTGGTCGACATCTACAAGGGCAAACCCTGACCACCGCATTTTGTCCGGTCTGGCCCAGAAGGGGATTCACAAAGCGAATCGGATATGCGAGTCTGCCGACAGCGGCCCAAAAGAGACCGCGCTACAGGCAATGAGCATGATCCGACGTACCCGCCCCGCTTTGGGCCCCCTTCTGTTCATCACCGGCATGATCATGCTGGGGCTCTATTTCACCTTTGCCGCCGTGCAGGGTGACTACGGAGTGTTCAAACGTGCCGAAGTGCAGGCCGAAGCCCGCCAACTTACCATCGAGCGTGACGCGCTGGCGATGCAGGTGGCGGCGTTGGAAAACCTGACCCGCCGCCTGTCCGACAGCTATCTGGACCTCGATCTGCTCGATCAACAGGCGCGCGACGTGCTCGGCCTGATCCGGGCGGACGAGATCGTGATTCGCTAGCCTCAGCGCCAGACCCGCTTGGCCGTCCCCTGCTTGCGCCGACAAGGCTGTTTCCCTTGCGTCGAATCAGAGTTGCAGCGGACGCAGGATTGGCGCCACGAAAGGCGGTAGCCATTCCGTAACACCTGCTATAATAATTGGTTTAAAGCTAAACTATCTTGTCCATGCAAGGAGCCGCACCCCATGGCAACCAAGAAACCCGCAGCGCAGGCCAATGTCTCGGCCAAGGAATTGCTGCATCACTATCGCGAAATGCTGCTGATCCGGCGGTTCGAGGAAAAGGCGGGGCAACTCTATGGCATGGGCCTGATCGGTGGTTTCTGTCACCTCTATATCGGGCAGGAGGCCGTGGTTGTCGGGCTTGAGGCCGCGGCCGAGGAAGGCGACAAACGCGTCACCTCATACCGTGACCACGGGCATATGCTGGCCTGCGGTATGGACCCCAAGGGTGTGATGGCCGAACTGACCGGGCGCGAGGGCGGCTATTCCAAGGGC
>Ga0105055_10006555_pt1 | contig 15908 bp, 7 predicted proteins | sample BON03_FD_78090 | JGI IMG/M metagenome (GOLD analysis project Ga0105055, IMG submission 78090) | Freshwater microbial communities from Lake Bonney liftoff mats and glacier meltwater in Antarctica - BON-03 | ecosystem: Environmental > Aquatic > Freshwater > Ice > Glacier meltwater | place: Lake...
ACGCGTGGTGTTGCACAGTGTTGTGTGTGAGGTAGGTGCGAGGGTTGACGGGGGGTATTTATAAGATTTGCAGCCCGACGGCGAGTCTGCGGCGAGTGCGTGACGGCGAATGACGGCGAACGGGAACGGCTAGACTTGCCCCTGCCCCTGCCCCTGGAGACTCCTCTCTCCGCGCCAAAAATCCATCACCCACGCCATCAAACGCACCACACGCGCAACCATCGACGACCCAAGCCCCTCGACTCTCTCGCAGCGTCGCGCCTTGGCCATCGCGCGCGCCTCTCACTCGTCGTTTCACTCCGGGGCGAACGTTTCGCGCGGGAAGAGCCAAAAAGAACGCTTCGGACACGCGACACAGCTTCCGATGCTCCTCGCGCCCTCTCTGGGCATGATGCCCACGGGCGTCTTTGCCGCGGCGGCGCAGCGCCTCTTCCGGGGCGGCGGCGGCGGCGGCGGCTGCGGCACGGACTGCCTGACGACGACGCCGTTTGCCTCGCCGGCTCCGGCGCTCCTCCTGCCGGCGTCGACGCCGACGGCGACGCCGACCGCACCTCCCTCGCGCGTCGTCGTCGCGTCTCTGCTCGCCCCCCTGTCCCTCTTCCCGCGCGCCCTGCATCACTGGGTTCCGCCCGCCCCGCCCGCCCTGCAGGCGCCCGCGCGCGCCGACCTGCCCGCCCTCATCCGGCCCGCCGCGTCGTGCCCGCCCGCGCTCTTGATGACGCGGGCGGTCGCGCTGGCGGCGACGGCGACTGCGGGCAGCGCCGGCGCCGAGGGCGGCGGCGTTGGCGCCGAGGACGGCGCCTTTGTGTCGCGCCCCACGCTCGTCGCCGCGGCCGCCGCCTTTGCCTTTGCCGCGGGCGCGTCCGTGATGGCCGAGACGTGGCGCGAGGCGCGGATCCTGCGCCCGCCGCGGCCGTCGCCGCCGCGGCCTGCTCCCGTGGCGTCCGAGCCGTCTTCGCCGGCCGCGCGCGCCGAGGAAGCGCCGCCGCCGCCCACCTACCGCCAGTGGATGGTGGCCCGCCTCGAGGCCGCGGTCGGCGAGTTCGACGCGGAGGAGCGGGCGCTGTCCGCGCGCCTGAGGGTGGTTCGCGGCGGCGCGCGCGGGGCGAAACGGGGCAGCGTCGTCGGCGGCGGGCCTGCCGCTGGGGAGGGGGCCGCCGGCGAGCGGGCCGAGGGGGAGGAGGCGCTGCTGCGCGAGCGGCTCAAGGAGGCGCGCGTGCTCAAGGCGGCACTGGAGCAGCAGCTGGACGCGCAGCGGCGGGAGCAGCGGCGGGAGGGGCGGGCCGCCGCGCGGCAGCGATCGCGGCGGGCGGCCAAGGCGGCGTGAGGCGGACCCTCTTGGCGTAAACCTCTTTTGCAGCGGGGCGACAGCGGCGGGACGCGGACGAGGCGGGCGGCGGCGGCGGCGCGTCGTGAGACACAAGGCTTGCCCCTCCCTCCCTCACGAGGCATTGTGTCAGGCGCGCGCCCCCAACTTGTATTTCTAGTCAACATACACACCGGAGACTCTCTTGTCTCAGGCGCGCCCAGAGGACAAGGCGCGCGAGAGAGACGAAAAGAGACGCGGACGCGCACCACCGCCGATAGCGATAGCGATGGACGCGCCGCCTCCTCCTCCTCCTCCTCCTCGTGAGGCGCCGCCGCAGACGTTCTTCGGCGGCAAGGAGGCCACGACCCGATCGGCGGCGGCAGCAGCAGCAGCAGCGGCGACAGCAGCAGGAGCGGCGGCGACAACAGCAACAACAACAGCGACGGCAAGAGGAGCAGGCGCCATCGTGCCGTCGGCCGCCTCCACCTCCCCCAATCCCTCCGCCCCAAGCGCCGCCGCCCGCCGCCCCGCCCCCGTCGCCGTCCAGCAGGTCCCCTCGTGCATCCTCGACGACCCCCTGCTGCGACAGGCCAAGTCCGTCCTCCCCCTCAACTACAACTTTGAGGTCGAGAAGACCGTCTGGCGCGTGCGTCAGGCCGGAGCAAGGGTGGTCGCGCTGCAGCTGCCCGAGGGGCTCCTCATGTACGCGCTTGCGCTGGCCGACATCGTCGAGCGCTTCGGGCGAGTGCCGAGCCTCGAAGGAAAGGAGGAAGGGGGCGGTGGGGCGGTCACCGCGCTGGTGCTGGCCGACGTGGCGTACGGCGCGTGCTGCGTCGACGACCTTTCGGCGCGGGCGCTCGGGTGCGACCTGCTCGTGCACTACGGCCACTCGTGCCTGGTGCCTGTGGGGGTCACCGTCGTGCCGTGCATGTACGTGTTCGTGGACATCGCGGTGGACGTGGCGCACCTGGTGGACACGGTGCGGCTCAACTTTCCGTATCTGGCGGAAGAGGGGGGCGCGGCATCGGCGGGCGAGGCGGAGCCGCAAGACGGGTCGTCGGCGGGTGCGGCGGCGGCAGCGGCAGCAGCGGCGTCAGGAAGAGCATCCCCAGCAGGACCGGCCCCGCCGGCCCCAGGTCCCAAGCCCGTGCGCCGCCTGGCCATCGCCGGCACGATCCAGTTCTCGAGCGCCGTGGCGGCCCTGCGCGCGGCGCTCCTGGCCGGAGGCGGCGGGGGCGGCGGCGGTGGCGGCGGTGGCGGCAACGGCGCGGCCGACCCCCATGGCCCAGCCCACCCGCCTTACCCTCCCGGCAGCATCGTCGTGCCCAAGTCGCGCCCTCTGTCGCCCGGCGAGGTGCTGGGGTGCACGGCGCCCAAGCTGCTGCCCGACGCCGCATTGCCGCCGCCGCAGAAAGCGGCCTGCTGCGGCGACGGCGGCGGGTGCGACGACGGCGGCTGCGGCGGCGGCGGCCGCAGGCAAGGGGAGCCGCAACAACATCGGCCGCCCGTCGACGCCCTCGTGTTCGTGGCCGACGGCCGGTTCCACCTTGAGGCCATCATGATCGCCAACCCGGGCGTCCCGGCCTACCGCTACGACCCCTACGCGCGCGTCTTGACACAAGAGCGCTACGCGCACCGGCAGATGCGGGCGGCGCGCCGGCGGGCGGTCGAGCGGGCGCGGGCGCCGGGCGCGCGGTGGGGGGTGATCCTGGGCACGCTCGGGCGGCAGGGCAACCCGCGGCTGATGCGGCTGCTGCAGGCGGAGCTGGGGAGGATCGGCGAGGGAGAGGGCGGGGACGAGGAGGGCGGGGCGCGGCGGGACGACGACGCCGACGCCGACGCCGCCGGCCGCTGCGCCGCGTCCCCCTTTGACGGCCCGCCGAGGCGCCCCGTGCTCGCCGCGACCGTCCTGCTGTCCGAAGTGACGCCGGCCAAGCTCCAGGGCATCGACCACGTCGACGTGTGGGTGCAGGTCGCGTGCCCGCGCCTGTCGATCGACTGGGGAGAGGGCTTCCTCAAGCCGACGCTCACCCCTTACGAGGCAATGGTCGCGCTCGGGCAGGCGCCGGCGCCCTGGTGGGACGACGGGGAGGAAAAGGCGGGGGAGGGAGGGGCGGAGGAGGGCGGGGAGGATCGGGCGGGGGAGGCATCGTCAGAGGAAGGCGAGCGGGAGAAACAAGAGGGACAGGGGGCGGCGACCGAGGGCGCGGCGGCGGCGGGTGCGCGGCTGATGCGCCTGCAGCCGTCGGCGCGGCGCGCGGCGCGGCGCGAGCGGCGCATGGGGGAGCGGCGCGCGGCGCCCCCCCGCCCGCCGCTTGGCGACTACCCGATGGACTACTACGCGGCGGACGGCGGGGTGTGGAGCTCGACGTACCACCGGCGGCCGGCGAGGTCACCGGCAGCAGCAGCAGCAGCAGCGCCAGCAGCGGCGACAGCGGCGGCGGGATGATTTGTTGTTGTTTGTTTTTGTTTTTGTTTTTGTGTGCGTCTGGACGACGACGGGTTTCCAACGAATACACTTCCCTAGTCGTTTTTAACACGAATCGAATCACAAAAAAAAACCGTCGAGCGCGTATCTCAGCGCTTCCCCTTGCGGCCGCCCGCGGCGTAGGCGAGCAGCGCGGCGGCCATGTCGACCACGGCCGTGGGCGGCGGCGGCGCCGACGCCGGCGCCGACGCTGCTGCCTCGCCCTTGCCCCCCCCCCTTTTGCCGGCGCCGGCCGCAGCCGCCTTGCTCTTTTTCGGCGGGCTGCCGGCCGCCGTCCCCGCCTCGTCGCCGGCCTCGTCGCGGCCCGCCACCGCGCCGCTCGCGCCGCTGGCGGTCGCGGTCGCGGTGCCCGAGGCTGGACCGAGCCCCGCCGCAGACCCGGCGCCGCGCGGCCGCGCTGCCGCCGCCGACGCCGCCGCCAGCGCCACGAGCGACCGGCGAGCGCCGCCGGCCTCCTTGCCGCCGCCGCCGCCCTCCTTGCCGCCGCCGCCCTCCTTGCCGCCGCCGCCCCCGCGCCTGCCCCCGCGCGAGGGCGTCGCCGGCGCGGCCGGGTCCGAGGGGGCGGGGCGCTTTTCCGGCGACGACGAAACGCCCGCACCCGCGGCCGCGGCCGCAGCGGCAGCGGTCACCGCAGCAGCAGCCTCCGAAGCCTCTGCCGCCGCCGCCGCCTCCTTGTCCTCGGCCTCCTTCTCCTCGAGCCGCACGAACGAGCGCCAGTAGTCCCTCCCGTACGAGCAGAAGACCTCCTCCCCCGCCGCGATGCCGCGCAGGGCGCGCAGGTAGACGCGCTCGCGCCCGGACGCGGAGTCGAAGCGGCTGTGGTACTGGGCGTTGTTGCGGCGGGCGTCGCGGGCGTCGTTGGCAAAGGAGCCGCCGCCGCGGCCGGCGAAGAGGGCGTTGGGGGCGGCCGCGCCGTCGGGAGAAGACGCGGCGGGCGCGGTTTCGGATGCGGTTGCGGTTGCGGGGGCGGGCGCGTTCGGAGCGGCGGCCTTTTTGTCCTTGCTGTTCTTGCCGCCGCCGCCGCCGCGCTTGTCGGCCTTCTCCTCCTGCTCTGCCTGCTGCTGCGGCTGCTGCTGCGACGCCCCGGCCTCGTTGCCGACGGCGCCCGCCTGCTGCTGCTGCTGCGACGCCCCGAAAAGGTCGTCGTCGTCGTCAAACAGCATCGCCGTGCCGCCGCTGGCCGCCCGCGCCGCGCGCGTCTGCCGCTGGCTGCAGCCGCCGCCGCCGCTGGCCGCGTCGTCCTCCTCGCCGCCGCCGCCGGCCGCGTCGTCCTCCTCGCCGCCGCTGCCGCCGCCGCCGCTGCTGCCGCCCGACGACGACGCCGCCGCCGCGCTGCAAACCCCCCCGCGCCCTCCGTCCCGCCCCTCGTCATCCCGGCCCTGGCCGCCCGCCCCCAGCCCCGCCGAGGCCGCCCTCAGCCCGTCGATGTACAGGAACATCGAGTGGACCACGCGCACGTGCGTGTGCTCCCCCCGCGCGCGCAGGCACAGGGCAGTGGCGTGGCATATGCGCCGGCCGTCGTACTCGGTGACGATGGCTCCCGGGCGGTAGGCGCGGGTGGCGAAGAGGCCGTGGCCGGCGGCGGCGATGCCGCTGGGGCGGATCTCGACGCCGTCGCCGATGACGCCGCAGGCGCGGGCCGGTCCGCGCTTTGGGTTGGGCGGCAGCGGCGTCGGCGTCGGCGTCGCAGCGGCGGCGGTTGTGGCGGCCGCGGCCGCCGTCGCCGTCGCCGTCCTCCTCGGCTCTAGCGGGGCCATTGTGTCTGTGTTTGTCGGCGTCGAGCGGGGACAGGGGTTCGAGGGCCGCCTTGTTGTTGACCGGGCAGCGGTGGTGGTTTGATGGGTAGGACAGGGGTGAAGGGATGGCGGAGGGATGGCGGGAGGGATTTGCCCGTTGGGACACCGGCTTTTCTTTCAAGTCGAGCTGGTCCCTGTCGGGACGACGGAGAGCCGACGAGTGGGATCAAGATGCGCGTGGTCACGGAAGGCGCTGCTGACAAGCGGTGATTTGGTATCGGTGGTGGTGGGAAGAGCTCGCGCGTCTGTGAAAAACCGGAATGGCGAAACGGGGGGGGGGGGGGGGCCCCTTTTTTCCTTCCTCGTGGCGGTGGAGAAATAGGGGTTGAGGGGGGGTCAGTGTGTTTGAGAAGCCCACAGGGCGGCCAAACAACGGAGGGCAGGGGGGGGGGGCGGCGGGGCTCCTTTGGCCTCTCTCTGTGCGCGATAGAAATAGAGGTTATGATGGAGTCGAGTCGTTTGAGAAGCGCACAGTGCGCGTATGACATCGAGGGCGGTCTTTGAGATGCAAAAGCGGCATCGCGCAAAACACGGCTCGCGTGCGCGGGCAACGCTCGCTCGTCGTGGCAGAACGGCGAAAAGACAAAGACGCCCCTTGAAACGGCAGCGCGCTCCCCCCTCTCCGCCTCTCTATTCAAAAGCTCGCCGTCGTCCGGTGCAGCGCGGCGCGGAACGAGCGGGCCGCCAGGCCCGCTAGCGCGGGGACGGAGCCGCCGCTCGCGGCCTGGTCGCCGGCGCCGCCAGTGCCGCCGGCCGCGGCCCCCGCGCCCCCTGCGCCGGCGGCGACGACGCCGCGCAGCGCGGAGAGCACCTGTCGCACGTGCCCGGGTGGAGGGGGAGGGAGGAGGGGGCTGGGGGCCGCTCCTGCCGCCGCCGCCGCCGCCGCCGCCCCGCACGGGCCCTCGACGCCGGGCGAGGCGGCCGGCGCCGCCGCGCCCGCGCCGGCCGTCTTGCCGGCGCCGCCCGCGGGGCAGCCGGCAACCGAGGCAGTCGCAGCCAGCGCGCCGGGGCCGTCGCCTCCGCTCGCGCCCCCGCCGACTCCGGCCACGCCGCCCCCGACGCCGCCCCCGCTGCCGCCGCCGCCGCCGCCCGCCCGCCGCGCGTGCCGCCGCCGCAGGCACCTCGCCACCTTGACGCCGGCCAGCAGAACGGCCGCCATCGCCGCGCTCACCGCAGCGGCGGCGGCCAGGCTCTGCGCGAGGCCGAGACCGGCCATCAGATTGAGCGCGGCGACGACGGCCGCGTTGCCCGCGGCGATCGCCAGCAGCGCCAAAAAAAAAGCGCCGCACACGACGCCTGCGGCCGCGCCCGCGTGCGCGACCTCGCGCCGCGCGCCCTGCACAAAGGCGGCCGAGGCGGCGGCGACAGAGGCCTGCAGCGCCTGCACGTCGGTTGGCACGGGCGGGGCGGCCGCGGCGCCGGCGCCGCCCGCGGCCGTGCCAAAAGAGTCGGCCGCCGCCCCTGCTCCCGCTGCGCCGACGAAGTGGGCGGCGGCGCCAAACCCGAGCGCGGAGGCCGACCGCTGCACGGCCTGGCCCGCGGGGCCGCCGAGTCCCCCGGCGCCCATCGTCACCAGTGGCATCAGCACGCGCCTGAGCGGCAGGAGCGGGTCGAGCGGGTTGGTGGCGCCGCCGCCGTTGACAGGGACGCCTGGGGCCCGCGCGAACGGTTGCTGCTGCTGGAGGTTGGCGGGCGAGGGCGAGGCCATTGGCCGTAGCGACCCCGTCGCCGACGGCCACGCCGCTGCCGCTGCCGCCGCTGTTGTTGCACGCGGATCGCCGTCGTCATAGTCGCCCAAACCGCTGGTGCTTCTGCTGCTGCTGTCGCTGCGGTAGTCGACGCCGCCGCTGCTGCTGCTCATGCGCCCTGTTGCGGCCGCCTGGTTGTCCTCGTCGCTGCAGCTGCCACCCCGGCCGCCGCCGCTGCCGCCGAGCCCCGCCGCCGCCCCCTCCTCCTCCCCCTCTGCCGCCGTCGCGCCCGCGCCAATCAGGTCCAGCGACGCGCTCACGCGCACAGACGGCTGCTGCTTCTTCTTCTGCTGCTCCCAAGGCGCCGCCGACGCGCTTCCCGTCAGCCCGCCGGCCATGACGGCGCTCGCCAGGTGCGCCGACGCCGCCTGCAGCAGCTCGGGCGCCGCCTCGCGCAGCAGCGCCCTGGGCGGCGCGGCGGCCGGCCGCAGCACGTCCGCGGCCGCTCGCCGCAGCACGACGGACAGCAAGCGCGCCGTGGCGGCCGGGTCGTCGCGACGCGGCGCGAGTTTGAAGGCGGCCTTGGGGTCGCCGCCCGTCGCTGCTGCTGCTGCTGTTGCTGCCACCGCCGCCGACGCCGACGCCGCAGACGCCGCCGCCACCAAGAGCGCGGGCAGGCGCGCCTCCACGAGGGCCAGCCCCGGCGCGTCGGCGACGGCGTCCTCCGCGCCGAGCGCCCACAAGCCCAGGCGCAGGCGCTCGTTCGCCGGGCAGCCGCGGCAGGCGCACGCCGCGAACAGGACCAGGGCGTCGAGCGGGACGACCGGCGGGCCTATCGTCGGCGTCGGCGTCGGCGCCGGGCACGCGCTCAGCGCCGCCGCGACCTGCGCGCTCGGAAACGCCGGGCCAAACGTCGCCGACAGCGCGGCGCGCGCGGCTTCGAGGGACACGCACGGTGGTAGTGACCTCCACGGCGGGAGGGGACCTGCGCTGCTGGTCGTCGTCGTCGTCCTCGTCAACGTGCAGACGAGGAGGGTCTGAACCAGGTCTTCGCCGAGTCGTGAGGAGGAGGTCGCGGAGGACAAGGCGGGCGCCCACCCGCCCGCCAAGAGCCCCTGCAGCGCGTCGAGGGTCTCGAGCATGATGTTGTTGTGGTCGTTCGGCTGCTAGCGCTTGTTGTTGTTGTTGGGGGCAGAGGCGAGTCATATGAACACGAGAGGAAGGGAAAAAGAAGGAAAAAGACCAGCAGCAGAAAAACTAGCGAGCGCTCACCGTCTCGCTACCTCGCCCCCGCCGCCGGAGCCGACGCCACCCACATCCCCCGCCTCGAGCGCCTCCGCCTCCCGATCGAGCTTGTACAGCTGCGCCGCGACGTTGCGCACCGCCCGGTACGCGTCGCCCGGCGTCGACGACATTACGATCGTCTGCACCACGCCAGAGTGCCCGAGCGCCCGCCTAAATTTGCGGTGGCCGCCGCCGCCGCCGTCGGCGCCTCCTGCCTCGCGCCAGCCGCCGCGCGCCATGCTGCGCTCGAGCTGGCGCCAGTTGTGGCCGTAGGAGGAGCTGCCGCCCGTGCCGCCGCCCGCAAAGGGGGACGGGCGGGGGGGGGCGGGGACGCCGCCGCCGCCCTCGCCGCCGCCGCCGCCCTCGCCGCCGCCCGCCCGCCGGGCCGCCTGCGCCTTTGCTGCCCGCGCCATCATGTCGCGCAGGGCGCGCGGCGAGCGCGAGCCCGGAGCGCGGCTGCCGGGGTGGTTGTTGCGCCCACCGCCGCCGCCCCCCCCTCCTTCGCCGTCGCCGTCGCCGCCGCTGCCGCTGCCGCCGTCGCCGCCGCCGCCGCCCGCCGCCGCAAACGAGCGCTCGCGGAGCGCGGCCGCCTGCTCCGCGCCCACCTCGCGCTCGAGCGACAGCCGCGACGAGGGCAGGCCGTCCTTGAGGGGGCGCAGGCCGCTCAGCTCGAGCTCCCAGGCCAGGTCGACGCCCGTGGCCATGGTCTGGCGCTGCGTGGAGGCGCGCACGTCGCAAGAGCGGTGGAGGACCCTCGGGGCGGCGGCGGCGGAGGCGGCAGAGGCGGCAGAGGCGGAGGAGAAAGAGGAGGCGCCGCCGCGCAGCGCCCCTGTGCCTGCGCGCGCGCCAACCCTCGTCCAGGGCCGCGGCGCGGGCGCGAGCACGCGCCCGGGAGCGGCGGGCCGCGGCAGCGTCGGGAACGCCTCGTCTTCGACGAGCCGTGACGGCTGCTGCTGCGGCGGCGGCGGCGGTCGAAAGACCTGGGCTGGCCAGGAGGCGCCCCCGCCGCCGCCGCCGCCGCTGCTGCAGTCGTCGCCTTGCTCGCCTTCCTCGTCTTCGCTGGCGTCGTAGGCCAGCAGGATCGCCGCTTGCCGCTGTGATGCTGCTGCTGTTCTCGCCGCTGTCCCTCCGAGTCCTGCTCTTTCTCCTCCTCGACCTTCTGCGAGGCCCCGCGCCCAAGCGTCCTCCTGCTCCTCCTCTGCGTCCATCGCTGGCGGCGGCGGCGGCGGCGGTCGGGGCCGGGGCGGGACGGAGGCGGCTGGGGCGCGGCGCGTCGGCTGAGGCGGCGACGACGACGACGACATCCAGGGAGGGCACCACGGCCCCGCCTCGTCGCTGTCGTCTTCATTGCCGCCCCGCCCGCCGCCGCCGCCCACCCCCGCCGCCGCCGGCATCGGCGGCAGCACATCGGCCGCCGCTGCAGCCGCAGCCGCCGCCGCCGCCGCGTACGACAGCCCCGGCCGCACGACGGCCACGTCCGCCGCGGTCGGCGCCCATGACGCCGCGCCTCGCCCGCCCCCGCCCCCGCCCACGCCCACGCCCACGCCCACGCCCAGCCTCAGGCCCTGCACGACGTGGATGCGGAGCGCCTCGCGCGCGTCGCCGACACACTGCGATCGCAGGCGCCGCCGCTCGCGCCTGCCTGCCGCCTGCGCCTCGAGCTCGTCGAGTAAGGACGGGCACGCCGAGAGCAGCTCGGCAAGCTCGTCGGAGGGCAAGTCGCGGAGGGCGGCGCCGGCCGACTCGCTGCCGCTGCCGCTGCTGCGCGCGGTCGCGGCGGCGTCTCGGCCGCCGCCGCCGCTCCCGTCGGCGCCACCGCCGCTCGTCCCGCCGCCGCCACCGCTCGTCCTGCCGCCGCCGCCGCTGCTCCCGCCAGCGCCGACGCTGCCCCCGGCTGCCGCAGGGGCGCGGCGCGGCGCCATGATGACTGGCCGAGGCGCTTAGGGCGGCGGAACCATCTCACAGCGCGTGGACTGGATCGGATGGGGATTCACGTAGGCCTCACTGAGGCCGCCTCAGAAATAGAGAGGAAGGGGTTGGCGGATCGGCGACTGAAATTCCAGGCTCGGACGATGAACGACAAGAGGAGGTGCACGCGCGCGCGTCGAGCAGCAGTGTGGGGGTCAATCAAAGGGTCAAGGGAGGATAACGATGTCAGAATCATGTGCCTAGGTGGTTTTGTGGGATCGAGACGGGACGGGGCGGCGCGGAGACGATGGAATCACATCCGTTTGCGATGGTCGCGTCTTGCCGACGAGACGAGGACGACGACGGCCAGGACGACGAGGCGACGAGAGTGCGGGGGCGCGCGGAGAACGCAACTTTAGCGTATGAATTGCACCGGTCAAAGGGGGGGGCGTCGCAAAATCGCGTAGGGTGTAAGCTGCTCACGTGTCGAGGACGGGTCAGAAATGGGCAGGCGGGGGGCGGGGGGAGCAAAGGAAGAAGAGCGTGTGGCTCGCTCAGGCGGCGCGCGGCGACAAGAGAGGAACGGGCGGGCGGCGGCGGGCGAAACGGGCCGGCGGGCGGCGGGCGGCCCGCGTCCTCTCGTCACGTCAGGGTCCAGAGGCCCAGATACAGCCCGAGCACCAAATCGACCGCCCACATCGGCGCCAGCGCGCCCACCAGCCACGTCAGGCCGGCGAACGGCGCCGCGCGGAAGTGGCGGCGCGGGCCGCCGAGCGCGTGCGGCGCCCACCACTGCCATTCGAGGAGCATATCCACAAGGGCGGGTGGGGGCGCGGGGTAGGGCGCGGGCGCGGGGGCAGCGAGGGCGGGGGCAGCGGGGGCGGCGGGAAGGGCCGCGGCGTTTCCCCCTTTGCGCGGCGGCAGGGCAGCGGCGGCGGCCTTGTCGGCGGCGGAGGCGGCCGCCGGGCGCGGCGGCGGCAGCGCGGACCGCGGGACGGGGCGCGGCCGCCGCGGCGCCTCTGCGATTATGGCCTTGGCCAGGCGCGCCGCAAAGGCCTCGGGCGAGTCGTGCACCACGCCCGGGCCCAGCTCGAAGATGGACGTGCGCACGACGCGCGACATGTAGGCGTAGAGGGCGTAGGGGGAGCACGAGGCGGCCAAGGCGGAGGCCGAGGCCGAGGCGGAGAAGGAGGAGGACGCGTGCGACGACGACGAGGACAGGCCGCTGCTGCCGCTGCCGCCGCCGTCGGACGCCGCGCCGCCGCCGCCGCCGCCCGCCCCCCCGCCGCCCGACCCGCGCCCGACCCCCCCCCGCGGCGGGAACCACATCTTGCGCTCGGCTCCCTCGCGCTCGTCGTCTATGCGCGTCTTGACAAACCCGGGCGCCACGAGCATCACCCGAACGCCGAGCGGCGCCAGCTCCACCCGCAGGCCGTCGGTCAGCGCGCGAACGGCGTTTTTCGTCGCCGAGTAGGCCGCCTCGATCGGACCGTAAACATAACCCGCGGCGGATCCCACGTTGCAAACTAGGCCCATGCGCCGGGCGGCCATGGCCGGGGCGAAGGCTTTCGTCACGGCGAGGGCGCCGAGCACGTTGACGGCGAAGCAGCGCTCGATCGCCGCACAATCCGAATCGAGGAGGGTCCCCTTGACGTTGAGTCCAGCGTTATTGATCAGGACGTCCAGGCCGCGGCCGTCGGTCAGCTTGAACACCGCGCGCTTGCAGCTTTCGATCGATTTCGCCGAGACGACGTCGAGGTCGAGCGTCGCCAGGACGGCCGGCAGCGCTGCCAGCGCCTTGAGCTGTTTTGCGCTGCGGGCGGTGGCGATCACGCGGCACTGGCCCGAGGCGGCCAGGGCGCGCACGAGGGCGTCGCCGATGCCTCCCGGGCCCGCGCCCGTGATGAGCACGACGAGCGGCGGGGGAGGGGCATGGGGGGGGGCCATGTCGCGGGTGGGCCAACGACCTCGTTTCGGGAATTTGTAGAAGCGCCTGTCGCTTGTCGCTGCTCGATGTGTCGCTAGTCGCGCAACGGGGTCTCGGGCACGAGCTGTCGACGCTATTGTTGGATTGGCGCGGGGAAAGGGGGATGTGCGCTTAAAACACCGCGCGTTTGAACCCCCCTCTTCGAAGGCAACAACAGGCCAGGCATCCAGTTTTGGCTGAAAGCGCGCCCACCCCCACTTGCCGACGATCGATCACGCGCGACCTGACAACGACCCGACCCTCCACCATATCACACTACACACAACCAAACTTGACCCGGACTCCACTTTCTTTTTGCTCCCTACCTCCTCTCCTCCTCCTCCCTCCCCTCCTCCTCTTTTTTTCGACACACGCCAGACACCAACAAGGTGGCGCCGTCGAAGCAGCCGCGCCGGCGGATCTCGAGCGATGGCGGAGGGGGCTCGCCGCGCGTCCTCGTCGTCGGCAGCTCGCCGCGCAGCAGTGCCGGCGGCGGCGGCATCGAGGCGGGCGCCGGCGTCGGCGGCGGGAGCGGCGGCGGCGGCGGCGGCGGCGGCGGCGCGCACGCCCTGAGCCGCCACCACCCGACCCACCACCACCCCCACGCCCGCCTCGGCAAGCGCGCGCCCCCGCCCGCCCCGCCCCCCTGCCTCCGCCTCCCGCGCCTCTCCACCCCGGCCCTGGGCGCCCTCTGCCTCGCCGCCGCCGTCTCCCTGGTGCTCGCCGCCATCGGCTACGGATTCAGCGCTACGCACAGCGGCGGCGGCGGCGTCGGCGGCGGCGGCGGCGGCGGCGGCGGCGGCGGCGGCGGCGCGTCGTTCGCCTCGGCCGTCGACGGCGCCGTGCGCCGCGCCTCCCGCCGGGCGGGCGCCTACCTGGCCCTCGCCTCGCCCGGGCGCGGCCCCGCGTTCGCGGGACGAGGAGGGAGGGCTTCCGCCGCCGCCGCCGCCCTCATCACAGATGACATGCTGCCGCCCGCGCCGCCCGCCTGCTCGGCCGCGCTGCGCCGCCGGGTGGCGTTTGGCGTGGCGTCGAGCGCCTACCAGATCGAGGGGGCGTGGCGGGCGGACGGCAAGGGCCCGTCTATCTGGGACGCGTTCGTGCACGACGACCCGGCGCTGGCGGGGGGGGCAAGGGGCGGCGGCGGCGAGAGGAGCGGCGGCGAGAGGAGCGGCGGCGAGAGCGGCGACGAGGGCGAAGAGGGCGACCCCGACGACAACTCGCAACCCGCCGCCGCCGCCGCAAACGCCGCCGCCGCCGCTGCCCCGCCCCGCCCGCCGCCGCCGCCGCCGCCGCGCGTCCACCTGGGCGAGACCGGCGACGTCGGCGCCGACCACTACGCCCGCTGGCGCGAGGACGTCGACCTGCTGCGCCGCCTGGGCGTGCGCCACTACCGCCTGTCGGTGTCTTGGCCGCGCGTGCTGCCGGCCGGCGGCCGCGGCGCCTCGGTCAGCCGCCGCGGCCTCGACCACTACCGCCGCCTCGTCTCTGAGCTCGCGCGCGCCGGGGTCGAGCCCGTCGTCACCTTGTACCACTGGGACATGCCCGAGCCGCTCCAGGACGCCTACGGCGGCTTCCTCGACCCCCAGTTCGCCGACGACTTCGCGCGCTACGCCGACGTCGCCTTCGGAGCGCTGGCGCCGCTCGGCGTCCGGCGGTGGATCAGTTTCTCCGAGCCGCTGTCGATCTGCCAGCTCGGGTACGGCGTCGGGGCGGCGGCGCCGGGGGAGGCGCGGGGGGCGGCGGGGCAGTACGCGTGCGGGCACAACCTCCTACTGGCGCACGCGCGGGCGGCGCAGCTGCTCAGGCAGCGGTACGGCGGCGGGACGGCGGCGGGCGGCGGGACAAACGGCGGCGGCGGCGGCAACAGCGGCAACAGCGGCGGCAGCGGCGGGGCCGGCCGCATCGGCCTCGCGATCTCGGGCCACTGGCCCCTGCCGCGCGACCCGGCCTCCCTGGCTGACGCCACCGCCGCCCGCGCCTACCTCGAGCACACGGTCGGCTGGATGGCCGACCCCTTATACACCGGCGACTACCCTCCCGCCATGAGGGCGTCGCAAGGCGCGCTGCTGCCGTCGTTTTCGCCCGCGGACGCCGCCTTACTCAACGGCAGCGCCGACTTTTTCGCGCTCACCTACTACGCGTCGCACTTTGTCGCGGCCCCGCGCCCGGGCGGCCCGCGCGCCCAGCTGTTCGAGGAGCACCTCAAGGACGCGCGGGGCAGGCTGCCGGGCCCGCCCTCGGACGTGTCTTGGCTCTTTTCGACGCCGCGCGGCCTGCGCGCCATGCTCGGTTGGGTGAGCGCGCGCTACGGCCGCCCCGAGGTCTGGGTCGCCGAGAACGGCTACTGCGAGCCGGGCGAGGGCGAGCGCGCGCCCCACGAGGCCCTAGCGGACGTGGGCCGCCTGGCCTACCACCGGGCGCACCTGCAGGCGGCGTGCGAGGCCAGCGCCCTGGACGGAGTGCGGCTGGCCGCTTATTTCGCCTGGTCCTTCCTCGACGGGTTCGAGGGCCAAGAGGGGTACCGCCCGCGCTTCGGCTTGGTGCGGGTGGACCGGCGGACGATGGAGCGGACGCCCAAGCTGTCGGCGCACTGGATGGCGCGGCACTTTTTCGGGGGCAACGGGGCGGCGCGCGTGCCGTGCCTGGGCGCCGGGGAAGGCAGGGGAGGGTGCGGGCAAGAGGGGGACGGGGCGGCGGCGGCGGCAGCGGCGCCTCTGGCGGCGGCGGCGGGCGGACAGCGGGGGGAGGCCGCGGGCGGGGCCAGGAGGGGCAGGCGGCGAGGCGGCGGCGGGGCCGACGTGGCCGCGGCGGCCGTGGCGGCGGTCGACTGGATGGCGCCCCTCGCCGGCGATGGTGCGGAGGGCGACGAGGAGGCGGAGGAGGACGACGACGGCGCGGGAAATAGCGCGAGCGGCGGCGGCGCGGACGCAAGGCGCGGAGCGTGGCGCAGGCGACCCCCCGCGGCCGGTTGATTTTTTTTTGCGCGTTGCGAGCGAGAGAGAACACAAGCTGCTTGTTGTTTGAAAATTTCGTGCTAAACTCGCGTCCATGACACAGATGAGGGTTGCGTCGGTCTAACCACGCGAGTCACACGCACGCAAAGCGACGGGCGACGGGCGCGCCACGCATCGAACGGCGGCGCGGGGCGACAGGAGAGAGAGATCAGAAAAAACCACAAGGGGGGGGGGAGCGCGGGGGCACGCGCAGCGCGGGGCGCCGGGCCTGCACGCCGCGCGGCGGGGGTTGAGTTGGGTTTTTAAGGGAACGCACAGGCGGAGAGGGGAGCGGACCGCGAAGGTAAGCGAGACACGGCGCTTTTCGCAGTCGCTCCGTGTCGCGGCACGCGCGTCCGGGCTGGGGGCCGCGCCGCCCCACGCCCCCACCGCCGGCCCCACCCCACCACCCCCCACCCCAACGCCCCCCGCCGGGCGCCGCGCCCCCCCCGCCCCGGCGCACCCCCGCCCCC
>Ga0105055_10006556_pt1 | contig 15906 bp, 10 predicted proteins | sample BON03_FD_78090 | JGI IMG/M metagenome (GOLD analysis project Ga0105055, IMG submission 78090) | Freshwater microbial communities from Lake Bonney liftoff mats and glacier meltwater in Antarctica - BON-03 | ecosystem: Environmental > Aquatic > Freshwater > Ice > Glacier meltwater | place: Lake...
CGCGTGTCTGAATTTTCTCACCAATGGAGTAGATAATTTGAACATCGATAATGAATTAAAGTTTGTAATTCTTCCTGCGGAGTTCGTCGGCCACGCAAGCCATCGAGAGGATGGAATCCTACGTATTGGTACTCCAAAAAAGGATGGAACTGGCGTAGTAGAAATTCGCCTGACGAAAGGTGATTTGCCGCGATGGTGGAGCACAAATTCGGTCGCTGTGTACATCCGTCGATTTGAACATGATTTGTCGGTTGCAGAAATACATATTGCCCAACATGATGAGCTTGCCGCTGAAGAGCTTGATTGTCAGAACGAGCAAGCCTCCTTCTACCCAATGGGTGACAAAGAATACTGGCGTTCAGAAATGGTTGGTAAATACCGATATGGGTCGGACGAACATCTCATGACAGACGAGGAGTTCGAAGACGATTGGAAAGACTTCGAAAAAGGACCGTTTGATGACGACTATTGAAAAACTGAGGTTCCCCAGGGAGAGTGGACGGTGGATTCAAGTGGTCGTCACAACACCTTGAGATGAAGGTGGTTAGCGATGGGTATTGGCAAGCGTCAGCAAGAGGTCCGTGCGATGCGTGGTCAATTTTCAAACACGAGTGCTACTACCGACACACCTTCACCACCCTCTACGAAACCGTCGTCGGGATTGAAGCGTTCACCCCCCGTTACAACCACGCCGGGAGGTACTTCAAAATCGGGCAAACCAGCCCAATCAAATATGAGATAGCGTTGGCCGCAGCCAACCAAGCTGCGTAAGCCAGTGTCTACTTTTCATGGGGAACCTCAATATGTATTGTAAAAAATGTGGCAAAGAGACGCCAGGTGATGCAAAGTTCTGCGATGGCTGCGGACAACCCCTTGAAGTTTTAACAAACGACAGCAGTCAATATGGGGGGTTTTGGATACGTTTTTCCGCTTATGTTATCGACGGCGTGATTGTTCTTATCTCCACACTCTTGGCGTCATTTTTATTGCGCGCAACCTACCCCGCAGACAATACTTTTGTGTACGCCGACACTATTATGTCTTTGACTATTGCGTGGGTCTATGCAGCAGTCTTGCATTCGTCCAGCTGGCAGGCAACTCTCGGTAAGAAGCTATTAGGGCTAAAAGTAGTTGATTACGAGGGAGCCAGAATATCGTTCGGAAGGGCCACTGGGAGGTACTTCGCAGAATTGCTATCCCTGATTTTGTTGGGGATTGGATTCATCATGGTTGCTTTCACCAAAAAGAAACAGGCACTGCACGACAAGATGGCAGGCACTTTAGTTGTGAGAAGCGCATTCATTATGAAGCGGTGGATATGGATTGCGGGAATCGTCGGAATCGTCGGACTCGTCGGACTCTCGGCTGTTGGCGACTGGTGGGCAAATCTAGATTTATCGACGGATTCCACAACGAGAGATGAGTCTGGTCAAATTACAGAGACTGGTGCTTTAGGGGCTCTAAAAATTAGGTTCGGTGACTGTATTTTGATACCCGATGAATTTTCTGAACCTAGTCGTGATGAATTAGTGGAATTTACAAAGCTTGTTGGAGTACCCTGCACCGAACTTCACGATGCCGAAATAGTTGGTACTAGAACTCTTCCGGAGGGCGACTATCCAGGAGAGGATGCCTTGTACGGCTCTCAGGGGGACTTCTGTGGTCTGGCCTATGAGAAATACGTGGGTATTCCATATGACACCGACGCTCCGCATGATGTCTACCCACTTGTTCCGTTAGCAGATGGATGGGTGCAAGGCTACCGAGAAGTCCGATGTTACGCCCAATTGACAAGTGGGGAGCAAATGGGAGCTTCGATACGCGACTAGTGAGCTCTAGTCACAATCAACCAACAATACACAAATTGCTTCTATATCAACGGAGATGTTATAGAAACCTAGGTCGACATCGTTAATTCTCCAGGTGTTGGTTCCCATTACTTCGCCACGGCTGTTGACTAATGGCCCACCTGAGTTCCCCGGATTTAGAACTGACGTGGTGATGATGTCGAAGTCAGTCACATCTTTAGCCAAACTTACGACATTGCCAATTGATACAGACGAGTTGAATTCCCAAGGGCTGCCGATTGCCATCGACCACCACCCACCTTTTGGAACTTCCGACGAATGCTTGAGCGGACGTAGTTTTGAATTGACAACAAGGAGAGCGAGGTCATTTTTTTCGTCCCAGTCCCAGATGACGAACTCCTTTCGAAGACCAGTTGCACCAATAAGAACAGTTTGATTTAAAGAATCGTCAGCAATACAATCCTTAACAACGTGATAATTAGTAATAACAGAACTAGGAAATTCCTCAACAATCTTGATTAGCTTCGGGTCTGTCAGTCCAGACCAATCGAGTTCGGTCACCCATCCACTGCCAATCGAGTCAGCGCATTCAACAGTCACCAGCGACTGCTTTACTTCAAGAATTGTTTGCTCAAGGTCACTTGGTGCATCAAACAAGGAGTGCGTTTCTTGCACATCTTCACCACGCGACGAAATAGAGACAATAAGAGCAATGATGGCAATAGTAAGTGACAGCCAAGCAAGACGGGTTGAGCGCTTGTTCTGATTTTGTGACAACTCTGGCACAGGAGGGTCAAACAGATGTTCGGACATCTCATCAATCTAACTCAATTAGCAACTTTCATAATATGCCATAAACGCTTATTCGTCTAGCGCTTGATTACCAGACAGCACCCTCGGATAGCGCTACGACATTACTCCACTACACCGTTGGGCAGGTATTAGTAACTCTGGGACTAACGACGACCTTTGCATCTTGTTCTTGGCCAAGTGTGACAACTCTGGAACGTCTGTCCCGTTGTTGAATTCACCCTTGAAACCATGACGCCCCAGGAACAAGCTGGACATGGCCTGTAATGAACTTCAGGGTGCGAAGGGCAGATGTAGCGCAGTTTTTCTCCACCAGTGATTTCCATTTGGTTGTCACACTTCTCACACACAGGCGATGCGAAGTCACATAGTGGGATGTTCGAGCAGTAAGAACCTTTCGAATTCTTACTAACCAGAATCGTTCCACTTCCGCAGAATGGGCACCTCTTATTCTTTGATTCATCTATACCTACGTGTTTGCCCCAGTTTTTCTCTAGCATTTCGGTTGCAAACAAAGAAGGTGCGCTAATTGGACTAATGATGTGCGTCGCAATTCGAGCACGGGTCAGTCCTACATAAAATAGGCGCCGCTCTTCGGCATGTTCATGCACATCTTTTTCTGACATCACCATATGCATCACATAGTCATCCTCAATTGTTGACGGGAATCCCCTGGAGTCCTGAATCAAATCGGTAATGATTACATAGTCAGCCTCTAAACCTTTAGCAGCATGGATTGTGCTTGTCTCAACCACTCCCTCCCAAAGGCTTTCAATCTCCTTCATGTCCGGCAGATTGTTTGAATAACGAGAAAGAATCTTTAACGACATTTCTGGATTCTCCGCATCGTTTCCAATGCGCTCGATGACTTTTCCGATATTTTTATAGTGCTCCTTCTGCTCCGTATCCCAATGCAGGACTACATCTCCTGGGACCCCTAGGTCAGACTTGGAATGAACTTGTTTACTGAGCTGTAATGGATTTTCAAGAATAAAATCTCTGGATATGTCAGCTATAACTTGTGGCAATCTGTAGGTATTGGTCAGATTAACTCTCTTGCGATTCATCTTAGGTTTACTCGCTTCTCGCATGATTGAAACATCGGAGCCACCGAATCGATAAATGGACTGCCAATCGTCCCCCACGCATGTCAATTCAAGTTCTGGGTTTGCCGATTTCATGGCATCTAAGAGTCGGTTCCTATCCGCTGAAATGTCTTGGAATTCATCCACTAATACGTGTGTGTAAGTGAAAGGAAACTCACCTGAAAAAATTCTGTCGGCCGCGCCATGAATTTGTTCTGCGAAGTCTGGCAATCCCTTTTCAATTAAAGCCAATTCATAAGCTGAAAGGAACAGATTAAAGACGCGCACAAAAGTTTCATCCCTAGGGTTACCTCTAGCCCTAGTTACCAGTTCACCTTGGGTTAGTCGCTGGGCACGAACATGGCTTAGAAACTGTTCGCAGACTTTTAAGAATCGAGACGAATACCCCACCTCATTTGCCTTGGCAAGTATCTCATCCGAAGAGCGTGGAGTTCGGGTGATACCTGCTTTATCAATCTCAGATTCTAAATTCTTCAGCAGAGTGCCTTCCATGAGGTCGTAGTAATAGACGTCTATTAAATATGAGCCATTTCGTGCATGCACTTCCTTCTTCCATTGAATGCCTTCGTTGTAAACATCCTGATTGATTCCTGGCGCGACACCTTGACTTCTGTCAATTCCAAAATACTCAATCCAAACTTGATTCTTGTCACCCTCGCCGACAACGAAATCTGGTTTATGTTTATCCTTTGCTTGGCTACTCACGTCATAGATAGGTTCATATTCGTAGTCAATACCATTGGCATAGAGGTAATTTGCAATAAGCCATTCACCATGACTCTTTACCCGCTCATCCATCAGGGTTATTGGGACTGTTCCTCGAACATATGCGGCATATTCAGTGAGATTTTTGAATTCGCCATAATCCCTGGTTGGTACAAGTTCGCGCCAAAAATAGCGAGCAAGGTCCTTGCGTGACTCTTCCAGTAAACCGTGTGAGAGCTGCTTTGCTAAAAACAAAGTAACTTCACCGTCCCCACCGAATGCTGCCCCAGTGCGCGCACCTTGCTCTCGAATTACGGAATTGCCAAATGCGTGAAAAGTCTGAGCAGTAACCGCGATTTCCGACGCCTCGGCCCTCGTAGACAATTCAATTGCTGCGTCCTTGTTGTAGGCGAGCATCAGAATCTGTTCAGGAAGAGCTCTCTCAAAATCCACCAGATATTTTGCTCTTCCAATTATGACGGAAGTCTTGCCCGAGCCGGCGCCCGCAACGACAAGGGTTTCCTTGAAGTGAGAAGTTGCGGCATTAACCTGCTCCTCCGAGAGGTTGAACTCCTTCGTAACCGTGGCAAGTTCTCGTAATTTATTTTTATCTCTACGTTCTCGGTAAGACTTTCTAACACTGACCAGTTGGATTACCTGAAATTGAACATCTTCAACTTTGCGATTAACATTAAGTTTAAGTCGCTGAAAAATGTCCATGAAAGAAATCTACACAGGTTCGCAATTAACTACTACTAATTCTCTTGAAAGAAAAGTAACGTCATTCTGGTTCCCAACTTGGGTTAGGAGACGTCCGGTGGTTGGACGAATACGGCTACAACTTCGCTACTGGGGCCAGGCAAACATTGGGCCGCTTGTTATCGACAGAATTCATTTGTCGGAAATGATGAACCAGTTCCAAACAATATTGTCAAATATCGAAATCCCTGAAATCTCATTGATTTACGTCAAGTGAAGATAGAGAAGCGACAACTTCTAGTTCGTCAAGAAGGTCCTTGAGTGGACCATCTATGTTGTCGAGTGAATCGAATGCTTTCTTGACCGTCTTTGTTGAAATTGACACTTGGTATTCCTCTTTTAACCATTCTTTAAAGTTTTTACCTCTTGATTGACGATGATGCTCGGCACGTAATTCTTTCCAAGATTTCGTTAGACCAAAGGAGCTCACCGGAAGTAAGTCAATGATATCTTTGGTGGGTAATGCAAAAAAGTGCAGTCGGTGAAGCATCCGTCGGTGAATTGCACGTTGTATTAAATCAAGAGTAACCCTCTCCTCGAATGTGGCATCTTTTGAAAATTCATGCAAGCCACTTTGAGTAATGGTTTGTGTTGCCGACGCGCCTGAGTCGAGAGATTCTCTGGCCCTTCGAACAATTTCTTGCAATGCCGCAGTACGACCGTTATCTAAAATAATTAACACATGCAATACCGTAAAATCGGTTACAACAACGGAATCAGCAACGGTCGCCACATTTTTAATTCCACGTGCGGGCACAATAAGCAGTTTGTCAGCAAGACGACCGTTAAAACTCAAGGATGCTAGTCCTTCTACAATCGCGACATCGTGGGCTCCCTCAACCACAACAAATGCACGCTTAAACGAAAACAACTCAAAGGTTGAAGTTCCTAGTCGTTTTGCAGCATTCTCAATATCATCTCCCAACCATGGCTCGCCCAGTCGAGAGTATCCGTCGTGCCCGCGTTCTAGGTGTAACAGTCTTGCATCGGGCAACCGAAAAACTATTGTTGAGTGTGTAGCAATCACACTCGAATCTCCAAATTTTACGAGTGCATCCAACACGCGAATAATCGCTCGCGTATGTAAACTTTTTTCTGGTTCATCAGCCAAAATAATGTTCGTTTTTTCATCACTCGATTCTCCAAATAATAAGAATGCCGCATTCACCCAATACTGCTGTGCTGAACTGAGTCCGTGTATTGAAATTGGAGATGGGTGGTTTCCTTCAGTAAAAAACTTTACTGTTGCCGGTATCCCATCAATCCAGTCTACCAAATCTTTAGAAATGTCTATTACACATCTAGAAATTCCTATTTCTAGCGACTGAAGAAAGACAGTTATTCTGTCAACTCGTATTTGCAACTCGCCCAACAACGAAGCATCAAGGTCGAACTCTTTCTCGTCACCCTCAAACGAAAACATGAGGCTCCAACGAGCCGACTCGTTAATTACATTTTTTACGGTCTGTTGCGCAACTTTGTCTAGATTGACATTTGCATCAAGGTCAATTGTTCGAAACGGTAAGTCGTCTAAAAATGCGCAACCCGCAAATGTTCCTATACTGACATAATGCGGATTAGACAAATAAGAATGAAAATTGTCCAAATCAGCCCCTCGCCCTTCTAAGATGCCGCCTACGAATTCACAGTTGACTACTAGGTACGTTAGAGCCCTTCCGTAATCGCTATCAAGATTGCAATCCGTTTGCAGCTGCTGCAACATGCCGCGCAGGATTTCGTGATTTGTGTTATCACTGGATTCACTTTGGTTTACTTTTCCGACAGCAATTCCAAGCGAGAATTTGCTCGATGTATTCTTAAGGTTGTTGGGTTCAAACCAAAATGTTGGAATTGCTAAATCGTCAAAAACAGCCTTCAAAATCCTGCCAAAAAACGCGTACGCGTTGGGGATGAGGTCGGCGAGCACCACGTCATCGGCATATTCTTCATAAAAATCATCTCTCTCTATGAACCCACAGTCACTCAACCTGCTGGTTAATCCATCATATATTTCCTTTGCTAACGCAAAGACTTCAAGTTTCAATATCTCAGACCAACTCGTATTCGGAAAGGCTCTATCGTCAAACGTGTCTTCTGCGAATTCAAATCCGACACTGAAAGCCTTGAGAATTTCATTAGCGTCTACTGTGGTTATACCACTCAGAGGTGTATGGCCGTAAGTGAATATCGTGTTCTCACGCAGCGCATCAAATAATCTGCCTATTTCATCTAGCCGCCGAAAACTGTTGCTGTACAGAAGTTCGTCCATAAAAAAGATGTCACGCATTTCTGGAACAACAATAATATTAACCTCAAATTCATTGCATTCGTTCTCAAATTTATTCCAAAACTCAATTCGAGAGGCTTCACCGCCATAAACTTCAGGGCTATAGACTGCATTACTGAAGTGTCTACTATCTTTTTTTGAAAAGTTGAAACCATTTTTTCGAAAATTTGTTTCGCGCGAAATAGCTGATTCGAAATAGACCGCACTACTGAGGTACTTACCTGTATCAATAAAATATTCGTAGTTGTGGGCTAACCTACAAATCCAATCAAGCCCCCATATTGGCATGCTGAATTCAATAAATCCTCGAACATTCTCAGTATTGGCTCTATCTATCTCGGCTTTAATATCTCGATTTTCATTGAACAAATTCTTAAGAGCATTAATTATCGTCGACTTGCCGGTTCCGTTTAGACCATAAATCGCTGAGAGTCCATTGGCGGGTTCGAACCAGACTACTTCTTGGTTTTTTAAACGTACCTGAATCATCGACAACTCGGCCCCAAGTCCAAATTTTAAAGCCAACAGGAAACCTCCGTTTGCGAATAATAAATTGCGTAACAATATTAACGCTACCCGAGTAGTTGAGGATGAATTTCGTCTTCAGGTCAGTCGGCTCTGGACGTGCTTCATCGAAGGTAGGGACTAAAAGTTCGACCATTTCCCGTTTGTTAGTTGCAGGTCAGCTCTATGGACGGCGTCTCGGAAGCTATGGGCGTACTCCTCGCCATCGAGAGACTCAAGCAGAGCATTAGTTCGCTCGGACTTGCCGCTGGCTAAAACACACCATTACCAGACAAGACACAGTTGTAACGCGACCCATGTCCTGGGCAACCTCCAGCCGTACGGGCCACCTGCTCACCCACCATGCACACACTTTTATGTGCCTATTTAAATGGGTATATCGCCAAACCCTTGTATATACACTTAAATGACGGCGCAGTGCGTACCTGCCGTCATGACCTTGTCGCCGACACCCTGGCGTCCACAGTCCCGCTGAACTCTCTCGGACACCCGGTCGCACCTGAGGAGACGCGTGGCGTGTTTGATTTCGCATTATCGATGACATTAAGTCCGACGAAATCGCTCTTTTACGTACATCACCTCTCCCGATTTGACGGTTTGACAGCAGTTTTTGACGAATTTGCAAGGAGTTGCGCCCGTGTGCGTTTTCGTATGGGAAAATATTGTCATCGTGAAAACTACAAAATACCCTCGCATCTGTATTCGGTATAGCCCGACTATGCAACATCGTGTTCAATCAGTCTCTCGAATGAGGCACATTTCGCAGGCACAGGTCATCCGTGATGCACTTAATCAATACTTTAAAAGTCCCATAAAACCAGAAAACATGGGCAACACTTTTTCCTAATATTTTCTAATTAGTTGCAATGAGACGGCCCCTTAGCGTGGGAAAATCTATTCACTCCGTTGGTGATGACACATTGTCAAATCACTAGCAAAAGATATTCCCAAGTATCAATCGCGCTGGTAATGGCGACCTGGGCAGCACGGGGTGGCGGTTGATACATAGTCCGGTTCGGCCTTCGGTTAATTACCGCGGGCACGTTTGAGAGGCATCATCTGATGCGGCTCCAAGTCAGTAATGACTGAAAACGTTCTAGATGGCGAAGCCATGTTTTGACTCATCTGGGACGTTTTCAAGGCAAGCACCCTCTGCCCACCAAGTCAGTATGCGCTGACAATAAGGAGAACCGAATGTCCAGAAAATCATCTCGACCATCCCGAAAGAAAAGACGGCGAAACCTGACAGGTAATCATCTATCACCGCAAAAACAAAAACCCACTTTTGACGTTGAGGTGATGATTACGAAAAGATTCAAGCCCGTTTCACGAATCTACAGAAAAAAAGACCTCCAAATATTGGCGGAAGGCGAATGCCTTATTGGTGACCCAACGCTTGGAACGGAATACAAGGTACGAATAGTGCGAGAAAAAATGGCTGTTGTTGCCATGGAACTCGAACTGGGAGAAGTAGTCCGACTCCAGGGAGCCACCTTCTGGAAACCTCCTCGTTCTAGTTGTAATAGAGAGATACACGCTAAGTATTTCACTATCATCACCAAGGGTGCTCTCGCAGGAGGGACATAGTTCTTTCTCCCCTCAACCAGCAGTCCTCCGTCGCCAGTGCCCTACATCAAAGTCGAGGTAACCATAAAGACATGGCCATCGAACGAATGCACCCCGTTCAACTATGCCGCCGCCGTGACAGAAGATGGAACATGTGCTTTTCGTGGCATTGCAAAGAGAACAGTCATGAGGAGTACTAAACAAACGCTTGAGACCATCCAACTGGTCTTATCGGGATTGGGCGCCAATTCGAGTTCTGTAGACTCCCAGAAAGTTTGCATTTGCAAACTTTTACGTCAGGATTGAGCGCCGATTCGAGTTCTGAAGACTCCAACCGAAGAGCCGCCTCAACGAAACCGGCGTCGGGATTGAAGCGTTCATCCACCGTTACAACCCCGTCAGGAGGTGGCAAAGTCGGACAAACCAGCCCAATCAAATATGAGATAGCGTTAGCCGCAGCCAATCAGGGCGCTTAAGTCAATGTCTACTTTCACCGGGGACCTCAACCTTTTAGGGTGTCTACTTTACGTTAGTCTCCACTATGAAAAAGTCGCTGACAATATCGAAGCTCGACGCTGTGAAACGGCAGCTCGAAACATTCATACGCATGTACTTCAAGAACGGCGACCCTGTTGCCATGCACACGCTCGCCGCAGCTGCATTTGGTGTTATTCGTGACCTCAATCAGAAGCGTGGCGGAGGCCCGACACTACACGAGAGCATTTACGAACACGTAAAGCCAGAGCATCACAAACTGCTAAGTGACAAGCTCAACGAGGCACAAAATTTCTTCAAGCACGCGGACCGCGACCATGAGGCTACTCTTGAATTTAACCCAGATTTAACTGAAATCATGGCCATGGACGCATGTTTTAAGTATGCAGAGCTAACTGGCGAGCTGCCTCCCCTCTTTCAAATCTTCAACGGGTGGATGATGCTTACACATCTGGAGTTTTTTATGATTCCAAAAGAGCTGCGAGGAAAGCTGGATGATGCAGCGAAAACACTTGTACCAACTGACAGAGCAGCCTACTTTGATGACATGTTGCCGTCGGTGATGAAAAGTGATGTCTAACCTTGCATTCAAGCGGGACGCGCTAAAGCGCGCCCCTTAACTTTACGTTAGGCGCATACATATGACATGCCAGCAACTTCTCAACTCCATCGGTCTTGTTCTCGGCATGGTGGGTCTTCTGTTCATTTTTAAATTCGGGCCACCTCAGCCCAATCTTGAGCCTGGTGTAGGCCTGGGTCTGGAGGATGGCACGACGATGCCAGATGGTCGAACAGTTGCAGAGCACGACGAAGATGTAGTGAAACTCAGAGCGCGTCACTCCCGTATGTCCAAGGCTGGACTCGTGCTTGTTTTTCTTGGCTTTGCCTTGCAATTGTTGGCTACATGGAGCTAGCTACGAGCCTAACCCTGCATTCGAGAGGGACTGAGTCACCTCGGGTTTGATGCAGTGTCCATAATGTGGCTAGAGAGCTGCGGTAGAGGAATGGCGAAATTTGATTCACGGACTATAAGACAGCAATTTGTAGAGCCGCCTAGGTTCATCAGTTCAAGTAGTTCCTATCTCTTGATTCAAACCGTTTTGATAGGTCAAAAGCTAATTCAATGATTAAATACAGTGAGTGTTCCACAATTCACTCGAATTTTGCAGCAGTGACAGCCATCCAGCACACCACTCGGATGTCGTCTATACGTACCGCGGGGAGTGGTTCGGGCTTAATTGGCAAAGGAAGACCAGTGTCTTTGACGAACTTCTGGAGCAGCATCACCTTTTCGGTGTCGCTTGAGTTTTCATCTCGCACAATTTCTCGAACTGATTTCACGATTGCGTACTCCCAGCGACCATTTAGCCTTCCAATCAAGTTCTGTTGTCCTTCTGGCGACAAGCAGTGTCCATGCTGAAAGACAATGTCTATGGCAGCTCGTAGGGCTTTTGGAACTTGTGGTTCTAGATTTGCCCAGTCTGTCAGTTTTGACCACTCATGATGTACGTCTTGTCGCGCCTTTGACCATGCGTCAAACACCGTCTTGAGAGCAGCATCAGGGATGACTTGTATCTCTTCACGCTCACCAGGGTCTGCAGCTATAAGACATGTCAACATGTCGTCATCAATCCATGGTGAACCATCGTTTTTGTATAACGGTGTCCACGTTGTGTTATCGGCTGCAAGAAACCTGAACCAAGGTGTTTTGTGGACGCCGACCTTGACGCAGAACACGAAACCTGATTGTCGAATCTTGGTGGACACAAACCCACTTCCAGAACCATAGGGAAGGTTGAGAACATCTTCTCGTGGATATGCACCTTGCATTGCCTTACCGAGCCGACGTCGATACTCCTCGCCAGATAGCGCACCATTTCCACCAGCCTGCAGAAGCAATGACGCATCCTCTTCGTAAATTTTCTTAATGTCTTTAGTCGTGTCCTTGAACAACACTTCTCGCGTCGGGTCAGACTTTTGTCCTGGAATAACAGTTCCGGTACCGATTGCGGCGTTCGCATAAGCAATTTTCCGTTGCAAGGTGTCCTCAAGTTTGAGCAGTCTGTCAAGGTTTTCAGCAGGGAAAAAGCAGCCAATGACTACCCGTTTGTGAGGGCTACCTATTCGGTCGATTCGCCCGTGGCGTTGGACGAGGCGCATTGGGTTCCATGGCAAATCGAAGTTCACCATACGCCCGGCTTGCTGCAAGTTGACACCTTCTGCAAGGACGTCGGTTGCAATGAGGATATCGAATTGATTCGTTGATTTCGGTGAACCGTTTTCGTCAACCTCTCCGGCAGTCATTGGTGCGAATCCAGCAAGAATGTCGGCCCGCTCTGTTTGGGCCGTGCTTCCCTGTGCGCCAAATACGGCTGGGGCGATTCTGCCTTTGTACGCAGAGAGTGGACTGCCTTTAGGAGCTTTATTGACTGCCTCAACAACCCGATTGGAGAGGTCCACAACAGTGTCTGCATAGGTCGAAAAGACGATGACTTTGCGGCGGTCCTCAGCTGACAATCCATGCTTATCCGGGCGTTGGGCTTCGGTGGCAATCTCGGTCAGGTGTGACAGCAATTCCTCAACCTTGGAATCCACTCCTAGTTTTTGACGTTTCTTAGCTAACACGAGAAGCTCGTTCAGCAGGACCAAATCCAATTCCACGTCACGCTTCAGTGCCGCACCGTCGTAATCCTTGATGTCGCGAACTTCGTCTGCTGAATCCTCATCAAGTTCATCCAGAAAGTCGTTTAAGTCATCCGATTCACTACTTACGTAACCACGCAATGTCTCGCCTGTAATGACATATCCGGCATCAATACCTTCGATAAACGCTTCGTGCGAAGCAATAAGCCGAGTCAATGTGGCGACAAGTGCAGCAGTAGATGACTCAAGACGCTTGAGTAGACCAGAACGTAACAGCCCGACGTTAGTGATTTGTAGATGGTCAATATCGTTTGCCTTGAGATACACGCTCGGTGCGTATCGCGCAAGTGAAAGTCGAGCAGGGTCACGATTTGTACCAGCGCGAATCACCAAGTTTTCATCATCGCTTACGGCAAGTGCATAAATCACACGGCCCACAATGTCGTCACTATCGATATCTAGGTCGTAGGTCAAACGCTCGATAGAGGGTGTTGGAAACTCAATTGGAACGAGTTCGCCTCTATTATTTGTGATGTAATCGTTTGTATATTCCTTCTTGATGAACCGACGGGTGCGACGAACGGCCACTTTGTCCATCAAATTGAATAAATGCTCAGGGGAGAGGGTTCCTGGGTCAAGGGCTTGTGCGCGCTTGATGTAGTCGTCAATACTTGGGATTCCATCAGAAATGAACTGTGCATCATTGCGAACGAAGTAGCTAACCAATGTATGTAGGTCTTTCAATGAGTTGTTTACTGGCGTGGCAGTTAGCAACATCAATTTCTTTGGATGTCCTCCCCACAACAAACTCATGACTGCCTCGGCACGAAGCGTGTTCGCATTTCGCAGGTTATGAGCCTCGTCAATTACGACCATGGCATAGTCGTCAAGGTTCTGCACTTCACGTTTCGTCCCCATCCGCAAGTCGTCATATGTGACCAGTTCAACTCGACGAGTGAAGTCATATTTTCTCAAAAAAGGTGCCCATATCGAATTGCGAAGAGAAGCAGGAACAACCACTAAAACTTTCTGTCTGTTTTCTTGTGACACCTTGCGGATGACTTCACCTGCAATGAAAGTTTTCCCTAAGCCGACTTCATCACAAACAAGGACACCGCCAAGTTCATCCAAAATGCGCATGGAACGAATAATTCCGTCGCGTTGGAATTCAGTAACTGGAAGTTCAATTCGTTCAGTAACCGCGTTGGCTGCGCTGCCGTACAACTCATGAAGCATTCGCAGAAACACCACCCACGGCGAATGTTCACTCCACCGCGCCTCATACATCGCAGCCAAATCGAATGGTTCAGATTGGTCCCACAAGTCGTTAAACCAACCCACTACCAACTCGGTGTATGTTCCCGATGGATACCCAAGATTCAATTCACGATTCAAAGAAAGCCCTGCAAGTGTCAGGTTTGATGACCCCGCCAATACTGCTGGCATTCGCGGATGCTCAGCAATGAACGCTTTCCCATGCAAAAATCCTTTGGTGAAACGTCGAACTTCAACCCGTGGGGGTTCACCAACTTCAGCAAAACGCAGCCATTTCACGAGATGCTTTGCTGCGGCATCGGATTCGGCATCAAAACCGACCAAGTCACGTTCACGCTTCAAACCGTTTTCATAGTCCAAAGCAACCTGCTCAAAGGAAACATCCTCACCAGAATCAATACGCCGCTGCAACGGCTCATCGGGTTCAGCGCCCAACAGAATCCGTACACGTGGTGCCTGCTCAACCTCGTCAGCAATCAAAGCAAATCCTTGAGGATTGATATATGCCGTCGCTAGAGCCAAATTCGGTGGCTGCGCAAGCTCCTCACGCAAACCCTTCATCATCCGATTCACTTCAGCGGCTACCGTCTCCCCCGTGCCAGGGTTATTGGTTGCAAAAACTGGTGGAAAAGGCTTGTTCTCGGTCACGACTTCACTTTCGATAATTTGTCATAGAACGCAAGAACTTGGGTTAATCGTGACGTGTAATCCCATCCGCGATGAAACGTCTTAAATAGATGCTCGACTTGCTCACGCGTTAACCCATACAAGTGAGCCACTAGCGCATCGTTTTCGGCAATTAGCAATTCTTTTTCTGTCTCTGTTTTCACACTGCCGACTTTTACGCCTGCTGCTTTTGCCCAGTCAGCAAACCTTTCATCAACTGCCGCAAGACGACCAGAGTTTTCGATGAGTTTATGACATCGCGAATCACTTCTGTCCGAACTGGGCATTGGCAATCCATTAAAAATATGAAAGTTCATACCAAGTTCTACGTAACGTCGTGCATACCAATCAAGTGGAACAGATGAGAGCACACCAAGAACAAATGCCTCAGTTCTCTCATCGCCACCAATTCGAAAAAGGTATGGCGCCTTGTTCGTCAAAAAGATATTGGGCGGCAGAAGTGCCGCAATACAAGTACGAGTGTTCGTTGCGTTGGTGACGTCACGAAAAGCGATACGGACATTTCTACATGGCAGCGTTACCTCATCACTCGCCCATTTTTCATCCATCCTGTAAAAGGCAGAACTTTTCAAACGAATCTGACGGCCACGTTTACTTTGCAACTCCTTCTGTGCTTTCTTCGGGTCAGCCCACGCATATGCCTCCCCTTTTTCTGGGGTCCAAATGTCAAACGACGAGCCACCACAAACTGGCCAACGACCTTCCTTCGGCCCACCTGCATCAAAAATTGGTCGGTCCGTAGTTGCATTGAATTCATAAACGGGCTGGAAAGTAGCTCCTGCTATACCCGAACCAATTAGCACGGACTGCCCGAGTTTATTGAAAATAGTTACTGACGTTGAGTCTGGGAGTTGAGGGAACGACGCAACCCCCGATGCGCGCTTCAGCAACTCGATGCTCAGATGCCCGACATTGTCACGCTCGTTTTCAAAAGACACAAGATTGAAGAATGGTCCAGACAATGTTACGTCTTTCTCACTGCTGGGCGTCTTCGCAATTTTGGTAAAAGCTATTGAATACCTTCCGTCAACTCCCTTAAAGACCCATTCGCCGCTATTAGTCACGGTTACGACGTTGACTTCTCCGGTGCTAAGTACTTCTTCACGCCATAATGCTCCTGACTGGACCCCTATAAACGAGTCCATTGTCGTTGGGAGTCCTTATCGCCCATAATTGGGTAGGAGGATATATGAAAGGGAAGAAATTTACGCCTGAGCAGATCATCCGAAAGTTGCGTGAA
>Ga0105055_10006560_pt1 | contig 15898 bp, 13 predicted proteins | sample BON03_FD_78090 | JGI IMG/M metagenome (GOLD analysis project Ga0105055, IMG submission 78090) | Freshwater microbial communities from Lake Bonney liftoff mats and glacier meltwater in Antarctica - BON-03 | ecosystem: Environmental > Aquatic > Freshwater > Ice > Glacier meltwater | place: Lake...
AGATTGATTGTATGGGTGTTGGCTTACACACCCTAGATGTAGATTAGATTAGTAGATGCTGATGTGGATTAGATTAGTAGAGCAGATGCAGATTAGATTAGTGACTATGAGAGAGGCTTAGGACTCATCTATAGCAGAAGTAGATGAGAGATGTAGATTAGATTAGTAGATGTGGATGTGGGTTGGATTAGTGGAGTAGATTCATTCTATGGGTGTTTGCACTCACACCCTAGATATAGATTAGATTAATATGTGTTCATGTGTATTACATTAGTCCAGCAGATGTAGCTGAGAATAGGGATTAGCAGAGAGGTGCATCACCAAATGATTCAAGCATAGTAGATGTAAATCGATGTAGATTAGATTAGTAGATGTGGATTAGATTAGTGCATGAATATATTACACTAGGGCTTGCACATATCTGCATACATATGTGAATTCTTGCTGAAGCCGAATCTTCAAACTACCCCCCCGGTCTTGTTCTTGCCCCCCCCCCCCCCCCCCCCCCCTCAACAGGCTACGGTGAGACTGGGAGCCCGAGAAGCTCCTCCACCTTTCGATGACAAGGACGAAAGATGATGACATGATTTATGTGTATGTACGTGTATATATATATACATATATGTATATATACATATATGTATATATACATATATGTGTTTATATATATACACGCATATGTCAGTCGGTTGATGTAGTTGATCAACACGACGAAAGATGATACTATGATTCATATGTGTGTGTGTCGATATATACAGATATGTAAGCATACATACATATATTCGTATATACTTATATTCATATACATGCCTTTCCACTAATGATGATGCCGTGGTTTATGTGTGTGTGTGTCGACATATACATATGTGTATGCATATATGCATACATTCATATATACATATGCACGAAGGATGATGCTGTGATTTGTGTGTGTCTATCGACCTGCATATATGTGCATGCACGTAGACATATATTCATATATATATATATTCACAAAAGATCTTGCTATGATTAATGTATGCGTGTACCAAAAACATTCATAGGTACATGCATGTATACATGTATTCATATATCCATGTACATATATGTACATATACATATACACACACACACAGAGGGGAGAATGAAAAGAGTACGTAAGCACACGCACATGCACGCGCACATACACACGCGCACACACACACACACACATACACACACACGAACGCACACACACACACACACACACACACGCACGCACGCACGCACGCGCGCGCGCGCACAAGATGATTGCGGAAAATGAGTATGGGGTGGCAACAATTAGTAGGCTTCCTCAATTGCGAGGTTTCTTTTCAAAAGAGGCCTATATTTGCAGGGTTGTTTTGCAAAATAGATATGAGACATTAGGGTGGGTGCCTACTACTCGTGACAGCCCCATTTTGAGTTTTTTTGGTTTCAGATTCTGACTGGTATGTTAAAAACAAATTGATGGATAGATACACCACGCGCGCCAGAGCATGCACGCGTACAGAGAGAGAGCGAGAGAGACAGGCTGAGGGAGAGAGAAGTAAAGAGAGAAAGCGAAAGAGAGACAGACACACAATCACAGCACACCAGAGCAAAGCATCGTCACCAAGACTGTCTCTCATGTCGCATACACGAATGAATCACGCACCAGCACGTTCACGTGTGCAAAGAGAGACAGAGCGCGCGCAAGAGTGAGTGAGAGAGAGCAAGAGAAAAAGAGAGAGCGAGAGGGGAAGAGAGAGAGAGAGAGAGAGAGAGAAATACAGCACACTAGAGCAAAGCATCGACACCGAGACTGTCTCTTATGTCACACATACGAATGAGTCATGTCACACACATGAATATCAGTCACACACGAAGAATGCGCCATGTCACACGTTGGGAGCAACACACCAGAAGCAAGTGTTACCACCCAGACATATACATATGTATGTCGGTATATATGTATATATATACGTGTATATATATATGTATATATATATAGGGAGCAACAAGCCAGAGCCAACTGTTATTACCTGTCGCCCCTCAGTATTTCAGTCTTACACACACAGTCTCACAAAATCTATTATATACATACCAGGAAGTCTCTCATCATCTACTCATCCACAAACTCTATCATTGACTCATCACGAACTGTCGCCCCTAAGAACTTTAATCTCACACACCAAATCTTACGACATGTATTATCTACATATCACTATTCTGTACTCACACAAACTTTATCCTCGCCTCTCACAAACTGTCGCCCCTAAGAACCTCAGCCTCACGCACACAGTCCCACGTCCTCTATTATCTACACATCACTATCATGTACTCACCACAAACTCTATCATCGCCTGTCACGAACTGTCGCCCTCAATAACCTTGGTTTCACACACACAGTCCCACGACCTCTATTATCTACATGTAACAAACTCTACCATCTTCTCACCACAAGCGCTCGATCATTGCGTATCACAAACTGATGGCCCTAAGAATTTCAGTTTCACGCACACACTCTCACGACCTCTGGAATCTACATATCACGAACTCTATTTTGTACTCTTCAAGAACTCTACCATTGACTCATCTCAAACTGTTGCCGGCCCCTAAGAACCTTTCTCTTACATACACAGTCTCCAGAGCTCTATTGTCTACATATTACTATCATGTACTCACCAAAAACTCCTTTCATCGCGTCTCGCAAACTATCGCCCCTAGCAACCTCGGTCTTACACACACAGTCCCACGACATCTAATATCTGCATATCACAAACTCTATTATCTACTCATCACAAGCCTGGGCCTGGGCGCTCTACTACAGAGTCGTCGCGTCTGACAAACTGTTGGCCATATGAACTTCAGCCTGAGTCTAACAAATTCTGTCATCTAGACACCGCGGACGCATCTTGAGAGTACTATTCACTGACAGAATTTTAATTGAGAGCTGATACTGGGTATCGCAGGAATGCAAGGGTAGTGACTTAAGTCACCCTGGCAGACCCCGGGAATCCCGAACCCCTCCGCTATAACACCTCTGAGTCAGCTCACCTGTCTCCACCCTCGCCAGGGACAATGTTAATATAAGGGGAGATTGAAAACGTGACAACAAAACGTTCGCAGTACCTCTTTCAAATTCGAAAAGACAAGCCATAGCTCGGCAAAAGAAAACAGAAAAAAAATCAGCGTAAACTCTGTGCCAAACAGCAGTCAATTTTGAATTCTAAACTTAAGTCCTATTACTGACACAGCTAGTGGACCCCACCTCAACTAATAGTGACTATCACTGAATCGTTGGCACGTTTGCATGAATGCACAGGGTCAGATGACACTTTTGTTTACTCGTCTCTCAAACCTTCCCTCCCTACTCCTGTGATTGGGGGAGATATGTCCCTCAGCAGCGAAATTTCTCGCTGTCAGTCACACTTCAACAAAAATGCAGCTTTTTGAAACTTCAATGACACCCTTTACGTTTAATTTTAATTGCTTTTATTACTGGAAACAGTAGTTTAGAACCCTTGATTGAGGGTCTTTGTGCTCAAATCCATGTGAATCTGAGGTGACGTGTTTTCGGCCGGAATCGAACCGGGGGCCTTATACCTATTGTGATCCAGCGCGATCAACCAACCGCTACGCATTTACTGCCAAACACTGATCTGCGAATGGATTGGCAAAAATGTGCTCTAGTTGCACATAATGTCGACTCCACTGTAAACCCAATTAACACTTTGAACGAGTCAACAGAGATCCATTTGATCTTGCCCAGCGTTTCATTCCTGGATATATCATATGGAATGGCTGTGCAATGTCCTGCCCACAATAACTATGTGGTGTACCTGCGCAAGGGCAAATGTCAGATAGCACAGATCCAGATAAAGAATATTCTAGGCATCACTCAGCAGGAGGAAACGGGTAGAACAGAAAACAGGACTTGTCCTTTTGGTGAGAGGGCATCATGTCATCAACCACACGTAATAGATATGTGCAAATTTGACACCAAATATTCAGACCGTCGGCCCTTACGTGCTGTACTGGCGCGGGATACTGGGGCAAAACGTGGAGTTACTAGTATTTCCACTTAAATTCTAAGTCGGACAGGGACCACTCTGAATATGCAGCCAATCATGGGAAAAGCAAAGCAAACGACAGGAATTCTCATGTGGGCTGACACAATCAATCTCAGTAGTACATGGAAACCCGTTTATTTATGTCGTACCCAGGCTGGATGTGCAAGATGTGTGTAAGGACGACCCAGGTATGTCTGACAGCCTGATAAGTCCGCTGAACACCAAATGGAGGCTACAACATGAAATTCAGAATCTACAATGACTCAGTGCTCTCACAGATGGCTTCGCCCCGGCTACATTTCCCCTCATGCTATGGGGTTGGCATTACGACTCCAGACAATCTCATGTGATAGTCATGGAGTATACAGAATACACATAGCTGTTGCCTACAGTCCAAGCAATCGCAAAATTAGTTCCTGTGACTACGCTCTCACCTGAGGACTCTGAAGACATTGAATGCTTTCCAGATGTTCCGACCTGTAATAGTTTCGCTGCACCGGGCTTCCTGATATCTTTGATCACGTGCCAGATTTCGTCTCAACTGAACACGTCGAGGAACGCATGCATTGCAGCAGCATTTTGAGCTCATTTGTCGAAACAGAAAAGAGGCCATGACACTCCATCGAGTGCATGGCCACTCCAACAATCGCACTTTTGAGCCTTTCAAATCCGAAAAGACAAGCCATAGCTCGGCAAAAGAAAACAGAAAAAAAATCAGCGTAAACTCTGTGCCCAACAGCAATCAATTTTGAATTCTAAACTTAAGTCCTATTACTGACACAGCCAGTGGACCCCACCTCAACTAATAGTGACTATTACTGAATCGTTGGCACGTTTACATGAATGCACAGGGTCAGATGACACTTTTGTTTACTCGTCTCTCAAACCTTCCCTCCCTACTCCTGTGATTTGGGGAGATATGCCCCTCGGCAGCGAAATTTCTCGCTACCAGTCACGCTTCAACAAAAATGCAGCTTTTTGAAACTTCAATGACACCCTTGACGTACCTATTGCCAGTGTGGTCCAGTGCGATCAACCAACCGCTACTCATTCACTGCCAAACACTGATCTGCGAATGGATTGCGCAGATTGCTACAGTCTCGGACGACTACCTTCTTTGTATCCATACCTTCTTTTAATACTCGACAAAATCACAGAGTATTGGGCTACTTACCCTAGTAAAACGCGAGACACGGGGACTCCAGTCGAATTACTGAAACAATGTATTACTACAACAGGCAGTACGCGTCGCTACCTCGTATTGACAACGCAAAAGAATTTACCTCACAAGAAACGGTGGATTTCTGTAGTGATAAGACGTTCATTCTGCAACCAGTGGCCGCCTATAACCTCACCATGCAGGCATACGTTGAAGGTGCTGTTGGCTGCGCAAAGCAATACAGTCGAGTCGCACTCGTGTGCACCAACATGCCTACTCGTTTTTGACCAGACACCACAGTCGACTTTACGTGCAAGAAAAACACTCTGTGGGCCAAACGTGATGAACACGATGAGTTGTCAATTGCAAACGATCATCACGTGCAAAATTCTTTCGCAGGCTCGTGCCATACCATACTAGTGAACTTTTGGCTCATATGTGACAGCCTGAGGATATTTACTTCGAGAACATCCTTTGGTCATGAACACATCCTTCGAAAATCGTTTTGTTGAATGCATCTACCTTCGTGCCGATCACGACTCGGACACGCCGTGTATTTGCATGTATTGTATGACCTCAGGATCAGAATTCCTCATACAAGATTTCCATTCATCCTCCAATGAATTTCCTTTTCGGGATCCAAGCCCTTGTGCCTATTATAGTGCACTCCAGTCATTTTAAAAGATTTTGGTAATATACATATTGACGATGCACATGACGACAAACTGGTCGCCGCAGAAACAGCTCTTCAAGTCACGCTCATACACATGTACAGACGCAAGCTGCCAATACAACAAAGGTCACGGTCCTGGACGACCCCGTGCCCATCATGTTGACTGCTCCTTCAGATGATCAGACTGAAAAGCCTATCCAAATTCCGGTAATACCTACAAATGCGTCTTTAACACATGTGCCAACACGTGCCATTGACGAGATCGCCCTCGATGACGAGTTGGCAAATCACAACGAACGTGTCCGGGCCATGACCCGAGCCTGCTTGCGACACTCGGCTGAATCTATATGACCCAGAGGGCCTCTTCATTACAGACCAGATGTGGTGGGTGAGATGCGCGTCCGATGATTGGCCCAGTGTTGACACAAAGAAGTTGACAAAGACCAAAGCAGTTTTGATCAATGATTGTCAAATTTTCGACTCCGCAATCTCACAAGGTTTCCACCATGCAAATGTCTTGCACCATCCTTGAGCCCAAACGCGGTCTCGGCCAAGGTTCCGACCTTAGCGTTTTTACTGCTATAAACTACACACTTCCTCAAGCCAGGGCATTATATAATACTGATGATTGAAGTTTGTTTCATGTCTACCACCGACATCACAAGAGTAATGCTGGCTGATTTGACTGAACAGCATGAAAACGGGGTCTTTATTTAACGCACAAGTCGACTTCCCTGACAATGAGACATCAGAGCGAAATCCTTTTGGAAAGGCACAATTTTCGATCGGAGCGTGACCCACTTGATTATGCTAAAGCTGCTCCCGATCCCAAACACCATGGCCTAGCCATGCGTAGCCCTATGCGTGCAGAATGGATCAAAAGCCAAGGTTTTGAGATGCAAGGACTTTGGAAACCAGGAGTCTTTCACAAAGTCTTGCGAACATCTCTCACCAGTGGGGAAAACAACCGTATTATAGGCCGGCCAAAGGTTAATTAATTGATTCATTAATTAATCAATTAATGAATCGATTCATTCGTGAATTAATTCATCAATTCATTAATTAATTCATTAATTGATTGAAAAAAAAAGATTCTGAGTTGTGATTTGTGAAAAATAAATTACATACTATACCAAGAGGACAGAGTACCCATTAGGACATGGTCAAAAATTCTAGCATGCGGCGCATTTTTTTTGATAAGTCTTGCCCTCGGCGCATTTTATCTCATAAAAAATCTGGCCTGTGGCACATTGTTGTCACAATTTTTTTACTTAGACTGGGATGCATTTGATTTGAAGTTTCTTCTTCTGTCTACGAATTCATTGGTGGTGCAAATGATTCCAACTCCAATACTGAGTGATCATAACGACATAATTTGTACCGAACAGTAATTGAGAAAGTGTCAAATAACAAACCCTTTGTCAAATCAAACCTCTTGAGATACAAATCGCACAACACCATTTCAATTCCAAAATAGTTTATAAGAAGCAGTGTACAGCAGGTGGAATGCCTCACCAAAAGCCTATACATTTAGATTTGACCCAGCACTCGGATTACTTTGTTTGAAAGGACACGTCAGAGCGCATGGCTCGACGCTGTGACGACACCGTTGATAAGAAGTGAGTGAATTCTTGTGTACTAAAATACATCTTCTTAGAGGGAGTTGAGCAACCAATAATATCGCCAAAAAAACCAGAAATGCTCTCTCCGACGCGCTACTAATGTGACGTTTTCAAAAATTTGGTGGCTGAAAAAAAACCGTGCGAAGTGCGGTTTTACAAAATTAATTCGAATTAATTCGGGGCCAAAGATTCTGAGAAGTTTTTTTCTTCACTGTCTCTCACTCCCCGGATGTTGTAAAATAGGGGTTTCAGCGCTCGTTTCCACCACAAGAATACCAGAAAAGAAATTGAATTCGACAAATGAAAAGTTCGACGCATTGTACAATCTCAAATCTTAATTTCTAGATTTAAGCGCATAGACCCTCAATCAAGGGTACTGAACCACTATTTATAGTAATAACAGCAATGATCATCAAGGTCAACATATGAAATGCAAAGGCGCTGACGGAGGCGGTGATTATGACAACACTTTCAGTACGCCGAAACCTTTCGCGCCACATTGACATCCGCCGTCATTCCGTGCGCGAACAGGTCAAGGCTCAGTGGTTTTGTCAAGCTCATCTCTTTGCTCACACGTAAAATGGTCGTCGATGCCCTCCCCAAGAGTCTGCCTTCGCCCGCCTTCATTGGCCACCGCCGCGTCATAATGGGCCAAACACCTTTTGCTTTGAGGTTTCTGCACTCCTTATGTGTTTATTTTGTCCTTCAATTTTTTTCTTCCCATGATTTCTCCTGTTTATTGATTTTTTTTGGATTGCCCAATGTGTTCTGTAAATGCCCGCATTGTGCATGGGGAAGAGGGACTCATCATCCATTGACCATGCCAGGGTTCGTGAGCGGACCGCCTAGATGCCACTTAGCTAAGTGAATTTGCGAGCAGTACTGAAGCAGAGTTCAGGACCTTAGAATAGGTTTTTTAGGACCTTGACCACAGAACACGAGAAATGCCGTTTAAAATATCACTTTTTTGGACGCTGAACGTGTTGACGAGATTAAAAGAGACGTATATTTGTGAGTGCTGACCGTTTATTAAGAATTAAGCTCACATGCACATGCTTTGTGTGCACGGTCTTTAATGCTGACGGAAACCGCTTGCGGTATTCATGACTAAAGTCTTATTATCGCAGAACCACAATTTGACAGTCGATCAGGGAAAGAGTTTCTCTAGGCTGCTGGTAGCAAAAAGCAAAAGCGTGAGTAACAAGATGTTGCACATGCAGCTTAATCGTCGTCACGGTAATTCTCTGGAGCCTGGATACGTACCATTCCAAATCACAATAGAATAGCGAATTGTCACCCTTGAGACCGTCAGCCCCACGAATCAATTGGTTCGTGAGACTTTCAGTCACACGACCTCTAGTATCTTTACATCACAAACTTCATCATCTACAAATGGTGCACGGCGCGAGCTTGCTTGCAGGGCAACCTTTGTATGGCAGGTGTGCAAATTTAGTATACCTGCTGGCCGGCGCAGCATGCAGAACACACCTAGAATGGTTTGAGTACATACAGCACGTGGTTGCTGGCATCGACAGCAATGCCCTCTGTGAAGAAGTCAATGGCTTCTTCGTAGTTCTTGGCCACAAAGGCGGCATTGTCCTTGGTCTTGAATTCGGCAGACGCCATTGTTAGTGCGTTGACCGAAAGCACCACAAGAGGTCTGCGTGAGCGGTTGTTTGTGCGTGCGTTGACCAAAAGCATCACAAGAGGTCTGCTTCCGAGGTTGTAGGCAGTCGCCGGGCGGGGAAAACCTCGTGCTACCAGGCCACAGGGTGTCGCCCTTGATGGACAACAGCTCAAGAGGACGCGCAGCTGCTCTTGCCTGCAAACCTCCTCCTCGCTTTCCTCACTTCTATCCGCGTTCCACCGAATTCTCACGATCGCGCGACTTGATCTCGAGATACAGCTTAAGGATCGATTTAAGGGACACAAAACTCCCAAGAGGCCGCCAACCCATGATCTCTGAGGCCGACAGTCGAGAGAGCACGATCTGTGTGAGACCCGCCGTGCGCTGCAGACGGCAGAATGCGGTCCCTCATTCCATACCTCGCGTCCATGTGCGGTTTGGCAGTTTCGTTGGAAGCATTTCTGGCGCCGTCGTGGCCAGTGCATGGAGTGTGCCGCATGACCATGGCAGTCATCAGGCTGACAGTCGAGAGAGAGTGATCCACGCAACACCCACCACGCTGCATCACAATGCATCACACTACGTCACACTGCGACACACTGCGACAACACACTGCAGTTCTGAGACACCAGGCTGCAACACTGAGACACCTGGCTGCAACCTGGTGGCGCGTGCCCGTGCACTGCGCTCGAGATGAGGAAAGCCACTGATATGCGCTACAGTGACTGCATGCTGGCGACTTGGACCTGCTAGTGTGTGTGTGTGTATGTGTGTGTGTGTGTGCGTGTCTGTTTGTGTGTGTTTCTGTGTTAATTTGTGCGATGTTGTCACAGTGCGTGTGTGCGTGTGTGTGTGCAAGCGATACAGCGCCCACGAAAAAGATCCGCGCGTCAAGTGAGCAACACCCACTAATCATATCTTGTCACGAATAAAAACGTTTAGTTTAGGCCCTTTTAGGTCAAACGTACCTTTTCGAAAGTCTCTTTTCCAATCCAGTTCGCGAGCAGCCGGCCATTTCGCCAGCGACGGGTCGATTCTTTGCCGAGTTTAGAGCATTAAAGTGTAACATGTACTCTTGTGTCTCTGGCTTGTCCCTTCTCATCTGATGTGTCTTTTGTATACACGGAATAGATGAATTGCTGGTTATGAGCCCTCCCGTCGCGAACGGCTTGTGCTCCCACATGCCTGCAGCTGCTTTGCTGGCTGCATAAACCTTCATCTGCTTTGACGGCTGAACCAATCATTACACCAGACGTGCTTGTCTAGTACATGCTCACATCTCCACAGAGGCGACAGTGTTTACAAACTGCGCTGCTGTATTCAGTGTGCGCTCCTGCAGCTGCCTTGCTGGCTGCACTAACCATCGCCCCTGACGTGCTCGTCTGCAGTGAAGAAAATAACTTCTCAGAATCTTTGGCCCAGAATTAATTCGAGTTAATGAATTAATTAAAACAGCGTGAAGCGTTGTTTCTAAAAATCGCGCGAAGCGCTGTTTTTTTTTGCGGCATCAGCCGCGAAATGTTCAAAATGGGACATTAGTAGCGCATCGGAGTCAGCATTTCCGCATTTTGCGATTTTTTTGGTTGTTCAACTCCCTTTAAAAGAGGGACTGTCACGGTCACGCCGAGTGAATCAAATGATGTCAACAGAAGCGCTTCTCTTAAATGCTTCTCTGGAATCATTTTCACCACCAATGAATTGGTAGACAGAATAGAAAACGTCAATTCAAATGCATCCCAGAATGATGAAAAAGAACATATTTTATGAAAAACATGCGGCGCTTGCCAAATTTTTGATGAAGGAAAATGCGCTGCAGGCAAGGCTTATGAAACAAAATGCGCCACAGGCCGGATTTTTGACTGAGTCCTGATGTATACTCTGTCCTATTGATATGTATACTCTGTCCTCAGAATCTTCTTCCGAGTCTTTTAAGTAACCTATTAATTCATTCATTAATTCAAAAATTCATTAATCCATTAATCCATTAATTATTATAGTACGTTTGTTTTCCCTACTGCGAGTCGTCTGGTGTTACGAGAGATCCTCGTTGCCGGCATATCTACTCACCAAGGGCCAATTGAACAAGGCAGTGCTGAATGCAGCAGGTCCGAGGCTGCAGTTTGCAGTGAAATGATGTTATACTCTTGTGATAGCACTGAACACTTGGCAAATGACAATGCGTGTCCAAAGATGGCCCCTCGATCCCGGGCAGCGATTCAGCAGCGCACAGAGACCTTGGACTATGATCAGATACGTGAGCTTCTCGAATTGTGTGCTAAGGGAGCACATCTCCGCAAGATCAGTAGCCGTGCCGAGGCGGAGGAGGAGAGTGATGGTGAGGGCGAGGAGCATGGAGTTGCTAGTTCGGCAGCAAAAGTCAACGAGTGTTCTGGAGTCAAACTCGCCACCACTGTTGCCTACTTTGCCGCGTCTGCACTCAACTCACATCCTTCCTTAGCACATTCTTTTGCTGGCGCAGTCGAATTGCGCGCTGAGAGGAAGCATCTCCACAAGATCACTTGCCGTGCCAAGGCGGAGGAAGAGTGCGATGGTATGGTGAGGGTAAGGAGTATGGAGTTAATACTTCGGCAGCAAAAGTCCACAGGTGTTCTGAAGTCAAACTCGTCACCACTTCTGCCTGCAATGCCGCTGTTGCTCTCACCTCACATCCTTCTTTAGTGCGTTCTTTTTCTGGCACGGACACCCTTCTTCATTTGATTCAGACTCATACACGTGCTGTGACGTGCGGTAAATCTCAGTCTGGATCTCAGGCGCATGTACACGGCGTGAAAATTCAAAAAGATCAACACACCTTTATTATCGATCTCAGATACCAACTTTCAGCTGAGCCAAGCTTGTGAAGCACATGAGCGTGCTGTGTCGTGGGAAACTTGTCCTAGTGCGTGGCGGGCAAATGTGCTCTCTCTTGAAATGTATCACAGTCTAAGACCTGTGCCTGGTCTGTGTGGTGATCAGTTGAACAAGTTGCTTGAACGAACTACGCACTGAAAATAAGATGTCACTCATATCTCCCTCTGTCATGCCTCAAATTGAGGGTTTGAGTGATGATGAAATGAGCGAGCTAATTGTTTTGCGCAAGGAAAAGAAACTGTGTGTCTCCAGTGTGTCATCAACCAATATTCTCCACCAGCCATTGTCTATTCATTTAATGCCGCCGGCGGCTGGCACCGCACTTGTCGAGTCCCCTTTAGGGCTAAGGATTTGCTCTCCGGCACACAATGATTCAGTAGCATATGTTCGCACTGGTAGTTGTGTGATCCAACCAGCGGCTACTGCGACTTTAAGTTCTGAGAATCTGATTTTATATGCCATTTTACAGAAACAAGGACGGTCAGGCTGGGCTCTGGGGGGTTTCTCGATAATGGTCAACAACGAGAAGCCACAGGGCGGAAGTCAGAGATCCTGAAGCACATGACTACGTCATTACTCATGCAGCCGGCCGTGGGTCCTGCAAAACACATGACTGACATTCTCATGGGTGCTGAAACGCAAGATAGTCACGGAAATCCCTTTGTGTTTGTTGTGCCAGACGTATCTGTCTATGACCCAGCCATGTCACGGTCAGACAGTCTTATCCCAGTGGGCCGTCTTATTGAAGCAGGCTTTACGGTCATCCACAGAATACCATCCCAGGCTAAAGAGGATGGATTTCCCCTCAAACCCGTTCCGCTCTATGCCGGCACCACCACCACGCCCGATGGCAAGACAACAATTGCCATGCAATACGCCCAGCTCACTTTGATTCTTCCTCTTCCGGCAAGAGGCATACCTATATATCTTTCCCGCCAGATTTCATCATCCCCGCTGCATCGCAGTGGTGGTGGTTCATCTGTAGATAATGCGTCGTGTCACGCATGACCATGAATATGAATACTTCATGTTACACATCTGAGCATGATGAATATCACTTGTAAGAAATCGTTATGTCACACATGTGAATGCATCATATCGCACATGTGAATGCGTTATATCACACATGTCAATGCGTCATATCACACGTGTGAATGTGTCATACCACACATCATATGTAGATAATTCTAAATATTACACAAAGATACAATAGACACTATAAATATATAATTATTCTGTCGAGTTGACTGTCTGGCTGTCTGTGCCTCTCCACGAAACTGCCAGATTCTCGCGAAATGTGTTGGTTGCCTGAATCCTCCTCTACAAGAGGTGTAAAGAAAAACTCCCGCCAGATTCCATCACACACCCACGATTGAGAATCGCCGACGTACCTCCTTGCCCTCTCCCCCCTGCGAGAACCTTGGGGTGGCCGGATCCTCACAGGTGACTGTCTGTACTGACACTCATCTGAACCTTTTTTGCTTTTCTGTGCACTCAAATGGTTGATGAAATAGCGGTGATACGCATATCAGGCTAGCGTCTTTCTCATTCTTCTTCCGTTCTATCAGCCTCCGTCGTCAGAGGATGACACGGAGTACTGTCCATCAGGCGTGTGAATTCTAAAAATACACATTCCTTGTCCTTTTTATTGGAAACCAGGCTGTGCCGCAACAGCATTATCGGCAGCAATCGCCTTTTTTCTGCAGCATTCGTTTAGAAGAGGAGGGATGTGTGTGTGCGTGCGTGTGTGTGTGTGTGTGTGTGTGTGTGTGTGTGTGTGAGAGTGTGCGAGAGAGAGAGAGAGAGACATATACAAATCTATCTGAATAAATAAAACTTGGTGAGCCATGATGGAGAAATTGTTCAGCAGCCTACATAGTAAGGAGGGTAGCGTCAAGGTTGCGCCAGCAAAGGGGCATCAGATGAATGGGGAAAAAAGAAAAGACAACAGAAACAGGAATCCTTGTCCGATCTCAGGGAATTTTTTTTTCGTGTCCGATTTCGCAAGAATTGTGAGGAAAAGTGTGCAAAAAAAATGGTGCCCCTCCCCCGGAAGATGTCCCAGTCACCAGTCTCACAATTTTTAGACTGACTCGGATGTGTACACCTTCAGCACTGGTCTTAAATTATTTTGTATTACCTTTTCAGCGATGTCACAAACTCATCTCCCTCCTGCATGTCACAGTTCAGTTCTACATGGGCTATGCCTCCACACCTTAACTCAGGCTCAGGCCCTAAAGAGCGAATGCATCCACTCCTTTCTTTCGAGCTACAATACCGCAGTAGTCGAATTCTACCCTCACTCCTCTTCTTTCTTGTCTCTCTCTCTCTGTCTGTTCTTTTTTTTAATTGCCCTGTCACCTGAGGCCCGCTCGCCGTCACAGTATCAAACAATCTCCGAATCTGAGACCTAGCGAGATTCCAGACTACCGTCAAATTCGACACGTACAGTTTTCCAAGTCAGGATTCTCTTCTACATGGATTCTCAGACAGGTAGCATCTCCCCTTTTCAACCTTTCGGGGCCGAGACAAATTTCCATTAAACGGGTTTCCGAAGTAGTATGTATTCGTGATGTGTATTCAATAAATGGCACCACTGTACAGCATATGCTACTGGTGCGAAGACTTGAGAAAGAAGACTGAGTGAAAATTGAACTTACAGGCAAAAGATATTGAGTGCAACCATTTGAAACGCTACATTCTAGCACACAGGTGCAATGCTTGCGATGCAGCACTAGGTCGTCGCCACTATAAGGTAAAGGCTACAACGAAGGCCAAACGCAAGACCAAGTCAACTTCAAAGACAGTAGTGCCAGTAGCGACAGCCATAGCACTAGCCTTCGACTTGCAAACCCCATTTAGGCAGCGTTGTAAGAGCTGCCAATTTCATCGTTGATAATCATGGCAAGGCGACCATTAGAGACAAGCACTACCATGACCATCCGTCGTAACTCGGCCGTGTCTACCGCGATGACGCCAACTATGCTGATGTTCGCAGGGTCCTCGATGCAATCTTCCGACAGCTTGCGCTGATTTGCACCCGTCGGACGCCATGCCAAGTCGAAGCCATGGTCCTGCCAAGTCTTCATCATGGAGTCGTTCACCCTCAGCTGCTTGCAGTTGCCCAATTTGCAGCGCACATCAGGAAATTACACGTGTAATATTATGTCGTTTAATTTACATTATTATGTCGTTTAAACCCTTCAACGACATAATAACGATTGTATGTAAATTCCTAGTTGGATTATTTTGTTTAAGGTCTTATTCGACATAATTATGTCACTTAAAAATTAAGCGACATCTATTCTTAAGCGACATACATTGTTAAACGACATAATTTCTTAAACGACATATTGTGTTGAACGACATAAATAAGTTTAAAAGACATAATGTACTTATACAACATAAATATTTGAACGACATACAACTTCGAAAACATACCACTTAATTCTTGAAGGACAAATATATTCATTTACAAGAATCAGATTCGAACCCCCTTTCAGGACCAGTCAGGAATGGATGTTTCCAATTTATTGTCGTGTCGCAACACTTCAATTGTACCACCTCGACTCGACCCTTTGTTGGGTAGTTTAGGGTTACTCCCATCCTTCGACAACTTGACGTTCTTGGACAAAATCGTACTGCGTGACACCCGCTGGTGGGACGCGTTGGGTAAAATGTATGTGATGTGAATGTATGCGTATGTTTCCACACCTCTGTTTTCAAAGGTGTGACCTCCCCCATCGCTCTTGGGTGACATGGATTTCAATGCACACTTTCTCAAGATACTTAAACGGCCCACGTTGAGACGATGTTCGGAATACCGGCACAGAACCACGTGCCGTTGAGTGGCGCATACCAGTGTCTCCCAAGTGCGTCTTGGTACCACCAACC
>Ga0105055_10006578_pt1 | contig 15859 bp, 14 predicted proteins | sample BON03_FD_78090 | JGI IMG/M metagenome (GOLD analysis project Ga0105055, IMG submission 78090) | Freshwater microbial communities from Lake Bonney liftoff mats and glacier meltwater in Antarctica - BON-03 | ecosystem: Environmental > Aquatic > Freshwater > Ice > Glacier meltwater | place: Lake...
GATTTGGGATTTTATTCACCTATGCTAAATCTTATCCGCGCTATCGACGAATCGAGTGCAAATCAGGGAGTGCTGTATGTACATGATGATATGATGCTTTCATCCGCACTGTTGGCGCGGATTGGGACAGACGAATGGGTGATCACTGTTGATTTGGAATCCAAATTACAATTATTACGCGATGGAACCTTCCAAGGCCAATTACCCCCATCTTCGTGGTATTGGTGGAAGAAAAACTGTGCATCAACATTTCGTGACATTGCTAACAATCCACAGATGGATTCGTTTTGGGGTCAAGACACGGGGCTCGATATTGCAATAGGGCAGAGTGACATGCTTTATGTCAATACAAGGAATCACACGCAGATGCAGGCGTTTACCAGACTCTTGCGTATTTTTGCCCAACACAAATTATTTCTCGAATGTGCGATACCATCTGCGATTGCCATTATGAAGCAAAAATATGGAGTGCGCGTTCACTGTGCCAAATTATGTACAACTTGGGAAAACTCGAGAGGTAATCCAGAGAAGTGGTCATGTATTAATGACAAGAGCTACGACGCTTTTCATCCGATCAAACAATCCGCTCCGAACTGGATACGTTTTTTCCACGACATTACAATGAGTTGAATTTTGTAAACACATTTGCGGGAAAAATGGACTCTACTTCATATTGTATTGTATGTTCGTATGAGAAGAGTCAATACAGTGATTTTATAGACAACATGAACTAAATGATGACAAGAGAAAGAATTCACCAAGAATACTTTGGTCTTTCATCTTCTTTCAAAACAACACTTGTTACAAAACCACACAAAGAATCAGACATGTAAATTTTTTTGTTTATTATTAAACAAACTGGTTGTGTTATCTAAGACAATACTCCTAAACACTCTAAATATGAATAAAATTTTCAGAAGTTAAATGTTATAGTGTCATTGCAGAGAAAGAATTAACTGAGGTACAACACTCGACTAATTTTTATATTCCATTACAATGTTGTACATAATAGTTGTATCATTTCCATAGTGGTCAAATGTATCAGCTAACGCAGCATACGGATGTATGTCTTTGCGCTTGTTTTCCTTCATTTCTACGACCTTATCAATGACAGACATATAGCCATGGTATTACTGTCGCCATGTTCACTAGCATTTCTGAAAACACACAATCAAGACAGACAGTTGATCTTGATACTTTTTATGGACATTAGAAATAGTTTCGGTTGGTTGATTTTTTAACACGTGTAGACTATATAAAAACAAGACCTCGGCAGAATCACCCGTGCGAGTATGACACATCTACAACCGACAGAAGCATGTTGTGTCTGTTTTGAGGGGTTCAACGACATGCCCGACAGCGACGATTACCAGATGAATTTTGAACACTGGCAACACCACAAGCCGGTAGGGAAAGCGGAATCAATTGAATAGGAGAAACAGCGCCCAGTCATTACGCATGCTGTAGGCAAAGTGAAAAACTCCGATGCCGCAAACAAAATCCATTGGACGTGCTATTCGTGTTTGCATAAAACGAATCCCCAGACAGGCAAGTATTTCATCGCCAACTGCCCAGTCTGCTCGACAAAAATTGAAAACCGTGGCAATATACAACATTATGAAGAGCCACAGGCGGTGGCAACCGAACTCACTGGCTTATTTTCAATCCCACTGCGGTATTATGCACATCCCCACCCAGAGTCCTATGAAAACGTGTCGAATAGATGGTGGCAGGAGATGCGTCCAATAGAATTGGCAGCGAGACGGGTCCGAGAGCAACAGGACAGGGATGGAGAAAGGCTCGCACAGCTTATAGACCAGCAGCAGCGCGAGCAAGCCGTGATTGACCGACAGGAACAAGAGCAACAAGAGCATGAGCGGGTTTTTGAAGAGCAGCAGCGATTGATGCTACGAAAAAGGCGACACCAACAAGAGCAGTTTGCAGAGCAACAGAGGCTGCAGCAAAAACGAGAGCAGCGGCACATTATGATGTTGCGATTGGCTGAAACCCAACGGCTGCAGCTAGAGCAAGCAAGGGAAGAAGCACAACGCAAAGCCGCTGCCAAACAAAAGCCACTAAAAAACAGCACTGTATATCTGCAATGGATAAATGACTAATAACCAGCACGGGGTTGGGAAATATTGTACGAAAACTGGCTCACTTGGCAGAATACCCGGACCATATGTGTAATCTCAATGAATTAAATGTTTAGCATTTAATACAGATAAATCGTATTTTATTGAGCTCGTTTATAGATGATGACATGAAACAAATATTCAGTGGCCAGCAAAAATACGCTACTATGTATTGGTACTTTTTCGGCACATTTTTGATATAAGTGTACTGAAACCCAATCGCAGCAGACTTATTTTGGACCTGCATTCTGTGAATTCTCGTCTTTTATTAAAGCTTGATGCTAGAGTCGTCTGAAATTAATTCAATTTTTTATGAAGAAAAGTTCACATTGTCTTATTTTACATGTCTGTACGCACTCTCTTTAAAAGCTGATTATGCCACTTGACGCGTGTTTCACCAAACGACAACGGGAGACATGGCTCACTCACACCAGTACGCAGAGCTGTTTGCATCATTGGCGACATAGTGAGTGCTGCGTCGAGAGCGATCAGGTCTTTGACAAGCACTTCAGTAGTCAACGAGTCTAAATCCAGAGCAACAGGCATAGCTATAGGTATGTTTATCGGGCCAAACGAGAATGGAACACGTTCCTTTTTATTTCGCAATACTTGCGAATTAGCAGTGCTCCACTCCACGAACATTCGGTAAAGGTCGGGGCGGTGCGACTTGCTCGAAGCATCACGCACAAGACCAACATGATACCTTTCAGAGTGTCCACCGTCAAATCCTAGAATAGTAAACACATCATTGTCAACGACTTCGAGTGACATTGTGCCTTCCTGTAGCGCAACAACACGCCGCATGAAATTGCCGTATTCACTATGCCCGTTTGCCTCATACACTCCAATGCGCAGGCTCTCGGGCAGAGGCCCGGGCATGCTCGTAAGAAAGGACAATGTAGCAGCTGTGGAAATCACATATCTATAAGAAAATCAACGAAAGTTCTATTTTTAGTAAGTAATTTCATAAAATAGTTAACTGTGCAAAATATTATACAAAAAAAACAACACAGACGAACAAGTGTTACTCCGAAAATAGTCTGAAAATATAATATGTGCTCTTGGCATCGCAAAACAAACACATCAGCAAAATGCTGAGTATCTTAGTTGAGTCTGACAATGGAACAATGCAGCATATAGAGGTAGACGAGCACGAATGCATTTCAAAATTGGATATTACAGGGTGGTGTTGTGAACAAGTATCTAGATATGTCTGCTGCGATATCTCGAATGAAGAATGGTGTCCAATATGTTTTGATCCATTAGCTCACAACAACAACGTACTGAAATTACAATGTGGGCACACAATGCATGTTGAATGTGCTGACAAATGGTTTTCGACGTGCATCATGAGCGCAAAAACCGCGAAATGTCCATTGTGTAATTTGGTTGTGATTTGTCCGGGTTTTCATATTGTTTCAGTAGATAATTTTCCCGACAACATTGTAGTTCATAGAAGCAGTTTCAGTCGATTCATGCAGTATATTCGCAGAATGACCCGTTGTCTGTGATTTTTGTGTTTCTTCACTGTTTAAGAGTGTATCAATTTTCAGTTATTGATGATTTGTCAAAGTTGATCCAAACAACAGTTTGGAAGAATATGACAAGTATGAGATCGTGATTTTGTTTTATTTCAAATTTTCAAACACTTCCGACAGTGTTGCGGCTGTTTCTGGTAAGTAACTGCATAAAAATATACAAAAGCAAACAACAAAGACGATCCATTATTACTCAGAGAATAGAGACCAAAACATCTAAAAAAAAATATATGTGCTATTGACTTGGCCTAACCAACTTGTTTATAAAAATGCTGAGTATCTTATTCGAGTCAGAGGATGGAACCATGCATTATATAGAGTCGGATCCGCAATATTACATTCCAAACCTCGATGTTACGGGTTGGTGTTATGAACGTGTGTCTCAATATATTTGTTGTGATATTTCTAATCAAGAATCATGTCCAATATGTTTAGATCCAATGGTTCACAAAAGCCAAATAATGAAAATAATATGTGGACATACAATGCATCTTGAATGCGCCAACCAATGGTTTTCGACGTGCATCATGAGCACAAAACCCGCTAAGTGTCCATTGTGTAATCTTGTTGTTCTTTGTCCAATTTTTGAGAGTGTTTCAGAACGTGTTCTTCCTGACACAATTGCGATTAGTAGAAACCGTTTCAGCCGATTCATGAATTACATTCGCAGAATGGTTCGTGGTGTATAAATTTTTCGTGTTTGTGAGAGTGTAGAATTTTTGAGTCATTGAGGATTTTCCACTGTCGAATATATCGAAAATTGACTTTCGCTTTCGAAGTTGATCCAAACGACATTCTGGAAAAATACAACAAGTGTGAGATCTTGATTTTCTTTTATTGAATAAAATAATCAAATGTTTTGACTGCAACGACTCCGAGACGTTCACTACTGCGGTTCTCATGTACTCAAATTTGCAAGAGTCGCCATTCAAGTATTTCCTGATTCGAATACAGTGATGGATGAAGCGCGAGATTTCATTTTTCATGTGCTAGTTGCATGATCTGAATAGCAGATCTTTTTTTCGATTGAGTTCGGTGGAAATGATGATAGTGTTTCTGCTTCAGATCTGTATTTACAGAGATGTCCAACAAACAAAAATATATATTTTTTATGTCCGCATACTTGACATTTTCGAATGTTTTTTTACTAGACTGAAGACGTCGCGGACATGCTCGATCACACACAAGGAAAGAGTTGTGAAAACCTCATATTGATAATGAAGTGCATGTAAGTTTTTTTCTGGTAAGTAACTGCATAAGCATATATATATAAGTGAGTTCTGGCATCTTGTTATTTGAGTTTAGAAATGTTGCAAAACTTCGCTACGTGCAACATATGCCAAAGTGAAATATGGCCGTGGAGTTCAGAGCCTGGCACAGTCAATGAGGAAAATAGCTTGCAACATACTGCAATCTATCCGTGGACTGATAATACGAACACGGATATTCCGCCCGATGATCCGTATCAATTTGAAAAATATATCCAAAATCAAAAATCCCCCGAAAAAAAAATTGAATTACTTTCAAAGGCGCTCCGTCATCAAATAGAAAGAACAATATATATCGACAATACATGCAGGCAGATGGTGAGTGACAAAGTTATCTCGAACAAAATACGAGACATTATGAAAGACAAAATACTTCAACTCGAGGAGGAAAATGGTTCGTTATACAGGATGATACAGAAGAACAGTCCACAGCATCTTGTAACAAATAATCCACAGACAACAAATATGGCATCGACAAGGACTACTCGGAGAAATGCAGAGAAAGCACTATATAGTGAATGTATGAAACAAACATCGAGGTAGCATATACACAAAGTCATATCTACTCGAAAAACAGAATAGAGTATTGGTGATGCTCGACATGTTTTAGTAAATTATGAAAATATATAAACTCAGCAAAACTAGTTTCGAACCATATTTTCCACCTTTAATAAAAAACAAACGAAATTCTACATCATCCCGTCCTAAAGTCATTGTCTTCACATTCGCGGAAATCAAATGTATTGTCTAGCGAATTACAGTCCAATGCAGAATAACACATGGAGGCTTGTCACTGTCAACCAGCTCGTGTCCAACCGAAAACATCTCTGCCAAACATTCTTTGAAGGTCTTCTCATCTGCCTTTTCATATTCCGCAGCATCGCTCGTGCGGGAGCCATCTCCGTTTTGGACTCGAAAGATTGCTGCACCAATTATTTTGACTCCGCCAAACCCCTGCGCATGCACGCGGAGATTGATTGGGGTTGCTTTCACAGAAAAATTTTCCATGCTCAGTTTTTCCTTAATTTCCCTGACAGTAAGAGCAGAGTCTACGTATCTGAGGACACTCGTGTTAATATTGCCTCCGAAAACAAATTCCACGCGAACAAAACACTTGTGTTGAGTGATTTTTCCAATCGGAGCAGCCCAGTAGTCCGAGCCAGGTGAACTCATTGTGTCATACGTGCGCTTGAGAAAGCTCGACGAGGTGCGATCATACGCAGGACTCCTTGGCGTGTACTGAGGAGAAATTGGGGAGTACGAAGGTGTAATTGATCGTATACGTGGACTGACGGAGGGCGTATGGGAACAGGCAGGTGCGCCAATCACCAAGTTAGGAAAACCAAGACGCAAAGACACATCAGAACGCAGATTCATGCTAGCAGCGTCGTAATGAACAATACAACAAACGTGAATTATTTTATAGCAATGCAGACTCTTATTTTCATAAATAGAAATGACCTATTTCTGGATTTTTTTGGATGTTGCATCTTGAAAAGAAAACCGTGAGCCTTGACTAAAACTAACTCACATGTATTATTCACAGGATGATTTCAAAAAACTTTCAAATCATGCATGCTAGATTTCTCATCAGTTTAAAATATATTAATCTGTGATTTTTATGATTTTACTTGTTACGTACATCTGGATGCAGTCACTGTCAACTCAATATATCAGAAGACAAAGACAATTCTGTGCTGTTTTTTTACTCACTAGGATCATTTTCTCCGAGAGCTATGTGTGATGTAGTCGATTTTGAGACATTTAATAAAACATCCAAAAACAACCTCTTGATGCAAAATAATACTCAGACATACACCTGACACTTTAGAGTCATGATCAAATAGTACATGTGCATGCTTACACACACTTGAAACCAAAAAATCAAAAAAATCACTTTTTGGATTGGCATATCGAAATAGCTGCGGATTTGATGGGCACCAAGAAATCTCGATTGTGTTTTTATGTCTGGACAAACATCCTCAAATGGCCTGGCATTCATGGTGGAATTCCGTTTAGCCTGTAATTGTTGTTGAGCAACCACTTGACCATAGAAAAAAGAGCCACTGCTGACACGCACCTTTGGACTAGTGTCATTACTATTCTCGAGCAATGTTTTGTCACAGACCATGCTAACGTTCGAAATCCGTCTATGCCGGGTATCTGTATCCACATTGACTTGATTCAATTGCTTGGAAGAATCTATCAGACTAGACTGTGATTTTTGTTTTACAAATGGACTGGTCACTTTGATGGTTGTCGTATTACTTAACATGTGCTTGGAAGAATCTATCAGACTAGGCTGTGATTTTTGTTTTACAAATGGACTCGTCACTTTGATGGTTGTCGTATTACTCAACATGTGCTTGGAAGAATCCTGAGGAATAGACTGTGTTTTTTCCAGAAGAAAGGATTGTTGAGATTTAATATTTTGGACATTATTGGATTTAGTACGATACAATGCGCGTAATCTATCGTTTTCAGTTTGAAAAATGGTGTCTGAAATATTTTTAATATTTGTCAAACACTGTTATATATATATATATTTGCGTGGATAAATTTTGATAATAAAACCCCGATAAGTACCCCATCACAGCGACTTTTCTGCAATAATACAAGTATATGTCACATTTGAAAATGATCACAAAGATTTTAGATGACAAGAGAGAGAGTTTTATCTTTGTGAATTGTCTTTATTAAATTGTCCGCACCGTGGTGTGGGTGCTACAGCAGATGTGTATGCTTTTTTGTTGTCGATATTTATTTGTGTCAACGTGTTGACAGTCATGCCACCTGTGTTATGAATTGTACTTTTAGTGTGAATTCTGGACTTGAACATTTTCTTGTTGCGTGTTTTTCAAATTTTCTTTTCCTCATCTACTGAGAAGATGGTGCCATAATTGTGGTCATCGAGTCCAAGGCAGGTATGGTCCTGATTTGCTGTGCAGTTGCAGCCAGGCTGTAAGGCGCGTTTCCACGATCCGACATTGTCTTGCCCATCTGGACCTCCTACGCTATCGCCGTCGACGCGTATGATATTAGCTATTCCACACAATAGCATATCATGGCAGTCTATCAAATTTTTCTGTGATTCTCGGAATTCATTTATACGTCTTATCTGCAGAGACTTGATCCACTTCAAGCTTTTGTTAATCGCAGGTGAAACCATTGCATCCATCTCGAGATCATCAATTTTTCGTTTTTTTGTCTGAATGTCCATCACAACGTTTGTGTGCACAGCTTTCCACGCTACCACAACCTCTTCCATCTGTTTGGTAATTGAATCTGTTTTGTTCAAAGCCGCGCATTGACGAAACTTTTTGATAGAGCATTCATTCACTCCAAAAATCAGTTCGATAGACTTCAATGTTGCCTTATTGAGAATATTCGTGTGTGTCATGTGGTTGAAATAAACACTAATACGATCTGTGCACAGTTTGTCCAAGTTGATCATCTTCTGCTTATTTCGCGGCAAACTAAATTCAATGTCTTCAGCCTTTTGGATGTCGACAAGTTGTTGTTCAGTTTTGCCTTGTAGACCTGCAATCTCCCGAGAATGCAACAGAAGAACATTATCAATATACAAAGCTTTATCAAAACATGTTGGGTCATTGGACATGTTGTTATGGGTTGTGCTGTTTGTTTTTTTGCATGTTTTATGGAGGAAGTGTTTTCTTCCTATTTTTGGTTTTTTTTCCGTGTTGGTTTTTTTTTCCTTTTTGTCTATTTTTGAAATACTTCATGTGAAACGTGTATAAAACGCAGTGAAAAGAAATCGTGATTCACCCACATCTTGGCTTGATGTCGAAGCGTGACTCGTCGGATGCCTTGGCGGATCTAGTGCCTTCGAACTGGAAGGCAATGGATGGGCATAATTGTATCAGGTTCAAGATTTTCGACAACGATCGGTACAACGGTGACGGCAAAGTCGGTGCATGGACTATGAATCCTGCACATTACATTTGCAATGCAGTGCGAATTCTACACAAGGCTTTCAAGCCTGGGTTTTCGAAGAAGGTGCTGTACTCTGGTCATGAGAATTACATTTTCTGGAAAAACTTGACAGATATTCCTAGCGGCAGTCCTGCTTTGGCAACGGACAAGAAAGCGCGGTTAACACCCAGTGAGTCGCTGGCGAAAATGGAGACGAAGAAGACTCAAAAACGTGTCTTGTACTATGAAGTCGAAGACAGCGATGACGAGAAAGCAACTGAAGAAGAGGTGGCCAAAAAAAAAACGGACGAGGCATATGCGATGATCACGAAAATCGTCGAGGAGCTTGAAGATATTCATGTAAAAATATTGAGCATTGAAATGTTTCAGAATACGAAAAAATATCTGCTTCACCAATCGTGGTCAAAAATTGAGAAGCTCTGCATTGATGAATGGGTAACTCTTTATCATGGCACGAGTGAAGCCGCCATTGTTGCTGGAATAGAGGACGAAGGGCTTGTTGGGAGAGAAGTGAACAGAACTGTGTTTGGCAAAGGAGTTTATCTTACTGACAATTTCAACGTAGCCAGCCGCTTTGCTTTGGAGAAGTGTGACGACGAGCGCCGGGCAGTCGTTTTGGTTCTCAGATGCAATCTTGGAAAAATCAAGGAGGTTAACATCCACAAACAAGACCATCTGGACTTTCTCGACAACGAAGGAAAACGTTGCAACAGCAAACATGTCCAGAACATGCAGTACTACATTGTGGCAGAAGATCCGCAGACTTACCTCGAGTTTTCAGTCACTTTCCAAGAAATTGACAAGCGACGTGTCTTCCCGGCCAAGGATCAGGCCGAGGCCATGAGGCTTAAAGCAAATGTGCAGCTCAAGGCCAATCAAGCTAATGCAGCTTTGAAGGCCAAAAATGATGCCAAGAAGGCTGAAGACGATGCCAAGAAGGCTGAAGACGATGCCAAGAAAGCCGAAGATGCTACACGACAGAAAAAAATAGATGATGCATTACAAAAACAACAGAAAATCAAGTTGCGGCAAGTTAATCTGCCCGATACACATATTGACTTGGCTGTAGCCCGTTATTTCAAGAAAAATGACAAGGTAAAGCTTTGCAACATGTACAAGAAAGACGTCCTTTTGCAAGGAATGACAGGAACCATCGAGCTCATTGTGTGCGAAGACTTTGCACGCAAAAACAAGTTTTTATTTATGGTTTCAATGGATGACCCAAGTTTGAACGAGCAGATAGCTATCAAAAATGTGAAAAGAGAGAAATTAAACAAGCAAACAGGACATTCTCGATACGGTGTGCTCATGAAAGACCATTTCATTATATGCTCTAGTAATCAAATGGAGCGTCTAGTGAAAAGCGGGAATGGAGCTTCTGCATCAACCCAGCAGCCGGTGAACAACGAAATCCGAGCTTCTGAATCAAACCAACAGCCGAAAAAGAATGAAAGCCAAGCTCCTGAATCACACAGTTCTGATTCGTCGGACAATGATAGTGATTAATAATCAAGTCCATGCAGGATTGTGTGCCGACAAAACGCAAAATACTATGATTCCAAAGAATATTTTTGACAACATGAATACCGTTTTAAATTAAATAAATCCCACGAAACAACAAGTTTTACACTGTAACTTTACATGACACATTTTTGCGGTTTGGAACATATATAAGTCCAAAATTGAATGTTGTTTAACTAATTCAACATGCAGGATACTTACAACACGTCAATGTCGCACAGCCAGACAGAATTTATAAAACTCAAATAAAGCTCGGACATGCTCCAAATAAATCTGACCTCTGGTAACTTTAGTAATCACGATGGTAGTGTAATGTCAACATATTTGATCCTAGAGGAACGTGGAAACACGATAAAAAAATACATCGATTTTCTTATCGTGAAAAACTCTAAATAAACGGAAATAGTATTTTTGGATTGTACTCAAGCGCTCGTCTTGAACGCAGCTATTCGTGACATAGAGTATTCGATAAAGTTATTGAATGCGACATACAGGAGAAGAGTAGTCTTGGTTGGAAATGGACTTAGCCTGGCTGGACTGAAACTGAAAAAGCTCAAATCTGTGTCTGGCAAAAAAGAGCAGCTTGCGCTTTTTAAGGAAAGAGTTCCCATGTATGAAATGTTTCGTAATCTTGGCATACACGACTTCCCTATTAATGGAAAACATGTCGCTGCAAACCAAGCACGAATTGACATTGTACACCAGGACATGAATAATTTATGTGCCGTGTTTGCTGTATATAATATACATCCGTCAAGGTGCGAGTCTGTATGCAATTATTGTGGAATCAAAAACGTTTTCGACATGAAACAGTTCAACATGAGTACATTTCGTGTTTATGCACAGGAATATGATACTCCCGACTATTCGATGTTATATACGAAAATCACAAAAATGATTATAGATCTCAGAATTGTTGATTTTGATTTCGGGGTTTTTTGCAAACAGAATCCCACATGTAGGCCAGTCAAGGTGGACGAAATGAGCCGATTTGACTGGCAACCATACCACTCATGAAATTGTTCAAATACGTCGTAATGCTACTAAATTTTGATAACAAATGTTTATTAAATGTTTAATGTACTCCTCATATTGTCTAAAGCAGCCGAGATAAATTCGCGCACAACTGGGTTGTCCGAGTATTTGGCCAGAACAGTTTCCATGACCTGCATGCCTCCATTTTTCACAAGTTCCTTCTTGTTTGACATATTAGTGACAACAAAGTGGATAGTTCTCGAAACATTGTGCATAAAGCGGCTGGTGTCCACGTACTTTGCTGCACAATGACACAAAAATCCAATGACAGCAGAATTGATTTCCCGCATGCACAAAACATCACCCTCTCTCTTGCACAGATCAAATACCAACAGGCAAATGTCAAAATCAATATACTTCGACTCGTTACATTGTCTGGACAACTTGGCAAGAAACAAAAAACCCCCCTCGTCTATAAAGGCCTGCTTGGCAACATCATTCCCTTCGCATACAGCCATGAGGACATTCACTCCCCTCCCAATATCAACATTAATCTTGATGGATTCAATTGTTGACACGATTTCGTGGAAAAATGCCCGGGTTCCCATTTCCAGTCGGACTTCGTTGAATGCTGCCAGGTTTGCTAAGCATTGCAAGCACAGAATTTTCACATCCACCAAATTATGATAAACAATCTGGAATTCTTTCATGACTTGTACAATCATAACCACCATGTTGTTAAACTCAACTAGCGTGGCTGCGTCAAGCACATGTCCCGCTACAACTCTTTTCACCTCACTGTCGATGTACACAAGAGAATCGAAAATGTCAACTTTGTTGTTAATATCTGCAACCTCGTACATGTCGTCTTTCACTTGGTCATTGGACAATTGCAAATTTTCATTTATCTCTTCCGACTCTTTCCTTTGCTTATCCAAATCATCCATCTCTTCTTTTATTGTTTGTGTCTCGGTCTCCACGACGACATCCTCTACGCCACCTTCTTCCATCACTTCGTCATCATTTTCTTCCATCACTTCGTCATCATTTTCTTCCATCTCTTCTTCACTGCCATCAATCAACATACCCATGCCAACCTCAATACATATTGCGCCTTCAATATTACTTGTCCATTCGATGAGTAGAGCCAGACAGTCTATAATTGTTTCATAATCCCACATGTACTTTGTCATCACATGTATCACGGCTGGGATATTTTTACTTGCGGAAATAACTGGTAAACATTGCATCTTAAAATCATCGATGATTTCTATTGCAAACGCACACCAAAGTCTTTCAGCTTGAAACCATGTTCTGCAAACGCAAGACCATTTCTTATATTCTAGTGTGTTCTTGAAGTTTGCAGACAGCCGACCAAATAAGTGTTGTAGTACATCCTGACGGAGTAGAACGTGCATTTTTTTTGTGGAAATAAAGTGAGCGCTGTACAGTTTTTAAAGAGAAAATCACTTATTTTTGACCAGATCTATAAATATAAAGTATCAGATTGGTATTTTTTGTCCGTAAGCATTGTATACGTCTCCTAGTAATTCACAGTCCATGAATTTGGTATGGTTATTTAATGAGTTTAACGTACATGCCCGTTCTGCAGTAATGACTTTATCACCATCGTCTATGCAATCGTAGTGTTTATCGATATTTATGGCTGCAGTTTGTATCACAGATCCGTCTGGACCCTTAAAAACAATCTCTATTGAGGTGTTCCATTTTTGAAATCCAATATCCGTCTCGTCAAGCAGAACGCAGCCATTTCCATCAAGTTGCATTGTTTCGTGTACCGGCACGGGAATTGGAACATTCTGTAATACGTTATCGATAAGCTGTGGTGAAAAATTGCCATGCTCCTTATTCTCTTCCATCATGTACTGGTTGTCTTGCGTTACCGAGTATTTTTTGTTGAAGCTTATTGTAAAACCATGCGCCATGACAGTACGCGCTGTGTACAGGCGTACACTGACCTTTGCATTGTCATGGCATTGTACATCGAACGAATTCATGAAGGGTGACATGTGAATTGTTTTGCCCGATAATATTTTTGGAGCTTTGCAATTGTACGGTATTGTGTTATGATCCGCATTAACTATTTGTCTTTGATACGCTGAAAAATTTTGCATGCATGCATGCCTGGACGAATATAAGCAATTCACAATTGTGATGTAAAATGGGAGTTCAAACTGGAAAAACTTGACATATAGTGCAGGTCCCATGTCCATGTGTTTCATAACTAGATCTTCATCACTGTCAATTGTCCAAAGTTCCATTGCAGCATTGCACTGAGGACACTTGGTGAAATTATACTTGTCCGCTTTCAGGAGTAGAGCACACTCTACACATACCTGATGTCCGTTTTGACACACTGGTGTATAGAGACACAAATTCTCCTTGATCATGTTTCTTGGTAATGTACGATGCAACATATCACCAATCCAGGTTTTGCAATTTCTCCGTCCTTGAGTTACATCGCTGTATTCCATTTTGATTTTCCCCATTACATACTGTAGGTTTTGATTATCTAAATTGTTTGGCAATTCTCTATCATTTTGATATGGAGGAGCGAAGAAATACTGATAAATATGGTATGAATACGAATCCGATTGACGTAGATAATTTCCAAACTCATTTTCCTCTCGTTTTCTTTTCCTGGGACCTGTGCCATATAAATCAGATACGCTGGGGATGTTTTCAAACCATATTTGTCTGATAAGACTGTTACTTGAAACGACTCTGTCAAAAAGAATTCTATCATCCGTCGAAGTTGCGAAAGCACGGTAAATATTAAGAAGTAGAATCCAGCCGCTCTTTTGTTGCTTTAGTATGTTTGAAGTTCGTGGTTCTGTGTTGCGGTTTGCTAACAACGCACGGACAACCATATCGAGAATAGATGAGATAAATGGAGGATACTGAAATTCATAAAGAATCACGGAAATAACTTTCATGGCTGAGAGATATTTTTCGATGTCTCTGGGTTTGAGAGATTGGATCAGTGCATCGCAAAACAGGGATTCATGGGAGTCGAAAGGCACAAAATATTGTTTTTTTTTATGTCCATCGATGTCAAGACAGAGAGTCTCGACTTGGATGTAATTTGTGTATTTCAATTTCGGAACAGTTTGCTTGTTGTGAACCAGAAACGATTCGAGTTCTTCCTCACTGAAACACAATTTTTTGAGCAGTGTTTTACCAAGTGCCTCGTTGTGTACTTCTGTTAAGCCTATTGTCGAATACACCCGTTTCCACATACGTCCAATTAGATTTGAATCTCCTTCATGACATATTGGGCACAATTTGGAGTCAATCACATTGAACATTTTTATTTTTGACAAATAGATCATTACTTATATACTTTATAAATATTCAAACTGAACATGATAATAAATTCTGCAGCAAAGTCGTGTGATAATTCCGCCGTTTTCATTGTTCCATTCTTGTTATTATATTCGGAAAGATTTTGTCGGAAATGGACATTTGGAAAGAAAAAAAGAGAGGCAGAGCGTGGGAGTTGGAATATTTTGGCTATGCTTGAATGGTGCTGGGAGTGCGCCGAAAATGGTTGAATCATCATCGAAAACACTATAGCTCAAGAGAGTGTGTTTTGGAGTCTGATGACAAATGACCAAAAGGAGAATTTTCACCTTGCTGAGTTGCAAAATAATATCTATGCATACTGGTTGATATTAACCATAATGAAAATCTCCGCTGTATTCTATTATCCAATGTTCTCAGAACTTCAGGTTGAAAATGTCCTGGATCGAATGGAGATGGATTTCAAATCTACCCAAGCGCCACTATATCTTTTCGGGATGTTATATTGCCTGCTTAAGTATGATAAAGACAATATTTATTCAAAAATGCTGTCGAAAACAAGACACTTGAATTGAATCATTAAAATTTATATTGATCGCAAATAGTCCACACGTTTACAAACCGCGAAAACATATAGTCTCGAAAAACTGTTTTACTGTTTCCAAAATAAAATACTAGAAAAATACTAAATCACAAGATCAGAAGCCAAAAAAGGCGATATTCTTGTTGACAGTCTTTGTTGCTTCAAGTCCAGCAATCTCCTTTTCACTCATCTTTCCCTTTGCAACAGCATGCGTGCTCTGCTGTATGCCAGAAATCACTGCAAGGGCGCATTCCGAAAACATCTTATCAATGTCGCGCACTTGTTGAGCAACTGCCTCCACAAACAGTACCGCCTTTTTATTCTTCTGCTCAGTCGTCAAAGCCTTTTCGTGCTCAGTATCATCCTCATCCGTTGCAAGAAGACACATGATGGCCATAGTTGGAACTGTCAGATGTTCCTTGGAATAGTCAAATACATCCATCCCAGTCACTGCATACATTGCCTCTCCTACCCCAACTGTAGCAAACGAAACGTCGGTTTCGACTTCGCTCAGTTCTTGCTCGGGTTCCGGCTCTGGAGTATAAGCCTTACGTCCGCCAC
>Ga0105055_10006584_pt1 | contig 15849 bp, 15 predicted proteins | sample BON03_FD_78090 | JGI IMG/M metagenome (GOLD analysis project Ga0105055, IMG submission 78090) | Freshwater microbial communities from Lake Bonney liftoff mats and glacier meltwater in Antarctica - BON-03 | ecosystem: Environmental > Aquatic > Freshwater > Ice > Glacier meltwater | place: Lake...
ACCAGCACGAACGTGACCAAGCGCAAGGCCGACACTTCGATCCCCACCAACAACAACAGCAGTAGCAGCAGCAGCAGCAGCATGAAGACGATGCCCTCCAATAAGGTAGCCAAGCCCGTGTCCAAGATCCGTAAGCCCTCTCCCGCATCGGCTCTCGCTGCTCGGGCAGCGGTGGCGATGCAGGGGTCAGAAGGAGGAGCAGGAGGAGGAGCAGCAGCAGCAGCAGCAAAGGCGATGACGACGGCGGCGGCCCCTCCCACCACTGCCAGCAAGAAGACGACGACGGCGGGGGCATCGTCGAGCGCCAGCAACAAGAAGGTAAACTTGAAGGAAGTGAGATTTATCTCTCTTTCCTACATTGTCAATTGAGCTCACAACCTCAACTCCTCCACCAATCCCTTCCTCCTTTTCTCCCTCTTCAGAAAACCCTCCCTTCCGGCTCGCGCCCCTTCGGTCCTGGCACGTATTCCCTGAGCAGCAACAGTAATAACAGCAATAGCAGCCACCACAAGCCCTCCTTCTCCTCCTCTAAGACTACGGGCACCACCAACTCTAGCACCACTGGAGGCAAGGCTCCCGTGGTAGCCAAGGCCACTTCTGGTGCTGCATCTGTTGCTGCTGCTGCTGCTCCGTCTGACCCCAGCAAGCCCCGACCGAAGCTCACCTACAAGCCTCATACTGGCAAGCTGCCGCCTTACCAAGGTACGACTTTGGTGTTTTGTTATTCTTGTATGGGAGGGGAAGGCTTTTTAAGGGAGGTTGTGGAAAAATAATATTCGATGACTGACCGCTGATTTGTCGATGAATGAATGTTTGTGCATTTTGGATGGGAGGGAAAATCAAGTGTGATGTACTCACATGTCTTTGTCCTTAATTTCCATGACCCCCAAAAACACACAAAACAGACACCCGGAACATTGCCCTCTTTTCGCCTTGTCCTGTCATGCCCCCTCGCAAGGCCGGCGTGCCCAAACAACAGCAGCGGGGACCCTCCATCAGCACCACCGCTCCCACCAAGCACATCAGCAGCAGCAGCAGCAAGCCCGGAAAATCAGAAATCAGTGGCAAAATCAGCAACACCAGCAACAAGGAGAACAACAACAAGGTCGCCGCGTCCATCATGAGCCACTAGAGGGTGGGTGTAGGGATAGGGAGGGTAGGAGGTTAAATATTTACATTCCCACAAAAACAATCAGCCAATTCAAAAAGAGGACACAGAAACCCAAATGAAATATAGAAGAAGTGAGGCACAATTTACGAACTTGCTTTCTGTGCTGTTGTTGGTTGTCATTTCGGCTCTAAAAGCCTCCTCCTTTGGCCCATGAAAGCGCTCCCCTGGATTTTCCGCGAGTGAGACAGCGACGGCCGTGCCCGTCTGGGCTTTTTTCCATCTTCTCTATGCTTGGCTGGTCACTTGCACCACCACACCAGGCACCCAAAGCATGCTGGTGAAGCGCGGGGACCGCCCTTTTTCTAGACCAGTGATTGGATGCTTCTTTGCCTCAGCATCATCATCACCCCTTGGCTACTGGTCCTTCTTCATGCATTCCCTCACACTCCACCACACACACCACACACCACACACCGCACACAGACACCACCCACTGTCGGTGAGCCATGGCCTCCACGCCTGGCGACGACGAGGCGGGCAAGGACGACGTCTACCACAACCTGGAACGACAGTTCATCCAGCTACAACAAGACCATGCCCGGAGCATGAAGGAAGGCGAGGAGCTGCAAGCCCGCCTGACGTCGCGCACTGAGGCCAGCGCCCAGGACAAGGCCAAGATTGCCGAGCTCCAGCAAACGCTCGCGTCGCGGGAGGGGGCCGTGGCGGAGCAGCAGCGGGCAGCGGAAGGGAAGGAGCACGAGGTCCGTCGCTTGAGCGAGTTGCTGGCGCGGGCCAACAAGGAATTGGACAGCAGCAAGGAGTTTTTGCACGTGAAGGAAGAATCCCTGACCAAGCTGGAGGCACGTTTGCGGCAAGTGACGACGGAGAAGACAGCCTTGGAGACGGAGGCGCTGCCGACACACGTGGACGTGGAGCGGTTGCGTCGTGAGTTGGAGGGGTGCAAGTCCCGCCTGCGCGATGCCGAAGGCGAACTCAATGTGAAGCTCGAGGAGCTGAATGAGGAACGCAAGCGGGCCAGTGGGCTGCGGTTGGACTTGGAAAGCAAGTTGAACCGGGCGGAGGCGGCGGCGACGGAGGCGCAGGAGCGCGTGCGGGGGTTGGAGAGTCATCTGCGGAGTAAGGACGCGGCGTTGGACCACAAGGAAGAGGAGATGCTTGCTCAGGTGAAGCGATTGTCGGAGGTTGAGTCTCGGTTTGATGCTGAGCTGGAGGCGCAACGACGGGTGGCGCGCTTGCAGGAGGAGCAGCGGAAGGAGGCTGAGGCATCGAGGGATGCGTTGCTGCAAGAGGTGCAGTCGCTCAAGGGGGCGTATGAAGGACAGCTGCAGCAGCAGAAGGAACGCTTGCAGGCCCAGCGAGAGAAGTACGAGAAGGTGGTGGAAGACCTGGAGAAAGTCCACCGAGAGCGCGTGGCGCACCTCGAAGGCGAGCTGCGCGCAGAGAGGGAGGCACACGCAGCGCTGCAGAGGCAGGCAGCGTCGGCCACGGCCCGGGGCCCTCCCACGGCGGCTGCGCAGGCGATGGCGAGCTTTTCTCAAGATTTGAATTTGACGAAGAGGTTGAACAAGGTGGCTGAATTGGAGACGGCTTTGCATAATGAGCGGTCGGAGAAGGAGAGGTTCAAGTTTTTTGCGCAGCACTTGACGAAGGAGATAGGGGAGAAGGCGCCGATTTTGGCTAAGGAACGACGGGAGAAAGATTTGATTGCTAAGAGCTATGATAAGGTCGTGGCGCAATTGGATCGAGTGACCAAGGAATTGGTGATGACCCAGAGCAGGCTGCAGGGCGTGGGGGAAGAGAGAGAGGAATTGATTGCGAAGGTCCGCGGGCACGACCAGCAGGTGCAGGACCTGTCGAGACAAGTCCAACTGTTGCTCCACGAGCGAATGAAGGCCCGCGCGGCCGAGGCAGGGATGGACCGAGCGATCATGGCTTCCCAGCAACAGCAGCAGCAGCAGCAGCAGCAGCAGCGATTGGCCTTGCCTCCCTCTACTACCAGCACCACCACAGTAAGCGAATCTCTAGTCACCTTCCGAGACATTCAAGAGCTCCAAACCCGCAACACGGAGCTACTAGCCGTCGTCCGGAAGCTCACCGACGACAAGGCCGCGCAGCAAGCAGAGCGTTCCCATGCCTTGGTCCCTGTGGGGGTGCAGCAGGAACTGGGCAAGGCCCACCAGGAGCTAAAGAGGTTGGGGGAGGATCGAGAGGCGATGCAAGCAGCAGTTGCCACGATTGCCTCCGAACGTGATATGTACCGTTTGTTGCTTGTCAAGGCTGAGTCTAAGTTGTTGGCAGCCGGGGAGAGCTTGCCTTCTTCTTCTTCCTCGCAGCAGCAGCAGCAGCAGCAGCAGCAACAGCAACAGCAGACGCCCGCGACGGCGGAGGCTAAGAGCGCGGGGCCTGGGAGGGGGGGAGGGAGCGGGGGGCAGGGTGCACGGGAGGTGGAGCTGGAGACGAAGTTGAAGGATGCGATGGATCGGTTGGGACGGTTGGAAGAGCTTTATAATGAGCAGATTAAGGTTGCTGATGTTCTGAGGGCTGATATGTCGGTGGCACGGCAGGATGCGACGTTCAGTAAGGCGGATGCGTCGTTTTACCAGGAGCGGTATAAGAGGTTGCAGGAGGACCAGGAGAAAGGACGACAGGACCAGCAGGCGTCGATGAATGAGGTTCATGCGCTTAGGGCGCAGCAGCACGCGCTGGAGAAGGCGATGTCGGATCGTGGTCATGATTTGGAAGCAGCCAGGGATGAGGCGCGTCGATTCCGCACGAGCTTGCAGCAGGCAAATGTGGAGAAGGAGGTGGCGGTGGGCGCGGAGAAGAGGCTGGAGCAGGATTTGGTACAGAAGAGGGCGGAGGTTGAGAGATGGACTAAGGTGTTGGAGACGAGTCAGTCATTGAGTGCCTCGTTGACGGCGAGGACGGATGCGGAGCGGGAGCACTTGGAGAGTGAGCGAAAATTGTTGCAAGGGCAGGTGAGCGCTACGAGGAAGGACCTGCAGGAGGAACGGGCGGCGGCTGAGGCAAGGGTGACGACGTTGGGGAATGAAGTGAGGCTGGCTAAGGCGAAGGCGGAGGAGGATGGGAAGGCCTTAATGGAGGTGAAGGGGGAGTGTTTGGAGCTGAAGCTGCAGCTTAATGCAGCGAATGAGAAGGCCACATCCTTGGCTCGTCAACTAGAAGGAACACAGAAGAGGTTGGATGCCCTAGCGACTTCAGGGACCGTGTCGGCCATAGCTGTTAGGGAAGCCTCAGAGAAGGAGGCAGAGCTTGAACGGCTGACGCGAGAGCTAGGAGAGGCGAAGGCCAAGCTGGTGGTGGTGGAGGGGCAGAGGGATACCTTCAAGGCGGCCTCCGAATCGCACGAACGGCAGATGCGGGAGCTGCAGACGCGATGGGAGGCGTCGGAGGCTGAGGCGACTGCGGCGGTGAGCAAGGGCCAGGCCGAAGTAGAGACGCTGAGGAAGCGGTTGGAAGAGCAGAGCGCGACGACCCGCTCGCTGGTCCAGGAGAATCATGCGTTGAAGCAAGCTCAGGGACAGGCGTCGGAAGCCGCGAAGAAGGAGCAGCAAGAGGCCTTGGCGCAGGTGGAGGCTGCGAGGAAGGCAGCGGCCCATGCACAGGGGCGGGAGCAAGAGCTAGTGGCGGAGGCGAAGCGCGCGTCGGAAGCGGCAGAGTCGGCCAAGGAGCAGTATCGACGGGAGCTGCAGTTGCACGCTGCAGCGGAGGCGGGGATGACGGAGCTGAGGAGTGAGGTGGAGGGCCTGCGGACGGCGAAGGCTGAGGTGGACGATCGGTTGACGAGTGTGAATGCTGCGTTGTTGGAGAAGGAGAGGGCTTACGCGGCGGAGAGGCAGGGGCTGGCGGTAGCGAGTAAGAAGGAGAAGCAACGGGCGGATGAGATGCAGGACCAAAATAAGGTGGTCCATGCCCAGTTGTCCGTGTTGGCGGATCAGTTGAAGAAGCTCCAGGATGATAGGATGCAGGGCTTGGAGTCTTCTGCTGGTGGTGGGGGTGGTGCTGCTGCGGGTGGAGGTGGGGGTGGTGCGGCTGCGAGAGGGGCGGGGGAGGCGGATAAGCTGAGACAGGCCGTGATTGACTTGCAGGGCGTGGCGCACTATCATAGGACGCAGAAGGAATTGATGGAGGCAGGGAAGGAGGCTGCAGAGATGGAAGCTGTGCGGTATAAGTCGACTGTACAGCAGCTGCAGAAGCTTTTGGATCAAGTCCGACGTGAGCTCGCGGAGGAGAGGAAGGCCCACCCTACCCCGGAGAGTGAGCGAGAGCACACGACGTTGCTGCAGCAGGTGCAGGAATTGAGTACCTTGAAGGATGCATTGGCTCATCTTCGTCAGGAGAAGGAGAGGTTGGAGAAGCGCTTGCGAGCAGCAGAGAAGGAGGGGTCGGATTTGAGAGCGGCGGCGGGACCGGCCCAGCAGAAGGAGCAGCAGCTGGAGGCGGAACGGAAGGCGTTGATGGCGGAGAGGGATAGCTTGCAGCAGGAGGTGACGTCGTATAGCGAGAGGTTGTCGACGATGGTCACACGTTTTCATCAGATCGATCCTGAGATTCATAGGAAGCTGGCGGTGGATTTGGAGGAGATGCAGAAAAAGATTCCTGCGTTGGAGGGCAAGGTGAAGGAGGCTGAAGCTAAGGCTGTCCAGGCGGTGCGAGAGGCCGAGGGAAAGGTTGCCGAGCACGTGCGACGGGTACAAGAAGCGGAGGTCAGGGCGGTTGAGTTTGAGCGGCGCTTGCAGGATACGGAGGCGAAGGCTGCCAATTACTTGCGGGCCGCCCAAGGGGCCAAGCGACAGCTTCGGGAATTTGAGACGAATAAGACGCAGTTAGAAGAGGAGATTGCGCGGTTGAAGGCTGAGGTGGAGTCCGTCCGAGGGGAGGGAGGGTCGAGTGCTACGAAGCTTAAGTCTTTGGAGGAGGAGACCGCGCGGTTGCGTATTACGGAAGCGCAGGCCCGTTCGGAGGTCTTGCAGTTGAAGCAGCAGCTTCTCCAGCACCAGCAACAGCACCAGCAGGCCTTGGCTCAAGCCAGAGCAGCAGCAGCGACGGCAGCGACGACAGCAGCAGCAGCAGCCCCAGCAGCACCGGGAGCACCGACGGCCGAAGCGTTCGCGGCGCTGAAGGAGGAGGTGGCGAGGCTGCAGGCTGAGTTGGAGACGATCAGTAAGAAGTTGGATTCAATTAGGGAGGCGGGGAAGTCGGCGTTGGGCTTGGTAAGGAGGGAGGGAGGGAGGGAGAGAGGGAGGGAGCAAAGAGGGAGGGAGGCATGGAGGGGGTAGATGGACGAATGATGAAGACGGCACGTATGTATGCACTTACATTTCTCACATTTCTCCCCTCCCAACCTACACCATTTCAATAGAAGGAGGCCTACAAGAACAAGCTCAAGGAGGTCCAAGACTGCTTCTCGCAACTTGCTAAGGAAGTGAACGAATGCCGGCAGCAGCACGGAAAAGACCCCATCCCGCAACAAGAGATTGATGCCCTCTTTTTCGTTCCCAAGCCCCCTGCCACCACTCCTGCTACTACTACTACTGCTGCTGGTGGTGGTGGTGGTGGTGGAGGAGGGGGAGGAGGTGGTGGTGCCACTGCTCCTGCTGCTCGTGCTCCTGCTGCTGGCGCCGGCCGAGGAACAGGTGGTCGGGTGGGCGGTCGAAGGCCGACAGGCGGCCGTGGGGCTATGGCAGCAGGACGAGGCGTCGGGGGAAGAGGTGCGGCTCCTGGCGCTGCTACTGGTGCTACCGGTGGAAGGGGAGTGTCTGGAGCTGGTACTGCTGGTACTGCTGCTGCTGCTCCTGGCACTGCAGGGTTGGTGCGAAGGGTGGCGCCGGTGGTGCCTTCTGCGGGGACGACGGGTGGAGTGGCCCCGGCGCAGGCGACTGCTCAGGGTGGTGCTTTGACGACGACGACGGCGGCTGGCACGGCTCCAGGAGCGGCGGGAGCAGGAGGAGGAGGGTTGCGTCCCGCGATGACGGGTGGAGTGAAGCGACCTATCAGCAGCACGACTACTGCTGCTACTGGTGCGGCTGCTGCTAGTCAGGGTGGTGGAGGAGGAGGGGGAGGTGGAGGAGCAGGAGGAGGGCAAGCTGCTGATGCCGCGGCGAAGCGAGCAAAACTCACCGCGGGTGCCACACCGGCGGCCACGGGCCAGACCCTCCCTACCCAACCCCCCGCCCCTGCCCAGCAGCAGCAACAGCAGCAGCAGCAGCAGCAGCAGCAGCCAGCGCCCGAAAGCAAGCAATCCGCGTCGACGACCGGAGTGGTCTCTCCCGCCCCGAACGCACCTGCTGTTGCGGGTACGCCCATCTCTGTCCATACCCCGACTCCTACTCCTGCCCCACCCACTGTCGCTTTTGGCATGAATGCTCGCGCAGGCATTTTCACCCCAGGCAACACCCCTACCAAGCCCCCAGCCAGCAGCAGCGCCAGCAGCACGCAGCCTCCTGCTCCTACCCCTGGTGGCAGCCCGCCCGCTGCGGCCGCTGCTCCAGCGCCCGCGCCGGCGACGACTAGCTTTGGATTCGGTACTCCTGCTACTGCTGGTGCTACTGCTGGTACTACTGCTGCTGCCAGGTCTCCTGCTACCCTTACCTTTGGCGCTCCTTCCTCCTCGTCCTCTTCCTCCACCACCTCCTTCTTTGGTGGCCCGCCCCGTCCTGCCTTTGGTCTGGGGGGCCCTTATACTGCTGTTGCCCCGGCCACAGGCAGCAGCAGCAGCAGCAGCAGTACTCCTGCTCCTACCTCAGGCACGACGCTGCCGCCTTTTGGCAGTGGCGCGAATTTTGGGAGTGGGTTTGGAATGGTTGCTGGAGGAGGAGGGGGAGGTGCCGGGGGAGGAAGGGCAGGAGGAGCGACGTTTGGGGCGTTTGGTTCTATTCCGGCTTCTACGGCTCCTAGTATGTTTACCCCTTCCTCCCTTGCTGGGGCGAGCACAGGCACGACGACGACGGCAGCAGCACCGCCAGTGCCAGTAGCAGCAGCAGCAGCAGCAGCAGCAGCAGCAGCAGCAGCAGCAGCAGCAGCAGCAGCAGCAGCAGCAGCAGCAGCAGCGCCTGCAGGTGACGATTCTGACGCTAGCGTTGGTGGTGGTGGAGGAGGAGGAGGAGGAGGAGGGGGAGGAGGGAAGACGGTTGCTCAAACGCTTGCTGACAAGATGGCACAACGGGCAGCTAGGTTCGGTCAACCGGCGCCTCCTGCCGCGCCGGCGGAGGAGGGGAAGGCTGGGGAGGAAGGGACGGAGGGAGATCAGCAGCAGCAGCAGCAGGGGGAGGAGGGTGGGGATAGTGCGGATAAGGGGGCGGATGCGTCGGGTGGCAACTAAGTTGGTGCTGTGTGAGTGAAAGAAGAGAGAGAAAGAGGAAAAGACACGATAGAGAAAGCAGAAGAATTAGGAGGAGTGGGAGTAGAGAAAGAGAGGGGAAGGACATCTGTGTCTGTCTCCAGGAGTTTTTGGCGGAAGGGCAGATATGGTGGAGGATAAAAAGGCGGAGGATAGAAAGGCGGGTTTCATATCTAGAGAGGTGCAAGAAAGACATATTTTGGAAGGAAGCAAGAAGGGAGAAAGGAGTAAGTAGCAGGATAAGATTTCATGTCCCAAATGAGGAAGAGGGAGGCAAGAAGGGTGCAGAGAAGAAGGAAGAGAACGAAGTAAAGACAAAGACAAGCAAGAAAAAGAAACCGCAAGGCAACGTATAAACCATCAATGCTAGTAGAATTAAACATGTTTTTTTCAAATTTCTTCACTTCTTTTTTGCATGCTTTCGTTACCATTTCAAAAAGGGAGGCACAGTGTTTCTCAGTCTGCGTACCTGTCGATATACATTACTTTCCTAAATTTCTTCTCTTTCAATTCCCGTCATTCATCTACGTTACATCCCCTGAGGCGCTTCCGCTTTTGTGTGGCTGGTGCCAGCGTTTACTCATCCTCTATCCTTTCTTGCTGCTTTTCTTCGTCTCCCCCACCTTCTTCTCCCCTACTTTCTTCGTCTTGGTCAATCGCGTCAACCGCGGCTGAGGCATGCCCTTGGCCTTCTTCTGTACACCCCCCCCTTCCTCTACCCCTCCCTCAATCGGTCCCTCCACTTCCCCCCCCTCCCCCTCCGCCCGCATTTCCTTGGTGTAGTAGACGTGGTCTTCCCAATTTTGGAAACCGAATTTTTCAAAGAAGGCCCTAGCACCGAGATTATCCGCTTGAGTGTCTGCGTGAAAAAGAGGAGAGGAGGGAAAGAGGGAGGGACGGAGTGGTTGAATAAAAATTCTGACTTTACCATTTTGGCAAGGAATGGGAGAGAAAGGAACATTTTGTGTTTCTCCATCCACTCCCTCCCTCCCTCCCTCCCTTCCTTCCTACTTCTCTCTGAACCTACCACACAACAACAACCGGCAGCCATTCTCCTCCATCGTGTCCTGAAATTCTTTCAGCAGCCGACGACCCACCCCCAGGCCCTGCGCTTTGGGTGAGACGGCCAGCCAAAGCAAGTAGCCGTATCTCCAGCTGGAGCCTTTTTTCTGAGAGGAGGGAGGGAGGGAGGGAGGGAGGGAGGGGGGAAGGAAGTGAGATGACGTGCATTTCCATTTATCGATTGAAAGATAGAATAAATGAGAAGAGGAGGGAGGGAGGGAGGGAGGGAGCAATAAAAACCAAAAACGTACCTCTATCTCGGTCCCCAGGACAAACCCCAAAAAAGTCTTATCCGAAGCCTCGCACACAAAACACGTATCACAATCGGAACCAAAGAGTTCTACCACCTCTGCCTCACTCCAGATGGAATACAGGTTGGGGTAAAGCTCTTGTGTAAACACCTCCTCGCCCAGGGCGTATACTTTGGCTGTGTAAACGAGGGGAGGGAGGGGAGGAGGGGAGGGAGGATTAAAAAAAGGGATGAGTGTAATTTTGTCGATTTGCTTCAAATTATGAGATCTCCTATCTTCCTCTCTTCTTCCCTCCTTCCCTCCTTCCCTCCCTCCCTCCCTCCCTTGGCACCTACCCAAATCGTCGATGTCCATCTGTCGAACCTTGACCGGCTTGGTCTTTGGGGCCCCCTTCTTCTTCCGGGGCGTCTTCCCTCCCTCCTTCCCCTTGGAACTGGCAATATTCAGGGACATGTAGACGTGCTGTGCGTGATGGGAGGATGCAGAAATAGTGTGGAGGGAGGGAGGGAGGGAAGAAGGCGTGTGGGTGAGCAAATGCACAAATCAAACCAGAAACAAATGATTTCAACCGGTCACTCACAAGAACTCTCCCTCCCTCCCTTCCTCCCTTCCTCCCCTTCAAAATAGGTTCATTCGACTCACCGAGATCGGATTCCCGAACCCCAATTTTTCCAAGAAACGACGCGCAGGGACATTGCTCTCCGGCGTGTCCGCCACGATGGTTGCCATGTCCTCTTTTCTGAAGAGGGATTCGATGGTCCCGACAAGCTCGGTGCCGATGCCTTGTCTGAGGGAGGGAGGGAGGGGGGAAGTGAGGGAGGGAGGGAGGGAGTGAGTCAGTGAGAAAGGTAAAAAGAACCGTGATAAAGGTCTTCTCCTTCCTCCTTTCATTCTACACGAGCATCAAAATAATGCAGACATATATGAATAAATGAATAAATAAATAAACAAACAAATAAATAAATAATTAAATAAATGAAAGAATAAATAAATAAATAAATAAATAAATAAATAAATAAATACATAAATAAATAAATAAATGAATAAATAAATGAATAAATCAATGCACGCACCGTTGATATTCCTCATTCACCGCCACCCAGGCCAGGTAGGCACAGCCCTCCTGCTTCTTCTTCTTCTCCGTCACCGACCCAAGGATGAACCCCACCACCTAAAAAAAAACGTTTTGAAAGAGAAGTGAAGAAGGGTGAAGAAGGAGGAAGGGAGGGTGGGGAAGAAGGATACAAAAACGTACCTTCTTCGCGTGCTCTTTATATTCCTTCGGCCTCCTCCCCCTCTTCGGGGGCAACTTTCTCACTTCCTCTGCCACTAAACAAAGCTCTCCGTCCGTGCTTAAGTTGTCGGTTACTTCATAGGGGGACCAAGTGCGGTATAATTGGGGGTAGGATTCGGAGGAGAAAACGGTCTCGCCGATGTGGAAGACGGAGGCAACGTCTCTATGGGAGGGGAAGGGGAGGGAGGGAGGGGAGGGAGGGAGGGAGGGAAGGACTGTCAAGCGTATGTCATATAGCGAGGGGAAAAAGGGATTGAAAATGAGAGAACAAAGGTGGGATAGGACAAAATAAAGGTTAAATTAGAGGAAGAAAGCCCAGGACAAGCATGCAAACCACCTCTCTTCTCCGCCCTTCCCAAACACTTACTTGAGGCTCATCCTTCTTATAATAATATGCGTCTCATTCGGATACGTGGGCAGAATATTTTCGTCGTGATGCACACGGAGGATAGGCGGGGAAGAAGGGGGAAGCAGCACTGCATTCTTAATCTTGGGGGCTTTGGGTATTGGTGGTGGCGATAGGAATTCCTCCTCAGGGAGGGAGGATGGTAATGGTGGTAGTGGTGGTGGTTCAGGAATAACGACGAGGATTTCGGGCTCTGCGAGAACGACGCGGATGGATTGTCTTATAGAGATGTGCTGCGGCTGATGGGGATGCTGGTAAGAAGGCACACGAAGAAAGGACTCGACGAGCAGGGCGTGGAAGGAGAGGAGGAGTGGTAGGAGGAGGCATGGACACCGCATTATACACGCCGCACGGACCAAGCTTAAGGGTACGATAATCCTTGTGCCTCTCCCTTCTGTGTCTTGCTGCTGCTCCTACTCCTGGTGCCGCGGTGTAGTGTGAGCTGGTCGAGCTAGTCGATCAAGGAAAGCTGGGGGAGGCGGGAGGTCAAGAAAAGATGCCGTGGCTCCGCTGGCAGAGATCGGAGGCAGGGAAAGCGACGACAAGGAAGACCCTGTGGTTGTGATGAGGAGGGTGGTGGCATGGGTATGAGCTTGTGTGGGGGGAATGTTGCATAGAGTGCTGGGAAAGCAGCAAAGGGAAGCAAGATCTCTGCCGCCGGCCCATTTGTCGATTCTGAAGGCGTGCTCGTGCTGGTGTGCTGCTACTTCATTTTGTGTCGTTGGTTCTTTTTGGTGTTTCAGTACGTTTGCTAGTTGCTTGCTTGTTGCTCGGCTGGCGTTTAATGCGAATGTACACGTGTGTTGTAATCCTTCCTCCCTCCCTCCCCTCTTCCCCTTCTTACTGTACCCCGCGCGTTCCCGCCCCCCCCTTGTGGTCTACCTACACGCATTCTACACGGCTCCCCCATATTCCCCTGCAAATAAATTGTACAATCTCGCCCAATGAACAATGAAAGTCACAAGAGAGAACTAACACCTCTCATCATCCCCTCCTACTACTCCTCCATACCTCCCTCCCCTCCTCCACCTCTCAACTCCGAAATACCTCAAGCCTAGAGCTCTCATCTCCTCCTCCCCCCTCTTTACTTCTTCCCCTTCTTCCCTCCTGCCGCCTCATACAACCTCTTGGCCTCCACCTCACTCACCCCAAAGTACTCATGCGCCACAAACTCAAACTCTTTTTCTCCCCCATACCTCCGCTCCAACTCCCCTCCTTCCACCCTCATCATCAGCTCCTTCCTCTCCTCCCCCGCCGGGACAAACAAAATCTTATTCCGTGTCATGGGGCTCACTAAGGGGGCAAGCACTTTCCATAACAACTGGAATGCAGAGCCGGTGTAGAGGAAAACGATAAACCCCACCCGGGTCGGGTAATGGTGATGAAGCAACGTAAAAGTCTGCTTAATAATCTTGACTGGAGGCATGTTAGACAGGGAAAATCCACTGCAATCGATGACGAAGGAGTACGCTTCCACCCCGCCTTCTTCACGGGAGAGGTCGAGGGCGCATTCGAGGGTGTAGACTAGGTACTGGATTGCCTTCTCCGGGCTTTTGTTCGACTGATGGAGGGAGGGAGGGAGGGAGGGAGGGAGGGAGGGAGGGAGGAAGGGTGAGTGGATTGTGGGGATTCGTGGACTCACCAGCCAACAAGAGATAAAGCAATCCATATAACAAAGAAGGGAGGAAGGGAGGGAGGAAGGAAAAGAGGGAGGCCGTACCTGGAAAGCTGGTCTAAAATAAAGCATCGGCCGCCCAATCAAGTCCGTGCCATTCACGTACAAATAGCCCTCCCACGCCTGCGCTAGCACATCTTCAGGTCCCAACACCGCCACTCTCCCTCCCTCCCTCCCTCCCTCCCTGCTCACCTGGAAAGCTGGCCTAAAGTAGATCATCGGCCGTCCCATCAAGTCCGTGCCATTCACATACAAATAGCCCTCCCACGCCTGCGCTAGCACATCTTCAGGTCCCAACACAGCAACCCTCTCCTCCTCCCTCCACCTGAGAGTACGCAAGACTTGATCTAGCGTCGGCTGGCCTCTCAAGGCGGGTTTCCACTGAGCCGCAATAAAATAACGAGCAACACATTCTCGATCAATTGGCATTTTGACGGCGAGCCCGCGCTCGGTGATGCCGGGCATGGCAAGGAGGGCTAAAGGGAGGGAGGGAGGGGAGGGAGGGAGGGTGGGTGGGTGAGGGAGTAGGTTGGACTTTTCTCAAGGCGGTTTCCATTGAGCAGCAATGGAATAACGAGCGACGCAATTTCGATCAATGGGCATTTTGACGACGAGCCCGCGCTCGGTGATGCCGCGCATGGCAAGGAGGGCTGGAGGGAGGGAGGGAGGGGAGGGGGGGAGGACGTGGGAATGTCAATGCAAGAGAATGAGTAAATGTATGCTCGCTGCGCCCTTCCTCATTCCCCCCGTCCCTTTGACTCACGTTGATACACCTCTTCCACCCACAACAACTCCTCCTCTGTCAACGACGCCATATCCAAAACCCACCCTCCCTCCCTCCCTCCCTTCCTCCCCTCCCTCCCTCCCTCTTTGACTCACGTTGAAAGACTTCTTCCACCCACAACAATTCCTCCTCCGTCAGCGAGGCCATGTCCAAGATGCCCCTTTTGGTCGCCGAGGAGGACTGCAGCGGGTGCAGCTGCCCCTTCCCTCCCTTCTTCCCTCCCCCCCTTCCTAGGGAAAAGAGTTTCCGGAGGCCGAATAAGACAGTTTTGAGTGGCAGCTGGATGACTTGCATGGCGGCCTTGCCGGCGTTGAAGAACAAGGTGCGTTTTCGTGTCTTGTGGGGGTCGGTGGTGGGGATTAGGGCTGTTGGGGGAGGGAGGGAGAGAAGGAGGGAGGGAGGGAGGGAGGAAAGGTGGAAGGTGGGTGGATGGGAACGAGGAAATAATCAAACTATGGGCGCACTCGCCTACAAACCAACAAGAACGCTTGGTAAAAGGCAAACGAGCCTCCTCTTCATCTCCTTATCCACAAACCATCAAACGAACGTACCTCGATCATTCCCTGGCAACGCCTCCTGGCCTGCTGCTTCTCCTCCTCCACCAATCATCAACAACCGCCCTGCTGCGCCCTCCGCGTCCTTGTCATCCGCCCCTCCCCCCAGCAACAAAAGCCGGTCGCTGCCCCATTGTAAGACGCTTCGCGTAGTCGCCCCGCCGCGGTGGTACTGGTGGTGTGGTGGGGGGGGGGGGATGGGGGAGGGAAGGGAGGGGGGGGGGGGGGTGGGTTTGAGAGGGGAAGGATAATATAAGAACAGACCAGCGCTACCACCATCACCACGAAATCTACCACCGCCACCAGTACACTCAGAGCGCGGTTATGTTGTGCGTAGACAAAATACCCGACGGGGTAGCGCGAAAGGAGGAACAGAACACGGGACTTCACCCCTCCCATTTGCCTTCGCGTCCAGCACGCATCACGCTCACACGCCAGCACCCGCCTCTACCTACCTCCAAGGCCGCCAACAAGGTACAAAACGTGCAGAGGACGAGAACGGAGAGTGATTTCTTGGTGCCTGACATCTTTTCCTCCTTGGGCATTGGCTGGTCTGCTCTTCTTCCTCCTGGGCCAGCGGCAGCAGGAGCCCACTGGTGCTGCTGCTTGCCGGTGCGATTCCGTGCGGGAGCCGTCGTGCTAAAGGTGCACCTGCTGTAGTGGTGGTAGTGGCGGGTGCTGTAGTGCCTGTGGCTGTGTGTAGGGGAAGGGGAGGGGGCAAGAGGCTTGGATTGGCGACTGCGCGGAGACTTCCTGCTGGGCAGACACCCAACACAAAGCCACAGCAGGACAAGAAGCGCTTGACTAGGCAGCAGGAAAAAGGACAACCCCCTGTTATTGTGCCTGTGGTGGTGCAAGACAAGTGGAGTGGGAATGAGACACGGGGGGGGGAGGCACGGCACTCAAATTGCCTGCCTCATCTTCGCCAACACGGCGGCCCATGCTCCTTTTGGCCCTTTTTGCCTTGTTATGTACGCACAGACACAAAAGCACATCAACCCTATACGACAAAGTTGAAATGTGTCTTCAAGAATCAAACGAAAAAAAAGTGGTATGAAAAAGGGAGCGCATTGGCTCCTCTTTCCATCCTCCCCTCCCCTCCCTCCCTCCCCGCCCCCCAAAGAAGCAAGTGACCAGGTCCTACGCCCACGAGGCAAGACGCGGTGTCCTTTTCACTTCTCTTTTTGATTCTTTTCTTTCATCAATTTCATCTTCTGCCTCGCTATTTTCTTGTGTACAATGTTGTTGCTGTTGTGATTTCATAACTCGCTTCTCGTTCGTCTCTCCTCTTCCTCTCTCCCTACTCCCCTACTTACGACGACGACGAGGAG
>Ga0105055_10006605_pt1 | contig 15823 bp, 9 predicted proteins | sample BON03_FD_78090 | JGI IMG/M metagenome (GOLD analysis project Ga0105055, IMG submission 78090) | Freshwater microbial communities from Lake Bonney liftoff mats and glacier meltwater in Antarctica - BON-03 | ecosystem: Environmental > Aquatic > Freshwater > Ice > Glacier meltwater | place: Lake...
AACTCATAGTACAACGAGTACACACCTCTTCACTCCAGCCTCTGCTAAAACAGCACGCGTCAGAGAGTCACACAAATAGAAACACTACAATTTAATTCTCTAAGTTAGATTACTTTCACTTTTAGTTTTGACTCTGTCTAGCTATTTTCGAACCAAAAGAGACACGGTCATAACAAGATATAAAAAACAGCCATACTTTTTAGCAGTCGTTGGTTTGACATAAAAGTGGAAACGAATCGAATCCAGGTTTTGAGCTCAAGATGTTCGTTTTATAGTCGGCTCTGTTTGCGTTGTTTGCGGACGTCGGTCTCAAACTAAGACATTGTGCTTTCGTTGTGGATACAAGTGCATTCATAGCGGCGTCAAATTCTTCAATTCGATACGCCACGTTTTTCATATCCCAAGATAGCTCAGATTTCAATACGTTAGCAGCTTCATCGGCTGATCCTTTGTCAGAGTCACTACCAGTATGGTAGATAACAGAGCCGTAAAATGAATCGTATGCTTTCCAACCGCAGTATTTTGAACATCTAGAGGAGATCAACGACTTGACCGTGATCATGGAAAGCCTGTTGCTCACCAACAACTGTTGCATTTTCTGGGCATTGGTTTTGAAAATAGCAACATAAACACCAAACTGGACATTTTCCAACAGCTGGTCACAAGAATAAGAGTTGGAAAGATAAGCACTTAAATAAATGCTGTCTTGAGCCATTGAAACCCATTCCATCGCTCCCATCAAATACGTATTGAATGCATATTGCGACTCTTTGATATTCGTTGCTGTTGTAGGAATTGAAGCACCTTTTATATCACTCGGAATAATCTTGGCAAGTTCCACGTAATGATTATCAGCTTTCGACTTCAGCGAATCGGCAATATCGTCCATGTCTTCAATGAATTTGGCGTTTTGATCAGCCTGAGCCAAGTTTAGTGTAAACAAGTTGTACTTCTGCACTGCAGTATCTCGCAATACAATTTCACGATTTGCTTTCATTGCCTTTTGTGCATTGGTCACATCTTGCTCCAAATTCCCATCTGCAATAAGGACAGCCACTGCGCTCATGATCTTTGTTTCTAATTTGTCCAGTTTCTCTTCTACTGTCTCTTCCAGAAGTGCAAATGCAACACTTAATCCAACATTTAAACAAGTGAGTCCCATCGTTGCTGCCTTGAGTAATTTTGCACCAGTCTTTGGAAAGGATGTCATCAATTAGTTCACAAGTTTGCCTGATTTGTCGATATTCCAATTTCCATATTGTAACTTGTTAGATACAGTTGTTACACCGGTGCTAAGTAACGAACCTGCCATGGAAATTGCCATCTCTTTAATAGGATTGTCATTGACGTCGATAGAACTTTTAGAAATATCAGGAGACTCATATGCGCTTACTTCGCGAAGGTAAAAGTCTTGATCCTTCTTGTAAGCAGCACTTTTTACACGTGCTAAGGAACATTTCTGGTATTTGCAGAATATAAAGCAACCATCGCTGTACGAGCCCCCTGATTGCGACCAGCCGCTAGGACAACCACTTGAACAGCAAGATGTAGTGTGGCTGTCAGTGTAATCACTCGCAGTAAAAGCAAGCCCGCCGTGAGCTCCAGATTTGAATCCTTGAGTTTGACCACTTAATTCCGTAGACAATTGAACAGTCCCACGCCAATCGCATGTACCAGAGACCGAAACAGGAGTAGCATCAGTACTCTTCACAAGTTTCCCCACCCAGTCTCGGCCCTTTGAATAATCATAATAGGATGATTGTAGGTATCTGCCAGTCTGTCGATTGATTAAGTTGTACTTTCCGTTGCTCCTCCTTTGAAACCTCCATTGATTTTTTGATTTAGATGCATCTGTGTTCCACCATATAAATTGACCCGGTGTTTGTTGCTGCCAATACCAAGTAGAACCAGGGGTAAATACTTCTCTCTCTTGTCCGATTAATCTACTACTGAGCATAAGCGTTGGATTATCAGCTAATACAATATTGTAATATGTATCTTCCTTGATATTCATGGCTTGGCCAGGTAAACAAGCTGCCCCTGCCTTCACGCAAACCCGAACCTTTTGATATACATAAGGAGTGGCGGCACTAGTGCAACTCGGTTTAACAGATACCCCCGAATGTCTTAAAGCACATGAAAGAACGTCATTGCACGCGCATAGATACCTGGATGTCCCCGAACTGGACTCACTAGTAGCTACCCCACATCGTCCACCGTTGGGCCCCACAAGGGATGCTGCCTCTTCGTAGCCACTTGGACATCTTGCTGGCATCTGAAACACCCACCAGCTTTGACCCGGGAAGCTTCGTGAATAGCAATGCCCACTCCAGTAAGAGAGGAAATTGTAAATCGTCTCTCCATTCGTTCTGGAATAGCAGTAACCCGAACTAGGTCCACCATTTTCGCCACAGTAAGTGATCTTGGTACTGATTCCAAGTTCCAATAGCGTCGTGACACTATTGTTTTCTAGTTGATCATCGCTAAGCACTTCAAAGGCGTTATTGGGGTCCGGTTCGAACGCATCGACGCCTTCAGTTCCATTCTTAGCATGATTCGCAGAGAGCTCATTAGCAATTAATCTGCCAATGTTGACCAGTTCTTCTTCATTGTTGTTCGATTGATCCGCGCGATTGCGTGACTCTTCGTCAGATGGATCGACCTCGAGGATTGATTCAACTTGATTATTTAAACGCAAGGCAACAGACTGGTGCAAGGAAGTTCCATCGAGACTTTTTGAAAGAAACAAGACCACAAATATCAGCTTCATTGGATACGAGTTTGTATCGAATGATCAATGTTTTAATACATCCATTGATTTTCAGATTGAAAACCCCATCTACCGTAAAAAACCCATTTTAGGGTTTTCGGGCTATTAATTACAGTATGTGCTACGACTTTACTTTATTTTTATTACCGTCATTACCGCACTTGTGTTGAATTGAATTCCTTTTTCAAATTCATTCACTTCATCAATTCTATCACACAGAGTGATTCAATATTTTTTACTGGCTCAGTTTCAAAACGATTTAACTTAAAAAGTTACTAGCTACAACTGATACAAATAAAAGTAGCAAGTAGAAAGTAGCCACTACCCTTGCTGGGTGATTGATAAGTATACATTTTCACAACTTGACGAATATATTTTTGTTGTTTTTAAAATAAAAAGTCGAAATTCACCGTCGGAATGAACTGTCGTGGGGGGCTGCCACACTTTGACCAGACAGATGGGGGGCTATCCTTGATAACTAAAAAATAAAGGTTACATCAGGAGAAATAGAATGTGAATTCAATTCAGTGATTCCACATAATGTTCTTGCCTCTGATTACTTCACGGATTGCCATTAGGCTCTTTTCTTTCAACAAGATACTCTTGTTTATTAAGAAATTAGATGGCTTTTATCCACTACTTGTAGTGCAAGCTTTAAAAAAATTCATTTTTATTGTGTTTGAAAATTGAGCAGTACCATTGTAGTTCAGGTCTTTTGGACTCGATGACATGTCTATTGTTAGTAACAGTGAATTACTGTCATTATGGGAGATTTTTTGTTATTTACACTTGGAAGAATGTCTGTGGAGGAGCAACCCTTACTGGTCATTTGAAACCATTATCGACATCCTACAGTGCTTAACTGGCGTCATTCCTTCGTACTGCTACCACTACGTGATATCATCAGGCCTACAGAAACTTGAAGGTCTATGTCAAACTTTCGAACAAGACTTTTCATGGTAAAAATATCGTGTGACAGGCCGAAGATTTACCGCGGACGAAACAGATTCGCAACCCACAGTGACTGTTACAAATATGATTGTAACTTGTTATTCACGCGTCTATGAGAACTTTATTGTTGTTTAGACATCAATAACATCATTGCTTTAGGACCGGTTTAGGACTTTAGGTACAAAAAACGTGAAAATGACTGAATCGTGATTGTGGAACCTCCTTGCTTGGTGCTGTCGATTGTATGCTGATGGGATACTTGAAGAGGACAAAGGTTACAGAATTAACACAGTCAGGTGTTTACAAACTCCCCGGAACATGTTCTGTGCTAAATTTACAAACCCCGGGTGTTCCCACTAAGAAGTCAATAAATATGTTGAATTGAGTTGTCGATATTGAACATTTTATCATTGTCTCCACCTAGACTTGTTCATAGATTTGGCTAGAATAGAATCCGGATTTCCAATAGATCGCATGCAATTTTTCCGGGCGTCTTTCACAAGCTATGGTGTGTTCGACTCAGCATTTATGCCTTTGACACCCCATTTGAAAAGGGCAACTTCAAATCTACAGCTTCTATCCACTATTTTCTCTTCGTTTTACGCACACTGAAAAAAGTGTGATCGTTATATATTAATCTTTTCCCACGATATAAATATAGTACGAGGTGATATTTTAATACTTCTAAACTCATAAAAATTCGGTGGAAACGGAATCTTGATACATTTTTCGCTGCTGGAATTCTTGTTAGAATCAGTATGGTTTTTAGTTTTCGAAAACGTTTTCCTTTAGCTTTCCTTTAGTTTCATTAATTAAACTTGATACCAATTCTAGAGAATAAGTTTGAATATATACAAAGCATCAATCAATAATCGCAAATATCGATTCTCTTGAGAGGTAATTCAAGTTAATCATGTCAAATCTGCACATCTCTGAGATCGGATTTAAGCATGGATTCCCAAATGAACTTTATGTTACTGGTGGGCTTGACACCAAAACACGCGATTCCATTTGATGCGCCAGGAGCAATACGACCTGAACAAGAGCTTTTCTGTGCTTCGGATTTTAAACATACTGCTCAAAAGCTTGAAAGTAGTTTCATTGTACAACCTGCATGGCAAATTTGGTTTCCAGGAATTTCTTTCTATTTCGTTTTCCTGGTGTAGTGTTCTGATTTATTATTCAAGAGATGAATATGGACGTGAGCACCGTTTTCGTTCGTTTTCTTTCTACTCCTTACTATAGTAGTCGCGAATAGTGTCTACGTACTTCCGAAATCGTGATGAATTCGAATTGTGGCCAGACGCCAAGATAATAATATAAAAAGCTTGGACGGGAGGTCGAACTCCATTTACAACCCATGCAGCAAGGATATGGACAAGGTTATGATATGCAGCAAGGTTATGCCGCCCAGGAAGGCTACTACAATCAGCAAGGCTACAAGAATGACATGGATCCTTTCAACAACCAGATGGGAGGATACAATAACAATCAAATGGGAGGATACAATAGCGATCAGATGGGAGGATACAATAGCAATCAAATGGGAGGATATAATGACAGTTCAATGATGTATGGGAACGATGCTGGTCCGTTTGTCAACAATTTAGCGTTTGAGAACAATAACACGGCTCCTCCTCCACCACCGCCTCCACCGCCACCACCAGGTGCAGGTATGATTTCACGAAGGCAGAATTTTAATTCAGAACCTCGAGGGGGATATGAATCAAGTGGTGTCCCGTCGAAAGGCACTCAATCAGAACCATCACAAGATAGGACTAGGAACATGGAGCCTAAACGAGACTCCCTAAAAGAGAGCGTCGTAAACGCATTGAGAAATCTCAAAAAAATACCTGGACCGATGAAGAAGCCGCCGGCGAAAGTTAACAACTTGAACAACAATGGTCCAATGAAAGTGACCCGTAACTCTAGGAAGAAACCTGTTGCAAATGGAAACAATTTGAACAAGAACGGTCCAATGAGAGTGCTCCGTAACTCTCTAAGCAAGCTGGGGCTCAAAAAACCTACTGCGCCCCCTACTGCGCCTCTACCACGCTACACCGGCATGCAAAAGGGCCCGCCACCTATTCCTCCACCTAAAGTGGCTTCTAGCAGAAATCCGAAATATCGCAAATCTATTAAACCCAATAATAAACCACGCAATCAAGGAGAAGTTGATGCGAGGCACATGCAACAATACTTTGACGAAGTTAAACAAACTCTGGCGCAATCCCAGGCGAGAGTGGAACAATTGGAGAGGGAAGTACTGCTTGCTAGGTCAGGCAGATGAGTTAGATATTTCAAATTAAGTAATCGCCCATGTTATTACCAGGTGAATATAAAAAGTAAGCAGTTGTACATCAATTTGAATCAGAATCGTAAGAAACCAACATATTTATCTTCTTCTTCTTTTTCGTTTTGAGTAGCCCATGGGGATTCTTTCGTTTTTTACACACTATGGTAAAAGCAGGGTTGTTTGATTCTCCCTTAGACTCTTGTATAACACTTGGAGACTCTTTTATAACACTTGGAGGTGGTTCATCTTCGTCGATTCGTTTTACACTATTTTGTTTTCCTTTGAAGGCTGCTTGTGCCAATACTTCTTCTGCCATTTCATCTTCCAGTTCTTTCGGTTCAAAAAGATTGTTTACATTCACCTGCTCCCTTCGTCTATTGTTTTGTCGCATCTCCTCGAGACGATCCAGCATTTCCATTTCGCGTCGGGAATCGAGAGTTCTGTTCTCCAATAATTTCATAGAGTCCTGTTCAGCTTCTGGGCCATTCTCGACCACAGTCTTATTGGTGTCACTGTTCTCCTCCCGAGTTGCATCAAAATTCCTACTTGCCCCTGTCTCCATTTCATAATCTCGGTTCTTCGGATCTGTTAGGAAGGTGATAATCGATTTACATTCTTCGCATTTTAATCTAAACCTAAACCTCCGAATAGACAGGTAGTCTAACCCCTTGGCATATTCTTTCTTCCCGTTGAACTTCTTGCCGGCCCTCATTATGTTACCGCATGTGAGACAGGTGAGATTGAATGGAATCATCATACGCACATCCGACGGCGCATCGAAATCCATCTTCCGTCGAGGAATCCTTGATGGGTCCAGATCCGGAGGCAGATACTTATTGAGAACCTTACGCTCACCCATCTTCCAACTAAACTAGAGAATTGAACAATTCTCAGATGTTTCGAAAAAAGAGCAGTGGGCTATTATTTTCATGAGATGTGGAAGCGACTAATACAAAGAACTATTGTCAAATACGGCACAAAGTTGAAAGATTCGAAACTGCATGAGATGAAAGATGATTTCAACAAACGGGATATTCTGAACTCGTCTCGAAAAGGAATTGAAGGACGACTTCATAAATTAGATACATCTGAAGCTATGAAAAGATCGAAAGAAAAGATAGCCGATGTGCAGAAGCAAAGTTCTTCGGTTTTGTTTCGATCTTATGAAAACCTGGGTGTTAAATATACCAGTATATTGAATTCAGCGAAAGAGGCCGCCAAGAAGACGGATGGATTGCAAGCACGTGCAGATATTGAAAAAACAAAATCCGAAATATATGATCTATCTCAAAAAGGCATGAGAAAAGTTAGCGAATATCGCAATATATTGCAAACAAATACCTGCATTGAAAAAGCAAAATCTGGAATGTATGATCTGTCTCATAAGGGGATCAAGAAAGTTGGTGAAGGTGGCAATAGAGTGAAGCGCGTGGCGATTAGTTCTGCTGCTGCCAATCTTCAGTTGGTTAAGGAAACAGCATCTTTGAAGTCCGGTAAGATGTTTGATACAGTGAATGAAAGGAAACGAAATTTGTCAAAGTTTCTATTGGAGTCTAAAGAAAAGCTGGACGTCACAAAGAAAGTAAAAAAATTGCGCAACTATTTGATAAGTTTAGTTGTTCTTTTGTGCTTCGCCTATGGTTTTGGAAAAGCCGCACCATATGCTATTGGTGATTATTTCACGGTAAGTAATTTCAACGTTTTCAAAATAGTGATTTAATTCCAGTCATTAGAAGCGGAAACAAAGTGATGTGAAAGTGGAAGAAAACTAGCTAATTAATTAAATATAGCTAATTAATTATATTACCTGGACTTGTGAAAGAATGCAAGTGGTAATAAAATAAAGATAAAAAATGGGGGATTTTATTTTTTATGAAAGAATTTTCTTACATGCACTCTTCTGGATTACGAGCGTAAGTATCCGGGTTTCAGAGTTCATAACATACTGATGGCATTGACAGATCCACGCATGACGCAGTTCTAGATCATCTGCTTTGTCAAGGCATGATAGAGACAGCTCGCGTATTTCAAAAAGAAACTGGAGCTGTTACTGGTGAGTGTTTTCAATATTTTCTATATATAAACCTGAATTATTCCAAAGACTTCGACGAAAAACTGGTTAATTCAAGAGTGGATATATTGCGCATATACCAGAATGGAGATATCTCGACAGTTATTAATACTTTGGAGTCGTGCTATCCCGATGCTCTCTCCAACTGCGATGAACTCCTGTACGAGCTTCGACAAGAGCAGTTAATAGATATGATTGCCGGTGGCGATATAGCGGGTTCGGTGTCCTTCGCAAGAGATCATTTATCTCCTTTGGCACAGGGAAACTCCTCGATCCGGAAGAAAGTTGAACAAGTGATGTCGCTTCTTTTGTTCGACAATCCCAATGATTCACCATTGAGTGATATGTTGACAGGAATTCAAAACAGGAAGAGGACTGCCAGGCTGCTTAACGACCGGATATTGTTGATTCAGCAAGGATCTACGAATTCTAAATTGATAACCATATTCAATCAAGCAGAGGCGTACCAAGACAAGGTCTTGCTTGACCATCCTTTAAAATCGCTTAAAGTTCTCAACTTTCAAAATTAAGATTCGTACTCAGCTGATGGTTTCACTTTCTGTCTCGCGTATTTATTTAAAGGTATGTTCCCGGTAAACAATTGGTGGTTCTGAACGGAGTCTTCTTGAAAACCCAGTCTTTCTAATGGATCTTTTTGCACCAACCCCCGGATGAACGACACCAATTCTGGTTTCCATTCAGTCCCTTCAAGTCCAAATATAAGAATGCCATTGAAATCGAATCGCAAAGCATCTTGTATATTGATGTAGCTGCTAGCAGCGCTAGATTCGTATATAGGATTGCACCCCGAAAGCAATTCAATTAAGCAAATACCGACACTCCAATAGTCTCCCAATACACCTACAGGTTCTGAAACTGGTGGATGATATGCATCGTTGATGTCGTATGTTTTAGAGTCTGTATCACTGGAAGGAATTGCTGCTGACAAGTCGGTGAGTAACAGATGGCCTTTTCTCGACATGAATATATTGCGCGTGGACAAGTTGAATATCACATGGTCAGATTTATGAACCGCCTCCACAGCGAGGCAAAGTTCTGCCGCAAAACGGATCTTGTCTCTTTCAACCCACTGCCGTTTCAATGGTGAAAACTGAGCGGTCTCTGCATTGATTGGAAACTTGTCGTCGAATACCTGGGTGTGTATTAGGAACAGATGATTATCTATTATAAAAAACAAACGTACCATAATTGTAGTGCCTCCTTGGGTAAACCATGTAACCAGCTTTATTATAAAAGGACACTGAGATGTTTTTTCATGAACCTTCAGTTCTGAATGTTCATCTAACGGGGTTTTAACCTTCTTCAACAGATATGCACCACCATTCTGGGTAACCCTATCAATTTTCCCTGCCAGCAATTGGATTTTAGCCAATTTAGACTTTATGAAATGTGATTCCAACTTAATAATTTCAGGATAATCATCAATTTCGCCTGCTGTTGATTGTCTACTTAATTCGTCTTGGTAGCTTTGAAGTTCCTTTGGTTCATCTTCGCTGGTGACAGATAGCTTTCCTGAAGAGCCCAGCACGTTCAGCTTAAACGAGGATACTCTGGTCTTCATATCCCCGAAAGCTATTATTGAATCTGTCTGAGCCAACTGCATCGGTCCCGGCAGTATTGACTTTTTACGCATTTGCTTGGAAGCAGCTTTCAACTCCTTCATTTCTTTCTTCTGTTTAAAACTGCTCATGGCTTGACGTTGGTCGGTCGTTTCTGGGAGCTGATAAGAGTGAGAGTCCGTTTCTCTTTGTTGATTCGTGCTCGAGATGTGACTCCCCATCGATCTCCCAACAAGTAATCGTAATACTGGACAAACCTAAAAACTCTAGTCGTATCTTACCATTTAATATACGATTCCTTAACGGATCTTTCTCGATCCAAGAAATGTAAATCGATTCTGTTCTATATGGTACAGGTTGTAACCATCGAAGTTGATCAAACGCAAAATTCTTACTAAAAAACAAGAGTATCCAGTTGAAAGAAAAGGGACGGATGGCAATCCGGAAGGTGATCAGAAGCAGCAACAGTTTGAGAAAATACAATAACTGAAAAACGTTTCTCTTCGTTTTTTAAAGAATAAAATCGGTATTTCCCTACCATGGTATGAGTAATTATGTTTTCTTTCTTCTCCTTGAAACTGCCAGCGGAGTTAACGATAGAGAGGATTTAGGCTTGTTAGTAACTTCTTCAAGACTTTGATCTTCAGGCCTTTTGGAAATTAAAATCACTTGGTCTGCTTGTGGCGGCTGATCAATATATCTATTCAAAGGCTCAGCACAAAATTGGAACTCGCCAAATACCTTGTCAAAAACCTCAATGAGATCTTCATCAAGTTTAGAAAAATCAGCATCTTTACTATTCAATAGTTCCCAAATCTTCAGCCTCGTCTGGTTGCACAAGGATTGCGTTTCAGCATCTAGATGTTTTCTGGTGGTTGAATTTAAGCAGGCAAGCGCAGAATCAATCCACTTTTCTCCTGGAGGGAAAAGTGTCACATAATTGGCAGCTGCTGAGTGAATAACTTTCTTATCATTGGCTGCCAGCAGCGTGATGGTACCTGCAACACCGTATACATTAACCCTCTCCATTGGTACAACAGTACCTTCAATTGAATGCCCAGATAGAAAGACATTTCGAACGGAACGCTGTCTACAGAAGACGTTTCTCTCTCCGATATTTGAGTCTTTCAACGAAAGAGGAACATTCTTAAAACACGGACCAAACCTTGAGCACAGATTACCCGGTATCGAAAACGATGCAACGTTTTCTTTCACTGTATAGCCTTGTTTGTTTTTATGCTCTTGTTGTATGTATTTGACTTCAGTGCGGGGGCGGTTTCCCGAGGCATGTGCCACTAATGCTCTAAACCCAAAAGGAATGCAAGGAACTGTCTCGCCACCTTTATGATTCCTCACGAATACAGGTTTCAAGCTAGTTGGAAATCTGTGACTTGACTCAAGTTCCAATTTAACATCTTCTCCGAATAAAGTTGAAACCCATTCCCGAGTTCTTTCCATGTTTGAAGTAGCATACAGTTCAAGTAGGCCACGTTCTCCATCCTTCTCGCTCAAGTTAATAGTGACCTCGCCACCCGGAAAGATGTATTCGTGACGCATATCAGGTTCCGGAAACTGAAGCACCACATAATGCTCCGTTTGAACAATGATTTTCAGTTTATTTTCGAAACACTGCATCAAATTGTCCATGAACCATTGACAGGCTGGAATGACAAGTAGATCTAGAAAGTCGCCGAGAACAGGTGGCTCGATGGGTTCACGCCGCATAAAGTCATGGTCTAAATCATCATATGAGAAATTACCATCATATGAGAAATTGTTACTATCACTGCTAACTTCTTCAGATGGTTTTTTTCGATGTATTCTCCATTTAAGGCGAATTGCCCAAAACGAGTTCTTCTTCGAATTTTTTTTTTTGCTGGGTTGCTTCAGAAAACTTGACAGCGTTATTTGAGACGGATCGTCAATTTGAGATTCTGAATGCATCTGGGAACTATCTTCAAGTTCGGAAGGGGTAATCAACAAATCCCGAAAGTTGAAGAGTTCAAGTGCAGATATTAAATCTTTCGAAGTTTCTGGAAACTCCAAGAAAAAGCCTTCTTCAAAGATGTCAAAATTAAACACCCAACGATTCGAAAGAGTACTTGTGGGAATAAACCATTCAGTTCCGTGTGGAAAAAGAAGCGCGATTTCAGCATCATTGACATACGAAGGAACGTTGATGACAGTGTAACTTGCTTCAGGTTCGCGTATATTAGCATACCACTTGAAGCCAACGTATCCTTCCTTTTCAGCACCAATTCGAGCAACCCTGTTGCAAACATCATTCGAATTACTGTATTGGAGTAAGTGACCAGGAGTACTCATCAGCAATATGAATTTTAGTCGGTTCACTAATTCGGGTTCCATTAGCAGCGTTTCTGCTGCGGGTAATGCAACGTCAACTTTTTTATACTTGCGCGTATTACACACGGACTCAATCAAATGTCTGTGTGCCATCGCCATTCGCTGCATTCTTGTATACGCAATACCATAACTCATGCAAAAACTTCTCTGAAGATTGTTTGGAGTCTTTGTATACACTGCCAACAGGCGGAGTAGTGCTAGCGGCTCGGAGTAAAGTCCACCGTCAAAGTATGCCTTGGAGCTGAACGATGTAAGCATCACACGGTGATACTCGGCTGGGTCTTTCAGTACTAAGGAAGATGCTACGCGAAACGGTGATTGCTCAACGGAACCGATGGCACTCAATGCAATGGCCTCAGGCAAACAGCCAAAAATCACTCCACGGGCGATTGTAAGGCAAAGTTTGATGTCTACGGACAATGAGGCAGAAAATTCCCCAAGTTTAGTGAGTACGCATGTCTTATCATCTGGACCATCCAGGATCCCCAGTGCGTGCAAATTCAAAATGGCTTGGTGACCTGTTGAGCTCTTAGGCGGATCCAGGAGTTCCAGTAACATTGGCACCACAGGACCCTTGAACATGCTCTTTAACAGCATCACCACAGAATCCATAGGCGCCATATGTATTTCCGCAACGTCGAAGGCAGGAAGCAGCGCCCATAAATCTTTGGTGTACAACCGGTACACCGTCCCGGGTCGAGTTCTCGCTGTTCTACCAGCTCTTTGTATTCCACTGGCCTGACTCACCCACTGATTAGCTAGGTTGGATGCTTGAGTTTCTAAATCGTATTCTACCACCCTTTTCATACCGAGGCAAATCACATGGTCTACTTGTGGCAACGTGACCGAAGATTCAGCAGAATTGGTCGCAATAATAACTTTCACATGATTAGGTTTAGCAGGAGTCCATGCTTCCATTTGCTCTTCATGGGGAATCGACGAGTGGATGGCAACGCACTCTAGATTCTTAGATTCTCTGTCGAAATGGTCAAACAATGCGAATATATCGGTGATGCCACTGACAAAAATCAAAATGGCTGATTCTGGAAATGTCTTCGCCAAGTTTTGTGTCAGTCCGACAGCAACCTTATACAAGTTGGTCAAGTATGTCTTGGGCATATTCATTGACATGGAGATGCGGCCGTTAAGAGTCACCTCATTCAGAGCACATAAATTGAGCTTCAAGGCCTGGTGGCAATGAGACGGCACGGATTGCTTCATCTCTTCCGAGTCAAGATAAAGCTCTGTCAAACGGAATCTCTTCGATCCAACAAACAAGGGATCATTCGGGACCTTAAAATAGTCCTTAAACAGAGCCGCTTGAATAGTTGCACTCATGAGAACAATCTTGATGGTGGAGTTCTCCTCCAGTAACTTCTTGATGAGGAAGCAAACAATGTCCATGTCAACCGACCTTTCATGTATTTCGTCGATGATCAAGTGGGAAAAGCTGTTGAAATATCCCGGATCACCTGCCAGTTTACGAGTGAGGTACCCAGTAGTCACATACCATAAGCGAGTGGTGTTATTGAGCTCCTCGCGAACACCTCCGCCCAATCGAAGACCGATTTGGTCTTGTAATGCAGGGCCCACAACGTCTCTCACTCTGTTGAACAATGAGCGGGCGGCTATACGTCGTGGTTGCGACACCATAATTTTATTGCGTGAGGATCCCTCCATGAGAAATACAGGAATGCGTGACGATTTCCCGGATCCGGTTTCGCCGTGAACAATCACAATTCTATTGGAGGCGATATTCAATAGAATTTCATCCTTGCATAGATCCACAGGTAGCGATTCTGAACTAGTAGATCCAATGCATGGTTCTGTGGTGATTGGTTTCATTTCAGTACTCTTCATATCTTTTTCTTTTCGAACCCGAAGATGAACTCCCTGAAAAAAGGTTGCCAGACAAAAGTAATGACTTGGGAGTATAGACATACCTGAATGGAATCTCATTCTGTTAAGGAACCACAAACAGATGACCTGATAGGAATATGCTAGCAAATAGATGTTCGAATAACCTTCAGGGAGCTGCGACAACAAATGTGACGAACTTTCTTTCGTCATGCATAATGCTGAAAGCTTAATAGGAGAGTTCATGTCCCAGAATTTCAACTGGAAAGAGCCAACGGCCTCGTCAATTGCTTGTCCCAAGTTTTTTTCCGAACACTTCCCATCCAATTTGTCGTATACTTGCAAGGACACGACGATTGCTTCGCTAGTGACTCTGCTAAGTATCGACGAAAATTTATCCGAAGGTCTCGATCGAGTTGGTCGGGGTAGCAAAATAGTTTCTTCGGTTTCATCAACAGGACGATAAGCGCCAACCTTCTCTTGTTGTTGTAACAATGCACAAACAGAATCTATGCAGTTGCCTTGAGGCTTATTTGCGTAAAACTCAACAGAATACTCCTCAATTCCATTTTGAAAATCAGAGGGCCTCTTTTTAAATTCTTTCACCAACTCATCCAAGTGAGGACGTCTCTTTTTAGAAGTTTTAGTGTAGTCATTGCCTAAAAACAGCGCAAGGGCTGTCATTCTATCAGGAGAAATACCTACAGCTGTGGCCACGCTAGCTCTGGAATACACCCTCGCTTCAGTGATCCGGAATTCGTTGAAAGGAACGTAATTGATGTTATCCACGAAGAAAAAATCTGAGTCGTTACCCAATAACAAGCTGCTAGGATCTACAGCTAGCTGGGCCAGTATCTCATCAGCTTCACCTTTCAGCGCATGCAAAAGTCGAATTTTTGAAAACGTTAAACTCGAAATGAGTTTTGTGATTCTGGCATAAAATTCATTAAACATCATGATGGGCACAGGAAACATTTCCTGATCAGCTGCTCCTATTTCATTGCTTAGAAACTTTTTAACATTTTCACATTTCTTTATGTCTGCATTCAACCGTTCCTGTTTGACCGCGTTTTTGGACTCAATTACAATTCCACTATCGGCGACCACGATTATGTGAAACCCAGCCTCCAGCCACAGATTCAGAATACTAACAATAGCGTCTCCAAAGGCATGATAATCTCCTCCTAGCTCTCTTCGTGCGTCCGTGCCCTACAAAAAGGTCTCATTAGACGTGACTACAGAGAATGACACGGAAACGTACCAATTCACTCAGAACATAGAAAGCCAATCCGCTACCATCCACTACAAGCGTAGTCCCTGTCTCTACTGTTGTCACCGGTGGCAACTTCTTACTCTTTGACCCAAGATATGAGGTGAATCCACGTACTCCCATCTTTCCAAGTGCTGCAAATTGAGTAGATCAATAATACGTTCAAATCTATGTTGAAATCTTCTTACTATTCTTTACTATAGTAGGTAGTTTCAACTCGTTTTTTGAAAATTAAGTGGTTGGCACTTGCTTGGTATGCTTTAACTTGACATGAGTGATTCATCGATTAGAGAGAGTTACAATTCAGCATCCGAGAAGCAAAGTAGAGAATATTACAATGGAAGAAAAAGCTACAGAAATAGAGGATATAACGATTCAGATTCTTCGAGATCGGTATGTAAAGTTAAGAAGCGGGTTCGTGAGGGGATAATATCCAACAGAAAGGGCATCCAAGAAAGTGGTTTCCACCGAAAGAAAGAGTATTTCTCATCTGACGAAGAAATCCGGCGAAGTAAGAAGCATAAAAAACCTTCCAAGAGGGAATATGATGATTCATCGTCACTTTCTTCTATGGAGCATCAGATTGAAGTGAAAAGTAAGAAGAAGCATAAAAAACCTTCCAAGAGGAAATATGATGATTCATCGTCACTTTCTTCTATGGAGC
>Ga0105055_10006608_pt1 | contig 15818 bp, 11 predicted proteins | sample BON03_FD_78090 | JGI IMG/M metagenome (GOLD analysis project Ga0105055, IMG submission 78090) | Freshwater microbial communities from Lake Bonney liftoff mats and glacier meltwater in Antarctica - BON-03 | ecosystem: Environmental > Aquatic > Freshwater > Ice > Glacier meltwater | place: Lake...
CATTGAAGGCATGGATCACCCAGTCTCGCCAAGGCCATTGGCTCCGGTAGCTGTCATCCTGAAATCCGTGAGAATCTGCAAAACGAGCGATATCCATCCAATAAACGGCCATTTTTTCTCCATAAGCAGGACTTGCAAGCAATCGATCCACTAGTTTTTCATAGGCATCGGCAGAATTATCAGCCAGAAATTCATCCATCATTTCTAGTGTAGGAGGCAGACCAGTAAGGTCTAAACTCGCCCTTTTGAGCAGCGATTCCTTGTCGGATTCCTCATTAGGCTTCATTTCCGACTCTTCAAGTTTTGCCAAAATGAAATAATCCACTTCGTTTATCGGCCAGGATTTTTGTTCTATTTCGGGAATTTCGGATGATTTGGGAGGTACAAAGGCCCAATGCGGCTCATATTCAGCCCCCTGTCGAATCCATTTTTCAATCAGTTTGATTTCCCTACCGGTAAGTTTTAAGTTGGATTCAGGAGGAGGCATCATATTAGCTGGATCATCGGTGATGATTCGATGGTAGAGCTCCGATTCTTCGATATTGCCTGCGACTAATGCAAACTTTCCTTTGGTCTCTTTTAATGCTGCAAAAGCACCTTCTTCTGTGTCAAGCCTGAGGTCTGCTTCCCTTTTGTTCGCATCCGGACCATGACAGGCATAGCAGTTGTCGGAAAGAATGGGGCGAATATGAAAATTATAGCTAACCTGATCTGGAATTTTAAGGTTTTCAATGCCAGATCCGGCTTCTTTTTCACAAGAAGGAAAGAAGAACAACGCAAAAACAAGGAATACTCCCAGTAGATATAATCGATTGTACATAAATAAATTATCCTGATAAGTTGATGCCAAGTGAAGCATTTTTATCTATAACACTGCCTAATATATAGGTTAAAAATTATCCAGGTGTCCTACTGTATCCTTTTCCTAAAAAATTTCATTTAATTAAATCCCCAAAACCTTAAGATGTAGGAATCTGGGAATGCTTTTTACTACCAAGAAACCAAGGAAATCGAAGCTAAACTTGCGCAGAAACACTTTTATAAAAGCTGTTGATTCTAAGTTGACAGCAGCACCACTTTCAATTTCTTACTCCATAGGTCTATTTTTTACCACGAAGGACACAAAGAATTCACGGAGGAGCGCAAAGAAAATGTTGGATAAGGTAAGTTCAAAAAAATAGTTCTCAAGGAATCTACCGTTGTGCTGCTTCTCCAGAAGCTGCACTTGATATATCCTTCACCGTGGTCTGTGTCACACAGACCACTACTAATATAACTCACGATCTGTGAGGACACAGACCGGGGCGTAGAATTCAACTATTCCTTTGATGATATCAATTGTCATCAAATACTTTTAGCGATCTCCTCCCCAATCTTCAACAATGCATCACTTTCTGCCTTGGTGAAATCATACGGCACCGGCTTGGCGATACTTCACCGTGGTCTGTGTCACACAGACCACTACTAATATAACTTACGATCTGTGAGGACACAGGCTGGAGCGTAGAATTCAACTATTCCTTTGATGATATCAATTAGGATCTAATACTTTTAGCGATCTCCTCCCCTATCTTCAACAATGCATCACTTTCTGCCTTGGTGAAATCATACGGTACCGGCTTGGCGATGCCCAGAGTTCCATACAGTTTCCCTTCCAATAGCATAGGAACGGCAATGGACCCTTCCACTTTGGTCTCTTTTGCGGCTGGGCGAGCTACCCCGGATTCATCGGTCTGCAAATTGCACATTTCAACCGGCGTCTTCCGCTCAGCTGCGATTCCAGCCATTCCCTTTCCGATAGGAATAGAAGACATTTTTGGCAAAAGGAAGTCAGGTATACCTTTTTGGGATTTGAGCATCAATAGATTGGTCGTATGGTCAAGCGTGTGTATGGTTCCTGTAGTACAATCAAAGGCCGAAATGATGCTTTCCAGCAATTCTTGCCAGTTGAGATCTCCTGATGTTTCTTTGATGGAAGTGATGATGGATTCTGAGTGGTTCATGGGGATGGTTTGATAGTTGAAATGAAATCATGAGTGGATCTTGGCTTCAATTAAAGTTTTTCGTGATTCTCTTCAAAACTGTTTCAAGTTATAAAGTTGTTTTACACCTGACAATAGTACGGGAATATGCCTAGTCAACCTGTAGATTTTTTACCTTTTAGGAACTTCGGATAATTAATAGTTCAACTCCTTGGGTTCAGATTTTGCCGTCCATGTGTCGGGAACCATGGGTTTTACCCATGGCTATTCATGGTTCGCTCCTTTCAGACTTCTCCGTATTCCATTTTTTAGACCACGAAGTGGTCAAACCATGAATAGCCCCGTATGAAATGCGGGGTCAAAGAGACAGAGAGCAATCCCACGACGGTGGAGCCTTCGAACCGTCTTAGTTGAAGATGAGTTACAAATTCAACTAGATAAAAAGATGGAGTTAAGTACTACAGCTAGCAAAACTCACTGGCAAAGCTTAGTAAAGACCGCTGCATCGGAGAGGCCTCGGAGATGTATCCAGTAAGCTAATGCTTTACCTAGAAGATAGACCAAAGGAAGTTGTCAGATACTGTTAATTAGATCCTGTAAAGTAAGGCTTCAATTCTACAAAATTCAGGAGCAAAACAGAAGAGATTTCACAGATTCAAACCTAGAGGTGTAGAGAATGTGGAGCAAGTTCTTAGTATTGAAAATGACTTACCTATTACAGAAATGCAAGACAGGTCTTTTTACAAAGCAAGAAGATCCAGAGGAGTTAAAGGCGGATCTATTTGCTGCCAATTTATTGCTTCCTGAAATAGGTGTTACATCCTTAATCCCTCAAGAAGAACGAAAAGGCACTATTTCAGCTCAGACTATTTTCAAAATCCAGCAGGTCTATTCAGTATCTGTTAAAGCAACAATTTTCCGTTTAGTGGAATTAGGCTTTTCCGACAAAACTTATTTTGAAATCTATCAATCTGGTTCTACGGAAAAAATGAGAAACTTGGGATTTGATACCCGCTTGATGTATCCAGGCAATCAAGACTTAACTCTCAGCGATTATGCGGTATTGGCGCAAACTCTCTTTCAGCAAGAGAAGATATCTGAGTCTGTTTACCTCTCGTACCTGAATGCAGTAAACATTGACCCATTTCAAAAAATAGAAAATGGGGAAGAGTAGCGCTCCTCAAGTGAAAATTCTGGTCGATGCAGATGTTTTGATCCACCTGTTCAAGGCGGATAAAATTTCATTATTAAATGCGCCCTATTCTAAAAGAGTTTACATGTTCGACATAGTTCTCACTGAACTGAAAGAAAATCGAACGATCTGGAACAATATCGACGGTATTTTAATTTTTTCAGGAATCAAAGAATTGATTTTTCCTACTACATCAAACCCAAGTCTCTTTCGTGAATTTTTAGCTTTAAAAAAAGAAATCCAAGGCGAAGGAGAATCAGCTTGTCTGGTTTATTGCAAGCAGCATTCATATATTATCGCCAGCAGCAATACCAAGGATATTAAGCCTTTCTGTGAGCAACACGGAATGGCTTACCTCACCACCTTGGATATCCTTTGCGTGACGACCTACAAAGGTCTGCTGACTGAAGCAGAAACCAACCAACTGTTCCAAAAAATCACTCACAACCAAGAAAGTCACCTTTGCTGTAAATCAATTGAGGAGCATAGGCGACTTCATTTTGGATCAATGAAAATCAACTATTGATAGAAGAGTCTACATCTGAAACCTCTCAATCAATAAGCTTTTCATTTGAGTGAAAATAGAAAGTATCCCGAGGTATATTTGGGTCTTGAGTAATCTGAGAGATATCACCAGCTATTGTAAAATGCATCAAATCAAATATCTGCCTACGATGGATTTTCTTTGTAGGGTTGTCGCTGACAATCTGATTTCAGAAGAATGCGCTGATGAATTTATCAAAAAAGTGATTGATTCTGGAATTAGGCTACCGGTAAAAAGATGGAAAGAATCATCACAAGTGTCAAAATCAAACTCAAAAAAGATTTCCGACCTCAGCTTCGCTAGGGGTTCCACTTATTTTTAAAGACACCTGCCACCGTGAAGAAAGTAAAGTCAACATTTTCGGAAACCAGTCCGGTATTTCAAGTTATAAGGAAATTAGCGGGAGGGATTGCTGGATTAAATGATTGAGTTAGTTGGATAGAAAGATTGAGAACTTTAGACCTTCCAAGTTTTGAAAACCTGGAAGGTCTTTCTTTACCTAGTCAAACTTTTCCAAAGTTTCGAACTTTGGAAAAGTTTTCGATAGGAAATCGGTGTCAGTCAATCCGGTTCAAATTCTTTCAAGTAATTTTTAGCCAAAAAAAACGACCATGAGAATCGTAGCCGTTTTTATTTTAAATCATGTCTTCAAGGTGGCAGATAAAACATTTATTTTCAAAAAGGAAAGAAAAATGCCTACTGAAAATAACTTGCTTTACACCTTAGCTGAAAAGAATAGCTTATGCGATTATTTTTTCGATTGCATACTTTACTTTTGTTGATCGAAGAATTTCACCAGAGAACCACTTTATGATTATATCTGATTATTTAACCGGCTTCACAGTATAGTCTAATATGCCTTTTTGAAAAGGAACCTTTCTTGAATCGACGCCGAAAACAGGGAGAAATGGATTATTTTCCAAAACCCTTCTAATTCTCTCTCTTTGATCATATGTGAAACAGTTTTCAAAGGATACATAACTCATGAAATCGAAGTCGAGAATATTTTTATTTTGGCAATTTTCCTGAAAGCCGCCAGAAATATATTCATCTAAGATAGCTCCATCTGTATCATCACAATAATCAACATCGGTACCACAAAAAGTCCTACTATCATGATGAGAGTGATATAATCCCAGCAAGTGACCAATTTCATGAGACAAAAGGTTAGTGACTGTACCGTCGTTAACTGCTACATAAGGACTCGTTAATGTCAATGGCATTTCAGGACTAAGAAAACCTATTCCTGGTAATTGATAATTATTTAAAATAGGATAATATGCAAAACCTCCAGCACCTTCAATTTTCGAAAGAAATAGATTTAAGTACTTGGTAGGATCCCACATTTCTTCGAATAAAAATTCAGCATCAGAGGTAGTAGGTGGCCACTCAATGAAACTTCTCGTATCGAAAACTCTGTGAATCCCTTTCTCACTTAGAAGCTTTCCTTCAGGATCAACCGTTGCAGGGTAGAATTCTATAAAAACCGATACCGCACTTGGGCTTTTTTTTGAAGCACCCGTGTATGAATAATAGGTATTAGCAAATGCTTTATTTAAATCTTTAATTACGGATTCCAGCTTACTTTGAGTTATAACCTCCCTCTCTGCATAGTTAGGCAGTATATGAAAAATCAAAGGAATTCGAACTAAGGGATACGATTTACTTACTCTGGAATTTATAATCAACGGGTCGCTTTGTTTGCCGTAAGCAACTGCTATAGCTTTAACCTCACCGGAGGTTGGAATTAGAATGTTTTCAAAACCAGACTGTTTGATATTTTGAAGCATCAACTCTGTTTTAACAGCCAATTCCTTATCATCATTTCCAATAACCTTATATTTAAAATCATATCGACTACTTCCTGCCAGGGCGAAGGGATTATTGGTGCTATCGGAAAACGATAATTCAATAGATTTAATAAAGTTATTTGGGTTGATAATTTCGATTTCCAATGAATTACTAACGGTATTTCCGATTTTCGACTGAATTAGGTTTTTTCCTTCGGGCAAAGAAAGAACGTTAAAATTGGATTGATCTATTCCATTTGAAAACAACTTAAAAAATTGGGGATAATCGTTAAAATTGATTTCTTCTCCATTAACCAAAGTAGCTTTTATCAGGAAATAATCCTTAATAGTGCCTGTGTCTTCATATTTAATTAACCTCTCATTAATCTCTTTAAAGGATATAGACAAGTCTGTTACCGCATCCTCTATGTTGTAAAAATTCAAATTCACTGAATTACTAGTCAATTCTTTAAACTTGACATTAATTTTGCCTTCACCTGTGTTAATAAAATTTTTGAAATCAAATCCTTCTTGAAGCTCATTATTGAGCAAAAAACCAAAGTTAAAAAACCCAGAATTGACTACCATCTTTTCTCCGTTTAACAATTCAAGCTCTATTCTAATCAAATCATCAAACTTATATTCCTTCAATTGGGGAATAATAATATTAGACATGCTTTTCAGACTTAAATTAATTTTTGAAATAGCATTTTTCAGGTCTAAGACTCTGATGAGAACTTCATTGCTCCTTAGTTTCTTTTGATTAGGAAGTTCCGCCTCGACCAAGAATTCCCGCTCTTTGGAAAGATCTATTTTCAAAGACTCCACTACTTCTCCATCCAGTAAAATTTTGGGTTTAAAAGCATTAGTTAAGCTTATCATTCCTTCCGAGTTATAATAATTAATCTGATAGGAAATGGACTTGGTGGTCGGATCGGAAATAAATACCGTGTCCTTGCTTAGCAATTCCATTCGAATGATACTTTCCAACAAAAGAGAGGTCTCATGATCCCCTTCGACCATACATGAGCTGAAGCTCAAAAACAGACCAAAATAAATAACTATGAGCTTTCTCATTTTAAAAAGCAATTATAAATGAAACATGATTGACTCGATTGGGAGTTTCTATTCCGGAAAAAAGGTCGGTAATAGCGTGGTAGAATCTCATTTCCAGCAGAGACTTACCTACATAGATGCCCGTCCCGGCAACTATTCCCCCTTGCAGTTTTTCCAGATTGGAAAATTCATAATTTGCTGGCCTTCCATTAATCTGACTCTTACTTGAGGATGATAGTATATAATTGAAAAATCCTCCTAGGGATACCGTAGGCTTCACTTTCCCTCCTATCTGAAGCACAAGAGGGAATACATCCATCCCTACCCCGTGATTCTGAAACGTACTCAGAATCACCAAATCTTCCTCTTCAAACCGGTTATCAAACTGCTGAAAAAAGTAATAAGGCTCCACCCGGATTCTATTGTAATCCGTGATCTTCCAGTCCAGACGAAATCCAAAACTTCCACCAAGCTTGGCATCTTCCGATACTTCAAAAATTCCTGATTTGCCAAAATTCAAATACGATGCATTCACTCCCAAACGAACCCCAAATTTGAAATTTCTACCTTTATCCGATTCAACTGCCGAATCGATTTCTTGAGCGTATTCAAATACGTCTGTGGAAGCCGATGAAAATTCTTTTGAATTGCTGGTGACTATCAAATTTTCTGGTAGGGGTTGGTTAAACTCCTCTTCAAACCCATTCGAATAAATCATTTTCCAAATCGTAAATAAGGGAATAGGTGTTTTAGATCCAGAACTTGTCTTTTCTTCAAAGATAATTTGAGTGTCGTCTATACTGGCAACTACGCCTTCTTTGACAGAACGGTCGACCATAAATATACGGTCTAAGCCAGTCTGACTTAAACAGGTCAATGTAACCCAAGTAAGGGTTAGAGTCAAGATTGTCTTCATTGATTAGGAAATTAATTATTCATGATTCATTTCATATATTTAAACTTATACGTTAAATTACCTATATAACCATCTTATTGCTAAATAAATAATATGTATATCCGCAATTGCATCCGTAAAAGGCAAAAAGCGGCTTAATCTATGGTAAGCACTAGCACATTGCCGGTACTTCGATCACCCGTCATCGGTTTTCCCGCCAGTTAACCAAAGAAAGAGGGGTCACTGGCATCATTGCGGATAATCAGTATAAATAATATTGCCATCAACTCAATTCATAAAATCTATAACATGTAGATTCAACATCAATCTACAAGTAAATCAATCACTCCATTAGTATCCATAATAGATCTTAAACTAAAGGATCTTTCAGATACCCCCTGATTCTGAAACGGACTCACAAACACCAAATCATCCTCTTCAAATCGGTTATCAAACTGCTGAAAAAACTAATAAGGCTCCACCCGGATCCTATTGTAATCCGTAATCCTCCAGTCCAGACGAAATCCAAAACTTCCACCAAGCTTGGCATCTTCCGATACTTCAAAAATTCCTGATTCACCAAAATCCAAATAGGATGCATTCACTCCCAAACGAACCCCAAATTTGAAATTTCTACCTTTATCCGAAACATCTACCGAATCGATTTCTTGAGCGTTTGTAACTACACTTACAAAAAAAGATAGACATGCTATGATGGTCTTTTTTCATGGTTTTAATGATCAATTAATACTTAGTCTGTCAGATTTTCATTGCCTGACTTCCATTAAATTCGTGGTAGAACCAAAGAGAATAATCAGCTAAAACTTTTTCAATTTGCCTTTCCAATTTAAAATATATATCAAGTTTGCGGGATATTTTCAAATAATCAAGCGATTTCAGAAGATCAATTCCTCCAATGGCTCTAGCATAAAAATAATGAAAAGCAGGATTAGAATACTGGGAACTAATACATTGTTTAAAATGATATTCGGCATCTTCTATGTTATTTGATGCTAAATAAATCTTACCAAGCTCAAAATGACCCTCCGGAGCAATGGGGTTAATTTCTGTAGATTTAGTAAAATCAGCGATAGCCGCTTCAGAATTATTAGCAATTAGGTGAATCCTTCCTCTTTCGAGACTGTTCAATTTAGTGTGTATTCTAATTTATACTGAATAGAAAGTAGGAGATTATGTAATAATCTTTCCTTTGATTGTTTTTGGAATGGGCCCACCATACATAATTAGTAGGATTTTAAAAAAACACCTCCTACTTTTTATGTAGTAAACATAGAAATTCACTGACCATGAGAGAAAGTCATTATATCGTTTTTTTAACTCAGCGAGCATTTTCATAAATATTATTTAAAAAGTTTACTTTCCTCCTCCATCACCACCTCTCCTTACTCACATATTCCTTCACGTTTTACTCCACCAACTCATTCCAAAAAGCAGTATTCAATATCGCCTGAGGCAATTGATCAATCTTTTCTTTTAGAAGCTGGTATTGGGATTCTATTTTGTCAGCTAAGGAGAATAGGAATTTTACTCTTTTAAAGAATTCTTCTTCCTCTTAAAATGAAGATATAACAAAAATGTGATTGTTTGCTTTAGATTTGCTCATGTAAGCTTCTGTTTTAGAGGTAGAAATTTGATGTCAACAAATGGAAAGCTTTCAATTTCAGATAGCTTGTTCCTGAGATTTCCTATTTCTTCTAAAACTATGTCTTGAATTTTGATGGTGAATTCCAAATTCAGTTTCAATCTTACCACCCCATCTTAATTACTATATGTTGCATGCATAAGCGTGTAAATTGACTCAATTGATCTTTATTGATTTGGATTGAATACCCTGGTGTTTCATTAATCAAATCAAAAAAGTCAAAGTCTAACTAGCGAATTCCTTTAACTTGAAGCCTTATTCATTCCTACTCATGCTTCGACTCGCTCTCCTCTTAACTTTCTTTTTGACAATTCAGAGTGTCACAGCTCAAACCACCTGCACCTTAGAAAGCAGGCAAAAGCTGGAAGAAATGCTCAGCCAACTTTCGAAGGAGGATTTGAGTGGAATGACTGCAAATGAGTTGGTCATTGAGATTGGTAAAGAATTCCTGAAAACTCCCTATGTCGAGAAAACGCTCGAACTCCCTGGTGAGGAAAAGCTGGTGATCAACTTGACAGGTTTGGACTGCACCACCTTTGTGGAGACTGTCATTACGCTTACCAGACTTGCAGAAGAAGGTGAATTCACTTTTGAAGCTTTTGAAAAGCAACTGGAAACTTTACGCTATCGAGATGGCATCAACGAAGGCTATCCTTCCCGCCTCCATTACTTTTCTGACTGGATATATCAAAATCAGGAAAAGAAAATTATACTAGATATTACCCAAGAAATCGGTGGTTCACCCTATCCTAACGCTCCTTCTTTCATGTCGGAGAACCCAAAGTTCTATGTGCAACTAGCTGATCCAGCGAACCTCGTTGAAATCAAAACCACAGAAGCAGCTATTAAAGAGCGGAGCTATTTCTACATTCCAAAAGCCGAAATCAAAAGTTTGGAGTTGGAGAAGAATATTCAATCTGGGGATATAATTGCCATTACCACAAGTATGTCCAATTTAGATATTGTGCACACTGGGTTTGCGATAGAGAAAAATGGAAGAATCCATTTGCTCCACGCTTCTTCGAAAAGTATGCAAGTGGAGATCTCTGACAAACCTCTAAGTGACTATTTGGCTGGTAATAAATCTCAATCTGGGATTATAGTTTCCAGACTTCACGTTCCTACAGACTAAAGTAAAATTTAACGGAAATTAGCATTCAATTTCTACTCGTTTCTATTTCATATTAGTTCCTTATCGCTTTCAAAGAGCTATTTTTTCTAAATCCATACCCCAAACCGACCTTGCCATGCAACTTTGCTAAATGGAATTACTCATTTCTTTTTTTGACTATACTGGATAATTTTTTCCAGGAAGAATAATAAGAAAAAGCTCATTTTCCGAAAGACGAACTTTAGAATTATGGCATTTTGACCAACTTTCAAAAATCTCGTGAAAATTAAAAATCTTCCCATCAAATCTTCTGATTCATTCTTAGACTGATGCTTGGCAGGCTTCTTGAAATTTTTTATTCAAAAATCATAAGAAACCATGAAACAAGACATCCAAAAGATTTTAGTGATAGGAGCCAATGGTACCACAGGACAAATCATCTGCAATATACTCGACGACTCTCCGGGCTATAGACCTGTAGCAATGATTCGCAAGGAATCGCAAAAAGAACATTTCGAAAAGCGAAACATCAGAACAGTAATAGGTGACTTGGAAGGGGACTTCGAACATGCCTTAGAAAACATCGACCGGGTAATTTTCGCAGCCGGTGCCGGGGGATCGAGCAGTGAAGAAAAGACAATTGCTGTAGATCAAGAAGGTGCAAAAAGAAGCGTGGACTTTGCAAAAAAATATCATATTAAAAAGTTTGTGATGCTGAGCTCAATGGGAGCTGAAAATCCTGATAAAGATTCTAAGCTCTACAGATACCTGAAAGCTAAACACAACGCTGACGAACATTTGAAAAATAGTAGCCTGAATTACACAATTGTAAGACCGGGTGGCCTGACTGACAAGGAGGGCACGGGGAAAATCCAAGCCGAAGAATCATTCGACGAAGTAGGAGGAATCTCCAGAGAAGATGTAGCACACACGCTAGTGCATGTGTTAGCATCTAATATCGCTCCCAATTCCTACTTTGAAATCGTGAAAGGTGATGATGATGTCAACGTTGCAATTGAGAAACTTAGCAATTCCTAAACTGAAATTCAGTTAACCTAATCAAGTGATAAAGCTTCCCAAACGGGAAGCTTTTTTTTGCTCCAATACTATCCAACTAGCTTTTTTTGAGCTGTATTTGGCAGGAAATAAGTCTCTATCAGAAGTGATGATATCACGACTTCTACATTCTTACACTAACCAATTGGTTACCAATATCATTTCCCCACTTTTGAAAAATTCACTTAATAAAGCGGCAGGAACATAACCTTGAACTTTTTATATCTACCCAACCAGGGTAATAATGTAGGATTACACTTCTATACAAGAGATAGTGTGTAGTATCTTATTTGAAATTTCATTAGTTTGTAGAAGATTTGATTTCAAATGAACGTAAGATTACTGAGTTTCTTCTGCTTTATATCGTTATTCTATTCCTGCAGCCCTCATCTGCCAGAGGAAGTTCAGGCAGCCTACGAGGAATTACCGGAATCCCTGGATTTCAACATTCACGTAAAGCCCATCTTGTCGGATAAATGCTTTGCCTGTCATGGGCCTGATCTGGCGGCACAAAAAGCTGGTCTAAGTTTGCATAACCCCGAAATGGCTTTTGCCTCTCTTAAAGATTCTCCTGGCAAGGTCGCCATCAAATCTGGAAGCCTTCGTAACAGTGAACTTTTCCACCGGATCATTTCTGAAGACCCGGAGTACAGCATGCCTTCCAAAGAATCAAATTTGGCTCTGACCCCACGGGAAAAGGCAATCCTGATCAAATGGATCGAAGATGGGGCAGAATACAAGGAACATTGGGCCTTTATACCTCCTCAAAAACCGGAATTACCGAAAACTAAAGATAACTCTTGGACCAAAAACCCCATTGACCACTTTGTTCTGAGTAAACTGGAACAGGAAGGGATCAAGCCTTCACCGGAGGCGGATAAGGAAACTCTTTTGCGCAGATTAAGTCTGGATTTGACAGGTTTGAATCCAAGTTTGGCCGAAATAAATGCTTTCTTGGCTGATCCATCAGAAGATGCTTACGCAAAGCAGGTTGACCGATTGCTCAACTCTGTCCATTATGGGGAAAAAATGGCCATGCACTGGATGGACATCGCAAGGTTTGCAGATACGCATGGCTATACCGTAGATCGGTATCGGGATGCATCACCCTACCGGGATTGGGTAATCCGGGCATTCAATCAAAATCTTCGGTATGACCAGTTTATCACGGATCAGTTGGCTGGAGATCTCCTTCCCAATCCGACCAAGGACCAATTAATTGCTACGGCTTTCAATCGGATTCACCCGCAAAATATGGAAGGTGGAATTGTGGAAGAGGAATTTCGGGTAGAATATGTGGTGGATCGCACGAGTACCATGGGTCAGGCTTTTATGGCACTGACACTAGGCTGTGCCCGTTGCCACGATCATAAATTCGACCCGATTTCCCAGAAGAATTTCTTCGAACTGAGCAGTTTTTTCAACCAGGTGGATGAAGCTGGGCAGATTTCTTGGGACGATGCCATGCCTGCCCCAACGATGCTTTTGACCGATCAGGAAAAGGATAAAATGTTGGCGTATCTACTTTCTCAAAAAAACCAAGAAGAAGAGGAACTGAAAAAAGTGGCTGAACAGGAAGAAGTTGCATTTCAGAATTGGCTAGCTTCAAATGGGTACAACAAAGAGGCCCTTCGGGAATTTCCTGCCAGTCGAGTGGCGTTCTATTCTTTTGATCAAAACGCCATTCAAAACCAGCTCAATCCCTCCCAAAAAGGAACCATGCTAACCAGCGAGGTAAAAAACCAGCCACCTGCGTATGTGGAAGGACTAAAAGGAAAAGGGGTAAAGCTCAACGGGGATTCCTGGCTGGATTTGGGTGGGTCGGGAGTCTTCTCCAAGAGTGAACCTTTTTCGGTCAGCAGTTGGATTTCTGTTCCGAAATCTTTGACTGATGGCGCAATTTTCCATAAGGGATCCGGAGCAGTACTTTATAACTGGCGGGGCTATCATCTGAGTCTGAAAAATAACCGGTTGGAATTACTGATGGCACATAGCGCACCCTTTAACGCAATCACCAAAATCACCGACCAGAATATACCCCGAGACCAATGGATTAATTTGGTCATGAGTTATGACGGTTCTTCCAAAGCAAAAGGTCTTAAGGTTTTCCTAAACGGAGAGGAAATGGCTACCCAAACTACCCACGACAATCTGTACAAAGATATCCTTTTCAAAGGCGAGCAGCCGGGTTTGCAGGTGGGAGCAGTTTGGAGAGGCAAAGGGCTTAAGGACGCTTTGGTAGATGAAGTCAGTGTCTATGACAAAGAACTTTCGCAACTAGAAGTCTTACAGATTGCCAAACCTGCCGAATTCAAAGCCACACTCGCCAAATCCAAGGATCAACTCAGTGCCCAAGAAAAACAATCCTTAAAGAAATTTTACCTCAATAACCATTCTGCTGCTTATAGAGAAAAACTAAAAGAAGTTATCGTGCAACGGAAAGCATACGCAGATTCTGTGGAGCAAATACCAGAGATGATGATTATGCAGGAAATGGCCCAAAAGCGCCCTACCTATATTTTGACTCGTGGAGAGTATAATCAGCACGGAGAAGAGGTTTTTCCTAATACGCCTGAAAGCGTTCTTCCCATGCCTGAGGATCTTCCAAAAAACCGTTTGGGACTGGCTCAATGGCTGATAGATCCTCAAAATCCGCTCACGGCTCGAGTGGCAGTCAATCGGTTTTGGCAAAATCTCTTTGGCAGAGGGCTGGTTGCTACTTCTGAGGATTTTGGAAATCAGGGAAAATTGCCATCTCACCCGGAACTGCTGGATTGGTTGGCTTTGGAGTTCCAGAATTCGGGTTGGGATGTGAAAGCCATGCAGCGTTTGATTGTCACTTCGGCTACCTATCGGCAAGCTTCAAAAAGACGACCAGAACTGGAAGAAAAAGATCCTGACAATCACTTACTGGCCAAGGGACCTTCGGTCCGTTTGCTTGCAGAATTGATCCGGGATAATGCTCTTTTTGCAGCTGGATTGTTGACCCCAGCCATTGGAGGGAAAAGTGTGTTTCCTTACCAACCTGAAGGGCTTTGGAGAGTAAATGGAGGCAACTATGTGCAAGATAGGGGCGAAAACCTGTATCGCAGGAGTATGTATACGATTTGGAAACGCTCAGTTCACCATCCGGCTTTAGCCATCTTCGATGCGCCAGACCACAGTTTTTCGGTAAGTAAGAGACAGGAGACCAATACGCCGCTTCAGGCTTTGGTACTGATGAATGATCCGACCTTTGTAGAGGCTTCCAAAGTTTTGGGAGAAAAGATGCTAGCTTATCCTGACATCTCCATGTCCATAGAAGATACTTTTCGAAGACTTACAGGAAGAAAGCCGAACTCCAAGGAGCTTGAAATTCTACTGGAATTGAGGGAAAATGAATACCGTAAATTCAAATCAGATCCACCAAAATTAAAAGGCTGGCTGGCTGCAGGGGAATACCAAATTAGTTCAGACTTGGATATCTACCAAGTAGCAGCCAATGCCGTGACAGCCAGTGCCATTCTCAATTCAGATGCTTTCCTAACCAAGAGATAACATGAGTCACCACCACGACACCCCACTGAGATCTTCCAACAGGGATCTTCAGGAGATTGAAAAGAATATGGATAGAAGGAGGTTTTTGACTAAAACTTCCTTGGGGATTGGATCCCTTGCTCTGGGGTCATTGATGGGTATGGAAAAGATTTTTGCCGCAAATCCAGAGACTCCTCCTATGCTTTCCGAATCGGCGAATGGATTGGAAGGGTTGCCGCATTTTATGCCCAAGGCTAAGCGTATTATTTATCTGTTTCAAGCCGGCGGACCTTCCCAGTTGGATCTGTATGATTACAAACCAAAACTAGTTGACCTTCACGGGCAGGAGCTCCCCGCTTCGGTGAGAGACGGGCAGCGCCTCACCGGGATGAGTGCAGATCAAAGTTCTTTTCCCATGACCTCCTCAGCATTCAAATTCAGCCAATATGGACAGAGCAGGACTTGGGTCAGTGAATTGATGCCGCATACTGCTGAGATAGTAGATGAGCTTTGCTTTATCAAAAGCATGCAGACCAGTCAGATCAACCATGATCCTGCCATTACTTTTTTTCAGACTGGTCATCAGCTTCCAGGCCGCCCTTCTATGGGTGCCTGGCTGAGTTATGGCCTAGGTTCGGACAATCAAAACCTGCCTTCCTTTATTGTATTGGTATCTAAAGATGCTGTGCAGGACCAACCGCTTTACTCCAGACTATGGGGAAATGGGTTTCTACCTTCCCAATACCAGGGAATCCAGTTTCGGTCCGGAAAAGACCCTGTCCTTTATCTCGGAAATCCGGAAAATTACGATGGAGAGGACAGACGCGAGATGCTGGATTACCTCAAATCATTGAATGAAGCGCAGTTTGACACCTATGGTGATCCCGAGATCAGCGCTCGCATCTCTCAATACGAAATGGCGTTTCGAATGCAGACCTCAGTACCGGAAGTGACTGATATGTCTAAGGAGCCAGACTGGGTGTATGAGATGTACGGAGAAGAGAGCCGTGATC
>Ga0105055_10006611_pt1 | contig 15817 bp, 12 predicted proteins | sample BON03_FD_78090 | JGI IMG/M metagenome (GOLD analysis project Ga0105055, IMG submission 78090) | Freshwater microbial communities from Lake Bonney liftoff mats and glacier meltwater in Antarctica - BON-03 | ecosystem: Environmental > Aquatic > Freshwater > Ice > Glacier meltwater | place: Lake...
CAGCGAGTGGCTCGTAAAGAACTCCTGGGACCCCCTCCTTCTTGGCCAGCCTTGCTCTGCTGTGTTCACTGTTGGGATTAGTGACATAATTTTCAAGGGTCATTTTGTGAATCCTGCAACTTACTCTGACTTGTGTTAAAATTATTTTCATCAATTGGTTGCATTTTTTCTGTTTTCAAAAACTTCCTCTGCCGACATGTTTCCATGTATGGATACAAATGTCAAATTTTATTTTTTGTTTATATACCCAATTTGAGATAAATCGTATTCTTGGAGAAATGAAAGATGATATTTCAAATACAAATCAATATTTGGAGATCATAACTTTATTGTAATCCTGACTCCTCAAATTTTGCTTTAATAATGGCATCAAATATTCAAAAAAAATTATATGGAACAGCTTTATTGTCGAAACACACAATAAACCATCTCTCATTGTTGCAAATATGTAACAATGGGGATTTTTTGTGTTCTATGCCTAACTATATAAACAGATTTCAAAAATGGTGTAGGACACCATGAAGAAAAAATCGACCAAAATTTTCCATCCCACGGATAGTCTAGCTAAGGCTTGGATGAAGAAAGAAACTGTTCCAAAGTTTGCTGCGCGAGTCCTACCTACATCCATTTTTTCTGCTGTTAGTATGCACCAAAAAAAAGGTAATAGACGTTAACCATGACTCGACATGGAATTATATCGGAAATGAATTTATTTGTTACTGAGAAACATTAAATAATCGTCAATGCTTTGAATGTGATTGGATTTATAATCAGGTATAAAGTGCTTAGAACAGACGTTCACGGATAACATCATGGAAGTATAAATATCCAGCAACACATTTTTCTGAATATTGGATGTATTGTAACTACAAATGCAACAAGTGTTGGCTTTATATAAATGCTCTGAAAGATATTCGAAATTGAGACGAGTATCTCCACGTATACGCAGTGCCATATATTCGACCGTGGCATTTGTCCACATTACTGAAATAACTTTGTCGACGGGGAAAACATATTGTGATACAGACATACTTGAAATCAGATTATTAAAAGAGGCCGTGTTTGTGTGGTTTGTCCATTTGATACAATTGCATTTTTTCGACGTTGATTGGAATTCTTCGTTGTTGCCACTATATACCACAATTTGACGACAACAGGTCGAAAATACCAGCGGTATGTTACACACTACTATAAGGCGTCCCATTACATTAACTTCAAATACACTGCCGATGATGTCGCATCGTGTACATTTGTATTCGTTTTTTCTGACATCGTATCTGAATTTTGGGAATATATTTTTTTCGATACAAGAAATACATACAAGCAGATTACTTTGTCTCTGCATGTGCAGAGCAGACGTGGGTATCTTCTGCTCTTCGATTGCTCTTTTTTGCTTTTCAAACAAATCTAGAGTAAGCTCATAGACCTTAATACGTTGGATAGTGTCCCACAGGACATTTATGTGGCCGATTTCGACACCATTTCTCTGGCAATAGTTATCAAATACTTGGAATATGTTGGTGTATGGAACCCTTGACAGGTGGTGAATAGAGCATCGCAAAATTTGCATAATGTTTTGTTTCCGCATCTTGATGGATTGTATTGGCATTATCATATTTTTGCTGTTACCAACGGAATTGACAACGCCAGAAAATATGATACTCTTGTTGTATCGAGATGTTCTTTCATACATAACCAAACACTTTGGCTTAACAGCTTCAAGCAACTCGGGTATGAGGATTTTTGAATTGCTGTTGTATTCGCTATTGATTTCGACTCGCAATTGTTGTCCAATGTTGAAAATGTTTGTGGCCATATTTTTAATGTCAATTGTCAGGATAAATTTTGTTTGAGGTAACGGATTTATATTATTTATGAAGAAATAGATGTATTCTATAAAACACATTTTTATAAGAACTTTGTTTCCGACGTAAAAAATATTACGCTGCTCAAATGTACCCACGAGTAAGGATCTCATGTAAATCAATATTTTTGCGCGACACTTGAAGCTGATGTCTTTAATACAAATACTAGGATATATTGATAACAATGATGGTATGCAACACTGAATAAGAATGATGAGGGTCTTATCATTGTCAATGGGCCAAGCATGATCTTGTTTAACGCGACGTGGATTTTGAAAAAACGGAATACATGACCTCATCAAAATCACTATGTCGTCTTCATAATATCTCGTCGGTAATATACACTGGTGAAGAAATGCAGTAATATCCGGCATGTGTTGTATGTCTATGTTGGGAATATTATATTTGTCGACATTTTTCACGATCCTGTAAATGAACTGATATGAATTGAAAAAACTGTAAAGGGGAAGCAATTTTACGATTTCGTCTCTTGCCTGATTATTACCCTTGCGTACCATGTTCTCAAGATTTTCTACTTGTTGTATGATGAGTTTTTTTGTCAGTTTAGACCCATATTTTTCAAATACTGCATGTTCGACAAAATTCACATTTTCGCAAGATTTTGCTACAGAGTCGATTGATTCTGGGGGTTCTGAGTATACTTGTCGCCTCTTGCGTGTGCTGTCCTCTAAATAATCATGTTCGATGAAACATGATTGGACATTGTTCTGGATACAATACTTTATGTTCTTGACTTTTCTCATGTTTGATGTGATTTTGTTTGATTTTTTTTGCATACCGAGAAAAGTGGAAAAAAACTTAAAGTCTAGAAATTTTACACACAAGAGGCTTAATGAAAATCCACATTTATCTGCGTCATGTTGTATATATTGTTATCTTTGTTTACACAGTATAAATTGCGTTGATGCCTTAGTATGGGCATAGGTAGATTTTCAATCGGGCCATTTGGCGGACAAATGAGCATATTTGACAATTTATACTCTCCAGCAATTGAATGTTTATTATAGAATCTCTGAATGATTCCATTGACAGATGCTCCAGAATGCACAATGTCGTAAAACAGGATTTGAGTTGCTGCCCGCACACATGGTAGACACATTCCTATCTCTTCTTTGCTGTTCTCCCAAGGAAGCACATACTCGACGCCAATAAACGGTTGTGTCCTGTCAATATACATGCATTCACATTCGTTTCCTCTTATGCATTTTCTCTCTCCATTTGTAATGGGCTGGCGCAGATAGGTGTCTTCATACGACTTTGACACAAATCGAATATCATTGGTATACGATATTTTTTCCGACTTTTCACTCTTGAGCACAGACCTATAGTTTGTACTTGACACAATTTGTTCAAGGTTTTGAGTCATTCCACATACCATTTTATCAAGTTTCTCCTTGCTCACAGGCAATTGAGTGATATTTTTATTCACAAATTTGCGTATATCAAGCACGATTGTGCTTTCCTTACTTGTGATTTTTTTGATCATTTTACTTTCTGGCTTCACTACGCTTTCTGCAACGCTATACAATTCGGTGTCAATTTTCTCGGATTTCTGGTCGGCAAGATTGCTAGTCTTTTGAGACGATTCGCTTGGAACTACATTTCGTTTCCTCTTTTTTAGTTTGGTATTTGTTGCTGTCACGTTTTCGCTGAGTTCATTTTCTATTCTGATCTGACTCCACGCTGTTGGGAGTTGGTTTTGCATTTGATGATATACTCGCATACATGTTTTCTCCGGCTCATTACTGTGATATGCTATATTTTTTTAATCGTGTCAAAATACCTGTTTGTTGAATGGTAGGAATAGGCTATGTTTCTCGAACAAGAAACTCGTGCAAAGGATATTGTGTTCCAGAAATAGAATTCAACAAAAAATAGAATTCCAAAATAGAATATCTATTCACATTTATCAATGGAAAAACGTCTCAGGGTATGAAACATATGTTGCCTTTGCAAACAATTGTAGACCAATACGACATGGACACATATGTGAAAATCCGGGATGGCACAGAATATCCATTTCGATATTTTCACGATTGCCCTGATATTTCGTATATGGAAGAGAGGTGGTTTTCAAAAGGGAAAATACTTGTCACATCAAAATTGTATGATGTAAAAGTCGTCATACGACAAATGTTTGATGCAGTATTGAGCGAGCATACAAATTATGATTTGACGCATGCCACTGACAATAGTTACAAGAGGGGCAGTGATTTTGATTCCAAAACTATCGATATCGACTGTATGATGAAGAAGATCCAAGACGATTGTGGTGTAGTCGTCGATAACTTTGATTTCATATATAATAGACTTTACATTAACAAGATGTTACAGACAATTCGAGTACCCCACGATGGAAACGTGAAATGTTTTCAAACAATGTTCATTGTGACAAATAATATGGATGATGTGATAAATATCAAAAATTCGAAAAGTAATGGCATGAACCGTGTAAAATTAGGAATCAACTGTGTCGATCTTCTGCACACGATTGACTACAATTTGATGGGATATAAATATGTTGTCTTGTGTGATACTGTACAGAAAGGTGATAAACGATATATGTGTCCGTTTTACGTGGTATCCCTTGTTTCGAAATTTCTTGTAGATAATGAAGATAAAAAAAATGAAAATTTCGAAATGGTTCAAGGGCCATTGTACAGAGAATTGGTCAACTTTTATTCGATCGATATGACGAGCACTTTGAAAGCAATATCAAGCGAAGCTGTCGTCACTAATAGAAACAACGTGTCAAATGTACAAAAACCTTTTTCAATCGAAACTCGCAGAATAAAAATGACCTGTATACAGGGGCGAGAAATTCTCATGACGGCTTCGGGGACAAAAATTCTACTCAATGATGACTATAAAACAACCTACTTGATAGAAGAGTTCCTCAAGGTGACTAGAAAAACAAACTCTTCTTACGTCATGGTTCTTCGCTCTGATGACGAAAGAATTCGACAAAAAATTATCAATTACAATAAGCAAAAACCAATTCTAACATGTATCCCAACACGTATAGATTTTCTTTATGTGTCAATGAGCAATAAAGTGGCCATCAAGATTGAAGTCAATGACAGAGTCTTCATTACTCAAAATAATATATACGGTTTGCAAGGCAAGAAGGGCATAATTCGTCGTATTCTCCACCCAACCACGGGAGATGCTTTCAATGCACATGATGATTTTATGAGTTTGATTTATTTTGTGGATTTTGAAGATCGAGAAGCCTCTAAAAAGGTCTTGGAAATCAATATGAAACAGCTAGTAAACAGAACAGCCAGATTCCCAGAACAGCCTGTGCACCACTTGCGGTGTGCAATTCAAGAGATTTGCAATGTGTGCGAGACATAATTCCACGCATAAAAATAAATTTTATTCACGTCAAAATCATTGACTGTAGATGGCATCAGAAAATTGTCTTGCGCCTTGAAAATCACGTTATCTCGTTGCGTTCGAAATGACACTTTACAATTGATTTTTGTATTGAATTTTTCATCTTGTGATCTAACAACAGTCCAGAATCATAGAGGTCTTCAATGATGATGAAATTTTCACGAATTTCTGCTACTTTGTTTTTAACAGTCTTTTTCATTTCTAGAGTAATAGCATGTTTGGACTTGAAAAACCTCAAAACTGCTAAAACTGTTTCGGGTCCCATATAAAGGGATGATAATGCTGAAATTTGTTTCCGAGAAAGGATATCTTTCGACATGGTGTAAAACGATACAACCATTTTCTATTTATATTACAATTGTCCTATGAAAGTAAACCCATATTTGACATTTGGCTGATGAATGAAAATCGGTAGACATACATGTTATCTGATCTTTTTCATATTTGAGGTAATTCTCAAGAATTACAAGTGCTCACAAGAAGACAGAGCTGATAAATATTTGATATATAAGTATAGATGAGGAATGTGAATATAATTCTTATGTCTGTTTTATATGATTCTACAATACCAGATTCGTCAAGAATTCGAGCTCTGAAGAGTTTGAACTTGATTAGTGATCATCTCTTACAAACCTCAAATCGAAAAGATTACAAATGTATGCAAGTATTGACAACAAGAATGTCAGAAAAAGGATTTGTCCAGAATCCCTACCGGAAAAAATCTCATTGGTATTACACCTATGGAGTATTGGGTTCGCTAGGAGAGAATATGAATGACGGTGTCTGTGAAGTGCTGGTGATACCTGCGAAAATCAGATGGCTTGATTTTTTTCCTGTGGTATCAAAGAGTTTTTTTTTCAAGACAAAGGTCATGATAATGGTAGAATTAGGAAAAGAGTTACATATTTCGAATCTGTTACTAAACGACCAAAAGGTGATCCAGTTTGTTAATTACACGCGGAAATTCCGAAAATTGTTCATACTTATGTTAGAAAGTATGCAGCCATATCAAAACACGGATTTGACCCTGAGTGATTTGGACTTGGTTTTTCAAGAATACGTAGAAGTCCAAACAGGTCTTGCTGAACTTACACAAATGAATAAAATTCATGGATACCCCGAAGATAAAAGTGACATATTTTTTTCGCGAGAAAGATATGATCGATTTCATCGACACAAACGCGATAGTCTTGGATGCAAGATGACGGTATATGAACAAACCATCATGTCATACATGAAATTGTCTAACGTGGGACCAATTGATAATGCATATATAATGATTTCATTGCAGGCATATGATACCAAGATCCGTAAAAAGACAAGAAATATTTTTTTGACGGCATCAGAATTTTATACAGAAATCCGATTGTATTACAACAATCCAGAAAAAGTTCTTGCGGCGCACTTAGAATCCATAACGCTTGAAGTCATAAAACAGGGATTTCTGAGTCAGATTGAGGCAAGTTTGAGGGAAAATAATGGCATTTTTAATACAGCGTGTGTTTGGGTCACACGCACTGCTGCTGAATACGAAAGCGATCGATTTTTGTCTACATCAATGATATCATCAAGCGCTTGGGCAATAGATTCCGTCGTGCTTCTTTGCCTATACATACCAGCATTTCTTAGATTTGTAAAATTTATAAGATCTCAATACCTGAAATTGAGAGTATTGATGAGCAGCACAACTATTGAGGTGCAAGACACAAAAGGAAATATGCAAAAAGTAGCTCGATCTCTTACTGCAAATTTGTGGAGTCTTATGAAACAAAACTGGAAAGATTTGGATAACAAAATCACGACATGGGCTCAAGAGGTCCTTGACTTTGTTTGTTTCAAAAAGAAATCTGGAGAGACAATGGTTGGATTCTCACACAGGAAGGCAAAAACAGTATTCAAGTGTACGAAATTCATATATCGAATGAATGAAGTAGTTTTGGGTATATGCGTGTGGTCTGGACATGTTGAAAGTCAGTTTGACTTGCTAAGAGCTTGTTTTGAGTATGGGCTGGGATCCAGAGGTGTGGACCCCTCAAATGGAGAATTTCATGCAGATATTCTTGATAAATTAAACAATATTAATTCAATACAACGTTTTGTACTGTATGGAGTCTCTCAACTATTGGAATCCATCTCGTGCGCGTCAAAAAAAATCGGGTTAGGTACAAGTAATTCGCTCACATCTATGTTTCTGAACCAAAACCTAGCCTACGTCGGAAGTTCTGCTCTTGTTTTGGTAGCCCCTGTTGTATATGAATTTGTTTCAGATCGGTTCAGCAATAACCCAACTCTTGAAGGATCAATCATCACGGAAACAATTAACAGTGTGTTAGATCAATGTCGAATTTTAAAAAACATCGCAATGGCAGATGCTGAAAAAATTTTCAGGTTGTCCGAGGAGGTCACTGATTCTCGGTTACGTTCTGCTGAAATGAATTTAGAGGTATTGTCTCTGAACTCTCAAATTAGTGATTTGCATGGAACCGTAAATAGAGTTCAGCTTCAATTAATAGACAGTTCTGAACAAATGAGTAAAGCGGCCTTAATGCTAGGAGATTTTATTTCACATCAAAAGTGCATGGGTGATTTCAACTTGTATGAAAACGTAAGACTCTTGAGAGAGTTGCAAAATGGAAATGGATCGACTGAGCCAGTAATTGACCCATCGTTATCAGAAGTGGAAATGCACGAAAACAGGAATAGAGGAAATATATTCAATCGTTTTGAAGAAATACAAGATATAGTCCTTGGCATGACGAATGTTGAGTATATGCATCAACAAGGACTAATGGATATAATTTTGTCACTATATTTCGTCAATATCATTTTGAGTTATTGCTGTATAATACAAAAAATGAATCACAATACTACAAACTATTTCGCGATTCTTCGAGTCATGAAGGCGAATCAATTAAAAATAGAAGCCATTCGCATGGATACTGAGGATATTCTCGACATCTCACGTGAAGATGCGATTCCAATTTCAGACGAAGTCAAGAAATATATGTTTGTAAAGATAGGAGCATTCACGAGCTGCAAAGTCAACAAGTTCCATAATCAAAACATCAAGAATTACTCGTCAGAAATCGAGCAAGTCAATGAAATTGAAGATTTGTTAATCGACGAAGAATTCAAATTCGTATTTCAAGATTTCATACCAAGTGTATTGACCCATGATTGCAGCTTGGTGAATATAAACGTCTTATTCAAAATGGTCAATACTATGTTTTTTGATTTTGATTTTTTGAAGGACCCTTTAGTTTGCACGATAATGAAAACAGAAGCAATGATACATGGTGACGATTACGTGCATAAAGATGAACCGTCTGACGACGATTTTGGCGAGATACTTCGTTCCAACATTGAAGACCTCGTCACAATACAGAATAAAACCATGGAAGAGAAATATGAGCAAAAATTGAAAATGAGAATCAATCGTATGAAAAAAAACAGAAACCTCGCTATTCTAGTAAAAGACAGATTGCTTTCGTATGATGACAGCATTGATACGATTAAACAAAGTCTCAATCTACTAGACTGTGACAGCGACAAAATCTATGATGTATTTTTGGAAATGATAAGGGAACAAATAAAACTCGCAAAGACAAGTGAAGCAAAAAATATTCTCTTTGAAAAGGCAAAAGTTCTCCTTGCAAAACAACTGGATAGAAATGATGTTAAAATCAAATGCTACAGCTCCTTGTTCAAGACCCACAAAAAAAATAGAGAGAGTCGAGACAATCTGACGAGAAAACTGACAAAATTCGAAAATAATTTACATTTCGGAATCTACAAGAAAGGAGTAAAATAACGTGACTATAAGCAGGCATAGAAGAACTGACCTAGTGCATTCATAGGTGTTATGTCAGTGGTGGTATTTTTATAATACAAGGAATACATGTGAGGAATTGTATGAGGTATATATAATCACTAACACCAATCGTGACAAAAAATGAATATTGGAAGCGTAGCTCCAGCAGCAATTTTAAATGTTGGTAACTCATGTTTCGTCAATGCGCTTGTGCAGTGCATGATGCACCTTCCTGGGATAAAAGGAGGGATCAATCAAAAAAATTCTTCAAATGTCCTTGATCAAGCGATTGTGGATATATGTGACGAGTTCGAGGGAAAGACGAATGCTGTCAATATTTCACATGCAATTCAACCATTGATAACTCAAATCTTCGAATGCGGTCTTGGTCGTCAAGGACAAAATGACCCAGACGAGTTTTTTCAAGAATGTATGCATGGCCAAGGAGTCACAGAGTCTCTGTTTCGGTTCAAAATGAACGAAACAATCAAGTGCAACCGATGCACTGAAGATGTAGTGTCGGTACACACAGTCGAGCCCAATTATGTAACGAATCTCAAGTACGATGCATTCAGCAAGGCACGCAACATCACAGAATTAATAATAGAAAATATTCGGGGAGACACACTAGAAGATTATAGTCCAAGCCCCCACAATACCAAACTGGGGGTTTTATGCACAGGTGATTAGGGAGCACACAAATTTGAATATTTCAAAGGATGTCTTCCCGAATTAATGTGCTTGTCTTTACCATCACTGGTTTCTTTTTCCAGACACGATAAGCGACAGAAAAAAGAGAGAAGGTATTTCAAACCAGAAATGATTCTAGATCTACCTGAATTCGGTTCGGCGCTGAAAATGAGGATGGCCAAATACAAATTGCATGGAATGGTAGTCCATATTGGCGCAGACACATCGCATGGACACTTTGTTGCATACGTGCTTCAATTGGAGACAGACAAGTGGTATCGGATGGTAAGTTGTTTGAAACTTATTGTGTTGAGTTTGTATACCAAATTGCTGTGCATCACTGATGGATTTTCCCTACAATAAACAGGATGACGAAGTGAAAGCACTGAGCGTTTCGAAAGAAAGTATACAGATTCAAAAGGAAAATGAAGACATATCGATGCTTTTCTATGTTCGGCAATAAAAAGAAGGATTTTATTATATATTTCAAAATCAATTCGGTTTATAAGTGAAGAAAATTTTTGCAATAAGCATTGATGGAATCTTTTCATCAAGAGGCAATCTTTCATTACTGTGACAATGGAAAACCTGATGCCACGTCAAACAGAAGTCTGATTGACGTCAATCGAATCAAAGAAATCATCCCATTGCAAAGCCGAAAATACAATCAACAATATTCCCAAATATTTGCTAAAAGAAAAAAAAAAGGAATATTTTTCTATGAATTAGCATGCATGACCTTAAATGCGATTGCAATACCAACGTTTATAGTGGAATTTTTGCTCATAATTAGATTAATGCTGCATACGCTAGGTTTTGGAGGGTATTTGCACTAAAGCTATCATTAAAATCATTGATTAACCTTGAGCAAAGAAAGAAGTTTTTATGTCTAGTGTAAAGAGACCATCAAGACTGTTAATTAAAAAATGCAAAAACAATATTCCATGGTGGACGACACGTCGATCTCGTCGATGGTAAATACAATATTCTTTATTTGTGCGTCCAAGTCTGCCAGCAGTATATTTTCTTGAAAACTGACTCTTGATATATTTTATTTGATAATCCACAAGACAAACGTTACAGACACGGAGCTCATGATACAAATGATTACACAAGATGAGATTGTAAAAAAGAGTCTCACGACATATCGCGACATCTACCACGAATGCATTGTGAAAATAAACGGGTGTTCCAAAATAAGCACCACACAGCATTTTTTACAAAGATTTATCAGGGAGTCCGTGTCGTGTTATCTTGTGACTGGCTTTGTTGTTTTCAGATTTCACGAAGTAAAAGAAAATGGGGAGAATAAACTGATTCCTTTAGTGGTCCCTATATCAGAGATACAGTGGGCATTTGATAGAGAAGACAATAAATACGAATCCCAAATCCGAGTACCAGACGTCTTTGTGCCATTGGCTGGTCCAAATAATAAGACTCGTTTTTATGTGTACAGATTTGCGAATGATGACGGAATTTCATCATGCGATCTAGGCATCGTGTTTTCACTCATGAGTTCATATCGGAAATTCATTGAAATACAACAGTATAATTTAGAATTGATGAATCAAAACATTTGCAAGACTGTTTTTATCGAACAAAAAGTCATTGCAAATACAACTACCGACACAACTGGGGGAAGACACTCTGTGTCATCAGGTCCTCTTATAAATCGAATTTTAGATCACACGAATAACTACCGTGCGACGACAAATTCAGAAATCCCGCCGACCCTCACCGAAGACATTCGGAAAGACCTCCAGGTACGCACTATCAGACCCCTTTCTACTTTTTTTACAATGCGAAACGTACCACACATTTTGACACTTTGTGAAAACACAGAAACAACTTGAAGGACATGACAACATGGACCTTGTTATCTTACCTCCGAATACCAGCTCAATTATACACAGGACTGTACATACGCTGATTGAAACAAGAATACATCGAGAAGACTTTAGAAAAAAAGTTCAAGACATTTTGTCCATACCTGGTGGAGATAACGATGACGCTGTAAAACGCCAGAAGAAAAAGACTAATGAAGCAAAACAACATGTCGAAAGTGGGAATGACAACATGGCAAGAATGGTTTGTCTCACATCTCGTGTCAAAAAAATGACAAAAGAAATCGGAGACATGATGAAAATGATATGTATGTTCTGCAACTGTCACAACGTTGAAAAAAAAATAGACGAGTATTATAAAAACAACTCAACCGCTTCAAAAAGACTCAAAAGATTCAAAACTTCATTGTCAATTCTCCAGAATTCATACGCGATTCCACTGCAGTTGCTCGACCTCACTGAAAATACAGAAGAATGTAACATCACGATTTCGAAAGAGGTATCAACAATCTTTTTCTCAAGCATCCTGTATCAGGAAAGTCTTATTTCTCCGGAAAATATTCTTGATGTCTTTCTTCAAACAGTCGATATCAAAGAACCCAAAATACCTGTCATGGAACCGCATGTTGATAAACCGCCCGTAATGAATAAGGATACTATGGCTATGGGATAGAAAACAGAAAAATGAATTGCAAAAATAGTTCTACTAATAGTGGGGTTCGAACCCACGCCTCACTGGGAGAACAGATCTTAAGTCTGTCGCCTTGGACCACTCGGCCATATTAGCTGCATTACGACGAACAATATGGTGTTTGCAATTGATCATCTCAAACCAAAACACACTCTGTCCTTCTTGCTTTCCTTTCTTTCAGGTCGTTTGAAATTGAAATTTTCCAAAAAATATAATGTAAAAAAGCAAAGATGATCATATTACATAATTCGATGTGTAATATGTGTTTATAAATTCAAGTATATATAAAGGTATCATTACAGCATTGTCACAATGCGTTTCTTCAAAGAAAAAGCAACACCAAGTCATTATCTCCATCAACAAATCAACAAAAAAATGTCCTCCCTGATAAGCAGGGGAGCTAAAGTTCGAAAATTGTCCAATAATCATATTCTCTTGGAAGATATCGATGATTGGAATTGGAAAGACGCCCAGAAAATGAATGAAATCTCGAAATACCAGCTTGTTTATGATGTCCACTCAAGCTTCACATCAAATACTGACGACATACAAGGACTAGTTGTATCCATATCCATCCTCGAAAACAGTTTTTTGTGGAGTATAGTGCAATATTTCCTTTCCATTTGTACTTGCATTGTCTTCATGCTATGGGGACAGTGTATATACATTGAAAATATAGCAGTACCCGCTGCAAACGTGTAAGAAAACAGCTCGCCAGTATGTGAAACATTTATGCACAAAGTAAAGTGCATGTTATAAGGTATCAAAAATACGCTGGAGTATAAAAGTATCAGAATTCAGACATACAATTGTGCAGCAAATGGAATTTAGTACAAATGCAGAGTCATGCTTCGACGTAGACGTTATCACACTCTCTCTAATAATCAAAAACATTATCTATTCGACAAATACGACTGACACACATAGACCCCCAATTCTCACAAATAAAATTTATGAAATTTCAAAGTTTTTATTGGAAAACATGTATACCAACAGCACAGCATCAAATGTGCAAGTCACATATGCCCTTTCTCGAGTCTATGATATAGTTTTTACTTCTCGACACATTGCGCGCCTTGATGATCCCACTAACGAAAATCCTCCGAAAAATACGTTTCTAGTTGAACATTCATACATCATGAAACATAACAACACTTCTGTGCATAGCTCTTGTTACGATCCAGAAGATTCTCCGTTGAAAAAGAGAAAATTAAACTCTTTTTAAGTTATCGTGTTTTGAAATATATGTTTCTGGAATCCTATTCATCCGAATCTGACCCGTCGAATGCAGCTCGAACCAGATTGAGCATGTCATACACTTCCCCTCCTTGGTAAAATGTCGTCAGGTCTTGATTAAGCATTTCATTTACCTCACTCGAAATGTCTTGTATGGATACATGTTCATTTAGAGAGGGAGGAAAACATTTGGTATATGCATATGGCTCCTTTTCGTTCACTTGCACTGCGTCAATCATGATAAAGGAATGATGATCAAAGATATTTTCAAAAATATCTGATATATTCTCAGCTGTCAATCGTTTTCTTTGCTCCCAGTTTTTCCATACATACAAATGATGTTCCCCCTTCGTTTCACGAAAGCTCAAGACAAATAGTATTTCTGATAAAATTGACACGCACTGTTCATATTTGTATGTTTCATGTTCCCTCTTATCTTCACATTTTCGGATGCAGAATGTTTTGTTATCATCATTTCTCCTGTTGTGCAATGTCCAAAAAAATTTGCTCCCATCGCTGCGGACATGCCGTAAACATACACGTATTTTTACATTATTCACGTTTCCAGATTCCATAGTAAGAATTCGGTTTTTAGAGAATTGACTGTCATCATTCTGTGGTCTTCCATCAAGAATTTCAGATTCGGTACCCATTGTAAAAATAACCAAATCACAAACTTTTCTATTATTTCTAGAATTCAAAAACATCTCGGAAAAATTTTTTACGTTGAAATTCATAAAGTTACCCTTCCATATTTGATTATCAAAATTCTTTTGGTCTATTTTCTTCTTCCCCTTAATCAATATCTTCGTGCGTATAGCACCATATTCCTTATATAAAACTTCAACACATTCCAGACACCTACGAACTAATCTGTGAAAAACACGCGACATCGACTCTAGTCGATGTTTCTTTTTGTTTTTTGATGTGTCTGGAATCTCAAACCAATCGACAACAATTTTTTTCTTGTGTTCAGTCATGTCACCCGACGGTCCACACAATATTTTCATATTTACAGTAACTATCCGTCTCTTGAGACCATCTTCTATATTTACGAGCACAAGAGAATTGCGCAGAGTTTGATTCAATTGACAGTCTATTTCGTGAAACTCAGATGGGCACGTACAGACGAATGTGGTACTATTGTGAATATCATCACGAGGCGCTATAAATGTATGGCAATTGTTCAAGCATGAATTCGAATCCATGCAGCACTCTCGACAAACAAAAGATGCATTGCATTCTGGACACTTTGCATATGCAGTAGCTTTTTCATTCAAGATTAAGCACAATGAACAATACATGCTAATACAGTATGAGTCTCTATCTACGGCATGTGCATACAACCTATCTTTATAAAGACAAATTCCAAAATAGACTATTAAATAAATTCCAAAATAGATTCAAGTGTCAGCTTATTGCAGTTTTATGACGCTCATAAATTGATTTTTTTCATACTATTATTCAATAATACAAACCGTAAAACCTTCTTTTGTGGAGGGTGCAAATACTATATATACATTATCCCACTACCGTTGTAAAAAAAATGATTCACGACGATTTAATAGAATCGCTTGGTATTATTCTTATAAATGAACCAGCATCTATGGATTCGTACAAAATGTTCCTGAATCTAAATCAGACTTCAAAAATCACTCGCGAAGTTGTACAAGATTCCTTGCAAAACAAAAAATGGACAGAGGAATATTTCAAAAGAGCTCATGCGTTCGAAAAAATGGTGAAAAATATCGGAATCACTCCAGAGACCCTAGACGAAATAGTGAGAAATTTAAAGGAATTCCAACCTGTGTTATCCGTGCAGATTAATGTTTTCAAAGCACTGGCAGATTTCACCAAAGACAGAGAGCCTTGTATCTATGACATTTTGGATGAGTTGATGTCCCAAAACATAACAAGACATACGTCTACGAGCGCGTTTGATCTTCACATTGCATACTGTACAATTCTGATATATGAATCGCGGAGTATATACCTGGATTGTTACAATAAAGCCATCCTAACAAGCAATATCGACAGTCTGGTTGATTTGATGGTGTTGCATCGTAAAAAACCAGATCTGCGGCTCCAGATTAACGTGTGTGAAATGCTGGTAACACAATGTATCTATAGTGAGGAACATAGATATCGCCTCGTTCAATTTTTGCTCGACCAAATCGCAAACACACATGGAATCGCAGCTCTGACATCGATCAAAACGCTTGATAATGCATGCAGACGATACCCAATATGCGGAATTCGG
>Ga0105055_10006616_pt1 | contig 15811 bp, 11 predicted proteins | sample BON03_FD_78090 | JGI IMG/M metagenome (GOLD analysis project Ga0105055, IMG submission 78090) | Freshwater microbial communities from Lake Bonney liftoff mats and glacier meltwater in Antarctica - BON-03 | ecosystem: Environmental > Aquatic > Freshwater > Ice > Glacier meltwater | place: Lake...
CCATCAGGCTCTTTTCTTTCAACAAGATACTCTTGTTTATTAAGAAATTAGCATTTGATGGCTTTTATCCACTACTAGTAGTTTTAAAAAATCGATTTTTGTTGTTGTTTAAAAAAAAAAAATAATAAGTTGGCTGGCAAATGAAAAACAACAACAATCGAATCAAACATGACAGGCGACCGATGTTCAAAATCTTCCACTTAGCCTCATCAGATCCTAAAACAGATCGCCATCTAAACGGTAAGGATGAGAAATACAGTCGCATTGCAACGGTCACCCAGAATAATGAAAGCACCACATACCTTTCTGAACCGATGGAAACAAATATGCCTGTTCCCAATTCAAGTATCCACAAAAGGCCAGAGAGAAGCTCCATTGCTGTAAGGGAAATCATCACTTTAGAGTGACAGAACCACGTGACATCTTCGCCAGTGACGTAGGAAGAATAGTTGTGGTTGCTACAATTTTTCAGTCGGGTCAAGACAAAAATCTGCAAAACGGCAGTGACAACAAACGATGCAAGACGAATGGCCAGGACAATAGAAAGCAGAATGCTAAGAGGTTCTATACTAACCAAAATGAAAACTGACATGGAAACAATGAAGCTAATCCATGTGCCATAACGTATCATTCTATATCCCACATGTAGTCGGGGACCTATCCGATATATCCGTTCAATTTCCAAACCAATTCAACGATCCATCTGGATTCATTTAATAGCAACTTGCGATGAAGAATATAATAGTCCAAGGCGATCCATTAAGCGCATTAATCAACCAATTGCATCGAACATCGCTTAAGCGCGGGTTTTCTATTCGAAATAAACATCATTTGTTTGTGTCAACAACTGGATTTGTAGATGCATTCACACCAAAGAGCATTTCAAGAAGAAATCATCGTTGCAAGCTTTCTTTCTTTCAAGATAAGAGTTCGTTACTTGTTGAAACTCCTTTTGAAGTTATCGAGGCGAAACATGAAACTAAGAAGGAGGAATCGTCGTAATTCTCTTTGTTCTTTTTATTACTTAACCCTATTTATTAATAAAATCTAAGTATTAACAAACTTCATTTAGTTATCGGAATTATTTACTCGACAATTTGCTCCTTGAAATTGCGATCTGAACATTAAATTAAATAGCCGGGCCAACTGCAAGGGAATGAATGGCAAAAATACAAAACAATATTCCCCCAGAGAGTGCCACCTGTTTTTCTGATATACGAGAAGCAAGCAATCGACCTCCCATAACTGCTAGACCAGTACAAAACGCGTGTCCGACAATTCCTCCAGCAGTGACTCCTAATGGGTCCTTTGATGAGGACAACGCTATGGTAGCTATTTGAGATCTATCTCCCCATTCAGCAAGAAATGTAAGAGAGAATGCCTGGGATAAAACAGCCATGTATTTCTTTTTCTTAGCTGTGCCTGCTGTCAATCCGTTTAATTGTTCTTCCACCTGTTCTAATTCTTCATTCTTTTCTCCTGTTGGGGAAGAATACAATTCGTAAGCCTCGAAAAGCATCTTAATTCCAAAAAAGGTGAATAAAAATGCTGCCCCATAGTGAGTGATATATCTTGGTAGAAAGTTTGGTAGAGTGAAACCAATAGCGGCTGATAGCACAGTCATCACTGCCAAAGCACCTACTGCTCCATAAAAAACAACAAGTCTTGGATGCTTCATTGCCATTAAAGCAGCAATAAAAAATGTTTTGTCCCCCAATTCAGTCACGACAATCATTGCTACAGAGTTCAAAAACGCAGCACCAAAACTGCTTTTTCTCTTGGATTTCGTTTCAACTGCCGCTTTTTGTGGTTTAGTTTCATCTACAAATACCGCTTGTTGAGTCGGAACAAGAGTTTCTTTTTGTAAACCAAGCCAAGATCCTTGAGTGATCGGTGTGTTTGTGAAGCCGTCTTCTTTCATGATGTATTTGACGAACTCTTCACGTGAAAGTTTGCCATCTTCGTCTTTATCTGCAAGTTCGAATTCAGCTTCCAGTGCCTCATTCAACGCTTTTTCTCGATCTCGTTGAACTACGATATCAATTCTTTCACGCACGCGTCCACCTAGTACCCTGACACTCGCAAACAACAACAGGACCTTCATCAAGGTACTAATGTACTAGTATGCTAAATACAATCGTCATCATCATTGATCGAAATTCGTCAATGGATTCGTCAATGACTCATATAGCGGTGGCCACCATTTCGGTGGTCGTGTTCTCGGCCTTGTGGTTTCTATCTTCGAGAAGGATCCCCGCGTTTTTGAATAAGTCTCGTTGCAGTATCCCACTGATTGAAAAAATTCAACTGAGTCACGACACCATGCTGTTTCGATTCGGGCTGCCAGATGGCCATAGCTTAGGCCTTCCAATAGCGAAACATATTAAAGTGTATGCTCCAAATAAAAAAGGTGTTAAGGAAGTGGAATGGAACGGAAGAGAGGATCCGGAATCTGGAAAACCGGAGATTGAACGGAAGTACACACCTGTATCTTCAGATGCAGACGTGGGCAAAGTTGATCTTGTGATCAAGGTTTATAAGGGTGGTGTGATTGATCGATTCCCTGACGGAGGGAAGATGTCTCAATACTTGGATTCCTTGAAAATAGGCCAACATTTAGATATCATGGGTCCTGTAGGATTACATGAATATAAAGGCAATGGTACTTTTGTTATTAAGCGAAAAGACCGAACCTTTAAAAACGTGGGAATGATCGCAGGGGGAACTGGGCTAACTCCGATGCTCCAAATTATCCAAGCTGTTTTGAAGAACAAGAATGACAAAACTAAATTATGGTTGTTGTATGCTAATCAAACCGAGGAAGACATTTTGCTAAGAGATACATTGGAATCTCTTGCGGAAGAGCATTCTCGGAGGTTTCAATTGCATTATACTGTCGATCGTGCAAATACAGTTTGGAACTACTCTACTGGATTCATTGATGAAGAGATGGTGAAGAATCATCTGCCTTCACCTGGCGACGACACCCTTGTGCTTATGTGTGGTCCGCCTCCGATGATAAACTTTGCCTGCCGTCCGAATCTTGAAAAAGTTGGACATCGGAAAGAGAATCAAGTTGATTTTTAAATCCCTTTTATCCAATATCTTCAATCATATAACAAATTAGAAACCAGCTATCTTGAAATGGAACACATGGACATTTATAATTAGATATTAATTGAAAGTTATTGGACCCACGGAAATCGTTTGAACGATTCATTTGAAATTCGAATGTAGACCCTAAATTTCTTTGAAAACACAAAAGACTGAGAATTTTGCTGGCATTCGCAGCAGATGTGGAAGCCTGGACAATATCAAGAGAGTAACTTCGTTCTTGACTCTAATGAATCAAGAGGTGCTGTTTCAGTTCCTTCATGGAGCTCCTATAGCACTGTTCTGTCGAAATCTGACATCGACGGCATGCAGAAACTAGAAGGACAATTAGATTCGTCTTTGGAAACGTTGCTTTCATCTGATGCATCGCTTGGAACTTGCGTGTGTCACGTATTTGAAAATATCTCGGATGCTGGTGTCTTGACTTACACTCTTAAAATCGTCGAAGATGCGATTTTGCCAGGTGTCGAAGTTCGAGCAAATTTGCTTTTTGGGGTTAATACTGAAACTGATCTCCTCTCAGGTCATGTTGGAGAGCCTTCTAACAATGGACCCCAGTTCAACATCGAACCATTTGTAAAACTTCTATCGAATGGTGATGTAGCAGTTCAAGCACGCTCGTTATATGTTCTTTCGCTTATGCTGAGTGTTTCTGGTTTACATCCTAGTCAGGCTGACCTTATAAAGTTCGTTATCTCTCACGTGATGGATATATTGGACACCAATGGATCGAATTCTGTGATCGCTGCTTGTTTGCAATCCCTTTCAATCCTTTTGAGAAACGGTATTATTAGGAACCACTTCAATTCACGTGGAGGAGTCTCCGCATTAATGATATGTGCAGAAAAGAGTTACGGGGATCTGGGTTCTGATTCCCAATACACTTTCTTATTGTGTCTGTGGTCAGCTTGCTTTGATCCCAAAGGAGCAGAACAAGTGGACCAAGCCGCTTTGGCAGTTCTTGTCAATATTCTTAAGTCAGAGCCTCCAGTTCGGAATATGCGAGTGTGTATCGCGGCGATTCGTCTAATAATTGAAGATCTCGATCGACAAAAAGCAATGTGCGAAACATTAATTGAAGCCAAAGTACCGAAACTTCTCGACGCCTTGTACTCAGGACGCCGTATTAAGGATATAGAATTACTGGTCGACATCGAATGGATGCGGAAAACTCTGGTTGCGAATTTCAGTGTACTGACAACTTTCGCGCGACACGAGCAGGAATTGCTAACCAAAAAGTTAAAGTGGTCGATGGTCCATGAAGAAATATTTTGGAAAGAGAATGCGCTGAAATTTGAAAACAACAATTTTTCTTCCGTTAGGTTGCTTTTGGGGTTGTTAAAGGAAGCAAAGGACGAGCAAACGAAGGCAGTTGCGTGTTCTGACATTGGCTATTTTGTACAGTATTTTCCAAATGGAAAGGTCATCGTTGATAGTCATGGTGGCAAAATGTTGTTGATGAATCTTCTTGCTGATGAATCTCCTGCTGTTCAAAAGCAGGCATTGTTAGCCTGTTCGAAAATTATGGTGAACAATTGGGTTAGTGTCAAAGCGAATTAATCAAAAGAAAATTATTTTATGAATTCATTTTATAAATAGGTATCTCAAGCGAAGAGATAGAATAAAAAAATTCAGGTGACAAACGATTATAATGATTCCTCTTTAAGAATTACATCCTCGGGAAGAGCCGTATCTTCTTCTTCGTTTGTGGAATACAACACTTCAGCAAAACTATCAAATAATGATTGCTGCCATCCTGATGAAGGCTGAACAGTTTCGTGAGTTTTTTCCCATTTCAACTCTAACTCTCTATCCAGCTTGTTTCTTAATGCTCTGATTTCAACGTTCTTCTCGATAAGCTGATTTCTTAAATGTTGTATTTCATTTTCAAGCATCGGCGATATGTCAGTTTTCTTAAGATCTTCGTCTTTATACTCTGTAGTGTTTACATGTTCTTGAATAGTACCTGATTGTTTATGAAGACGGTTAACTTCTTCTGTGAGTGCAGCTTTGTCTTTCCGAAGAGTATCGATGAGCCCTTTCCACTTGTCCCGTTCCTAAAAACGGTCAGGAGACGATACCACAACCAAACAACTTACATTCACCAACGCCTTGTATGAGTTTCCATATTGAAGTTCTTTAACTTGGACCTGGTAATTGGCAACATCAGAGTTAGCCTCCTCTAAGCAAGCGTGAGCTACTTCCAACTCTTCTTCAAGTGCACGTATTTTCTTCTTGTTAGCATAGTCCCTTTCTGAGCCGTGATTAGAATGCTATAAATCAACAACGAACTTAAAGTATTTCACGTACCAGCAGCATCTAATTTCACTTGCGCGAGGTGTGACGCGATGAGCTTGACACCATTGTCCACCATCGTACTCTCTCCTATGTATTAGTGTATAATACATGTATTCCAAGCATTCTTGAAGCACGAATGTACCAGCCAGTGTCACAAGCACCGTAAGTTTTTTCGTGATGAGATTGAATGAATGACTGAATGCTTAGAAGAGTGCCAAAAAGAAGTCATAGGAATGCTCCAGTTCAAAAATATGCACCCTGTAGCTTCATTCGCGTTATCGGGAGTTTCATGCCTGTTATTGTGACAGGTCTTATATTAGTGACGTAAGTGCCTTTGAATTCGAATTTGAATAGAGAAAGTAATTGGATTAGGTATTATCCGATGGTGCTGTTGTACTCTGACAGAGGTATTGTGGGCTTTTTTGTGTTGTTGGTATTCCATGTGTTACTTGGATTGTTGTTTACTTCTTACGTACAAGTCTGTATCACAGATCCGGGAACAGTGCCGGATGATTGGCATGAAGCTGTTTTGAAACTTGAAAATCCTCCGTTTAAAAAATGCCCTCGTAGTGGGCTTTTTAAACCTCCGAGATCCCATTTCTGTGGTGTAACGAAACGGCTGGTCTTGAACATGGATCACTACTGCCCATGGGTTAATAACTGCGTAGGTTTCTTCAACAGGAAGTTCTTTGTTTTGTTTCTGGTTTATACTGGAATATCCTGTATATTTGTTTGTATTATGATTCTTCCAGAGTTTATTACTAAGAACGGCAGCATGAGTTTCGTGTCAAAAAAGCGTCTGTTAGTGGCGATTGAAAAGACCAACCAAATGAACCCAGTAGAAGACTCGATGTTTCAGATCATGACACTGATGGCATTAGTCATTGATGGTTGCTTTTCACTGACCCTTACGATATTTGCGATTGCTCATATATATATGGCAATGGTCAATCAGACAAGCATCGAAGGGGCCACGCAATCCAGACCGTTTAAATTAGACACCATTCGAAATTTAGAATCTGTTTTTGGCTTGAATAAATGGGATTGGTAAGTTTGGTTTTAAATTATTGTCAACGTAGTTTCTAAATACAATGGAAGGGCTATTCCTATATATTTCAATGGTCCGCATGGAGATGGAGTGCATTGGCAATTACAAAATGGTGAATGGGTTGGAGTTGTCGAGGAAAGTCAAGTTGTCGTAATAAATGATATAGAGTCCAATGTGGAGTTAGCTCCAATTCTTTCATGATTTCGAAATAAGATGATAGGAAAATAAGATTTTGTTTCTAAAGAATTACACATCCTTTGTCTCCTCTTCCCACTTTGGCCACCGTTTCGACATCGGAGTCATCGTAGGGCCTACTGAGGATAGCCCCGCGGAGTCTCTGCATGAAGACCAAGGCCGAATATTGATAAAATCTGGCTGCTAATCCAAGATCGTTTCGGAGTAACGCCATACATCTTTCTCTTGGGACGAATTTCAAAATAGCCACTTTCGAGGTTACCTTGATAGTGAATGGAGAAGGGGCTCCTGTGAGAAACCTTTCCAAACCGAATACCGCACCTTCTTGATAGCACGCGAACTGCACCCGTCTCCCATTCACCTGCCGTTGGACCACAAGTTCCCCTTGACCCAGCATGTAAAGTCCAATCGGCGAATCATCCGAGGAGGCATTTTTACGTGAAGCCGAAGTCCTTCGATGAGCGAAAGGGTCGGCTGCAGATTCTTTCTGGTCACCCAACACAGTAGCGGCGTTCATGACATTTTGACCTCGTTTCAATGTCACCGACTGTCCATGATGAAACAATCGAAATTTGTCTTGCTTTGAAAGAATCTGTTGCAGCGTTTTAGTCAAGATGAGAAACTCCGCGCGATATCCCCGTTGTTGGGTGAACACTGTGGTACTTCCGTCTGTGTTGTCAGGCACAATTGCAGCATCGAGGTCACCCGGTAGAGTGTAGGATGATGGAGCTCTTTCCACAACGGTACCACTGTTGATCATACACCATATCCAATCTTCAAATAATTGAGCACTCGCAGGTGATATAAACTCAACTGTTAGCCGGCATTCGTCAGAGGACACAATCAGTTGCTCTCCGTTAACACCACCTCTGGAAACATCGTAGATATCATTGAGGTGCATTTTCCCATAAAACATTGGACGGCGCTTAAACAGGCGAAGATCCATCGCACGCTTGGTCGAACGAAAGCAGATATGGTATGTGGTAAGAATTAGAAATCCTTCGCGTGGAGTATCAAATGCGTTAGTACCTAATCGATCAGGACCATACCAATTGCCTCCAATGTTCACTCTTTCAAGACCACCGGACAAGAACGCGCTGCAATCCTCCTGTAAAATAAGTCTATCGTACTCCATGTCAAAGTCTTTATGGAACCACTCGTTGATCTTTTCCATCTCTTGAATGTTCTTCCTGAAAGTGGTACGTGCAGAACTCGCAATGGGTCTTGAATCCAGCAGTCTTGTCATCACTTCGTTCCGGTTGAGATTGGATTTGTCCCGAATCTCTAAATCTCGTCTGATTTGGTCACAGAGGTGTTCCTCGTCACGATCTGCCCGTTCACCAATGACTGCAGCAGCATATTTAAAAAACGCTAATGCAAGAGTTCCATCTTTTCGAAATAGTCTGGTCAAATCATCTACTAATACACTCGAGATAGTGACATCGGTGGATGCTATCATCTGAACCACGGAGACTGGCTGGTTCAATATCCACGGTATAATACCGATGGTGTCTCCTACCTCAAACTTCCCTACTGCTTCGTAGGTAGAAACTCCAGCTATAAAGTCATCGAGGTCTTCTTCATCAGTACTGCTGCTATATCCGCCACCACCATCAACAGACGAGGAGTCGTCTTCAACCACAATACTAATGTCATCATCTTGTTTCCCAATCACATCATTTCGAAATCTCTGCTGGTCCACTTTGTTGTACGAAAGTTGATGCCCAAAAAGGAACAATTTGCCTCTCTCCAGAAACGACTTGCTGGAACTAGTACCGGTTGATCCTGTTTCAGGACTCACTTTGGCCGCCAGCGATGTGCGCTGCTGCTGCAGTGACGGTGCATCTCTCCCCATGTCGTGGATAACATCGGGGTCGAGATCTGACACTCGTTTGTATCGTTTGGTGGCTGGATTGAAATCCACATGCACGTCATCATCGTCTTCAGACATCGGCCTTCCAGACGCGTATCTTTCAGCATAGTCCAAACGCGCCATTTCAAATGATTTGGGAGGAACCTTGAAATCGGGGTAATCTTGGAGGAGATCCTCCTCTTCATACTCGTCAGAGTCCTCACGTTCATCACTGGTGAGATAGCCAAGTTGGTTAAACGAATCTACTCTTGATGGTTGGTTTACGGCGTTTATTTCTTGAAACCTTCGTGGAGCCGGAGATCCAACTAAAGGGGCATTCTCATCATTGCGAAGAGATTCTTCATCGGAATCATCTTGAAGAATATCAGCGTGCTCATCGGAGATCAAATCGTGAGAAATAATCCCGAGAGCTGTTTCGGGAGCAATGAAACCAGCTTCATCCAAGTCAAACTCTCGTGAAGGCGGTCTTCTAAATTCCATAACGAGAGGATATGTGTGGTTTCTAATGAGATTGGTGATGGCTTTTTGTTCGAGTTCACTGTTTTCCACATTATACAGCCCCACTTTAACAAGTTCATCATCTGCCTTGATTCCAAGTTTCGCAGCTTGAGATTTTGGTTTAACATAATGAACAATAGCAGCTAGATCAGAACTAGATCTACTGGGGAATAACTCCCCGTGCTTGTGATCGTCCTTTTCAAAGTTTGACAGGTTGTATCTGCGTTTCTTGCGCCGGTATGAAAATCCTAGAGATCTCCTTTCGAATTTCACAGTATAATAGAAAGGAAAAGTAGCTCTGAAGTTCTTGGAAGACTTATCATCTAGGGGAGGAGCGTGTTTTTCAAACCGTTGTTCAGCTTGTAAAATAGGGAATAGCACAGATGCTAGATCGAAATCATCACCACCGCCGCGTTTATCGTCACCTTCAATGGTGAGATTAGATGTTTCCAAGTATACAGCTACACTCCCAGCACTGATGTGAAGAATATCATGAAAACGAGCACCAGGTTCCATGATCACCTCTCCTGCTTTGTAATTTTTCCTCCATACGTAGCTACACAGCAGCTTCCAGTGCTTGTGAGTTAGTAGATGCTGCTCCGCTCTTTCCCGGGATTTAGTGATTTTACGAATTCGATAATCTTTTAATCCTCGTTCATCCAAAATTTGAAATTCTTTTTCGTTCTTCTTAACAGCCTTCCAAGCGGAAGTTAAATTTTTGAAAACATCCGATAGGATTTGTTTGTTATCAAAATCCATTCGTAGCACGCGGACAGTCATTGCTGGGGTCGTACACGATGCTGCTTGGAATTTAAATCCGTCCTTATCTTCATCTAGAATATCTTCATATATCTTTTCCACCACTTGTATTTCCGTTTTATTCCCTTTGTTAATTGAATGCACGTTGATCAGCATCACTCGAAGTTTAAATAGACTGTTGAATATTGGTTCCGAGCTTCGAAATGATATTTTACGTTCTTTTGGGTAGACACCAAGCGTTCCTGGAATCGCCAAAGTTTGTGTGCCATCGGAAGCATGTTTCTTCTTTTTCTTCTTCTTTGGATCGTTCAAAATGTCTGTTTTGTCGTAATAAAGAATACATTCATAAACATATTTTGGTTTTCCATCTTCATCTTCAAAATCATCTATTCCGGTTTGGCCTTTGTTCTTCCCTCCCCACCAAGATGACAACCACTTCTTTTTCTGCTCTTTTTTGTATACTTCCAATTTTCCTTTATCACTGAGATTCTGCCAATAGAAGGCGGTTGAGAAATAGTAGAATACAAACACACAAGATAGCACGTAAAACAAAATCACCAGAGTGAACAGAACTACGGGAAAAATAGGGTTGATCTTCACAGGCAGTTGACTTCCTGGAGCTAGTGGTTGTGCTAGAATAGAGACTAGACCCAAGGCAGTACCTATAAAGTACACAAAGTAAGCCCACATAGCTACACTAAACAGATAGAACCATATGTAAAGTATGGTCGACTCGAGTCGCAATGCCCAATACAAAGCGCGAAAGTACAAGAAAAACGCCGCGAAAAGGTACACGATCGTTAACAGGAAAGCCAGGACCATAGCAGAAGAGTTGGTCACGTTCGAAGTGAGCAACGTTGCCATCACTGCAATAAAATACAACACGCCAGTCCAAAAAGTGAAAATCCAGAAACGATACACACTTCGAACTAGTTTTTTCTGGGATTCTAGTTGAAAATCGTTTTCAATATCCAAGTGAAGAACAGGACACGATCGAGGCCAGTTCGAAACCTCTTCCAGCACTCTACGGTCAGCTATTAGATCATCGCTCCCGTCCGAATTATCACTGTCAGAATATTCTGCATCCTGTATGCGAGTCCATCCATGTCTACTTGGCTCACCGATATAAGACTTCTTTCCGAACCGAGAGTTCCGACCTCCCATATTGACTTGAGAGTTTGAACGACTTCAATCCTCGCTCTCACCAACTTGCACAATCTAGTAGAAAAATACTAGCGATGATGCAAAGTCAAAAAAGATATTTTCTTTTTTATGTGGGTACTTTTTTCCATCAAGTTCGATTGTGAGGAGAACCCTGTGGCGGTACTAAAGTGATCATGGATAGGGCTTTCTGTTTTATTAATAATTGATTGGTCTTCTTGTTCCATTACTATTATTATTATGGACCTGGCACGAATGAATTTTGCTCCAATTTCAAATTTCAAATTTTCCGCCACACGTTTCGATTACTAAGTATTAGATAGGATTATTATTAAGGTATTAGTAATGTAGACACCGAATGATCTTGCTGCAAACGATAGCGTTGTGCACATGGCTCTGCAGCGGAAAGGAAATTACGAATGTAAATCATGTAGACAATATTATCTCCATTAGTAATGGCAGGAGAAACGCCCTGTTGTTATTCACTGGCCCCAGGGTAAATAGTGTTTGAAATATGCCTTGAACAGAAACTGATTTTGTGTATTTAGGAATCAAGGGAAAAGAATCGTAAGATTATCACGGAATTTACGAAAGCAGGTTCTGTATTTGATGATAAAGTTGCTTTTTTGGTCTAGTGGATTTTGAATCGAGTAAACGATTTTATATCGAAGAACACATCTCGACTTTTCCTAGTGTTATTTGGTATTGTTGTCGAGATGACATAGGGGACATTGTTCGAGTAAGTGTATTTTGAAATTCCGCGATTAATAACTTATAATTTTACAGGAAACCGTTCCTCGATTCGAGGCGGCAGTTGATTTCGTTGAATTTGTAAATAAAAAGGTAGACCTGCATTTCGTTGTGGGAAATTCGCGAGGCCCGATGATGCTCTCGTATGCAACATTTGATTCCGTGGTTTTGAATCCGTCCAAGAATGTCGTTGTGATTTTGTGTTCGGATTTTGAAAATGAAATTTGCGGTGACGCGTTGGAACCCTTTCTCAGCATGCAGTTATCTCAGTGGGAATTTGCTTATTCTTCAGATCCAAATGTGTTGTCAAGATACCAGGTGAATACTGTAATCAGCTTCCCAAAAGGCCTAGAGAAACAACCGGTGGCCGTAACAGACTTTCATTCGCCTACTTTCTCTCAAGATGTTACTGATTATATATTCCAAGTCACAAATTCTGGTGACGATTGTGAAATTCCTGTATAGCGAAGTGAATACAAATCATTATCTTATCTCCTATCTTTCTTTACAAACATGAACACCGAAACATTTTTAGTATCACCAATATCCAAAAACCACCCCAACGAGATTTAATCTACAACGGACATTTCCTTTTTCAACATTTAAAATTAATATTTTTACTCGTAAACTCTCAGAAAACAATGCATTTTAAAGTACGAAAAAGTCTGGATATCGATCCGTTACTATAGTGTAACTTCTTTATTATGAAGTCTGAGAGCAGCTTCAAGAAGCCAGAAGACAACGATAGCTTCAAAACAAAGTCCAGAGTAATTCTTACAAACGTCAAGGATGAAGAGAAATTCGCTTTGAGCAGAGAGAACATTTCAGCCAAATGTAAAACCAATGATCTAAGCAACTATTTCGTAGCGCCTTGGTGGCTTTCTTATCACGGCCGCGACGAAGAACTATTGAGCCTGCTGGAAAAAGATTTTCAATTGACAAATGCTGTGAGATTTAAACCAACTTTGAAGCTAATATGCGTGGCTGTTGGATTCATCTCAATCGTATATGGTTTTTATCTACTTGGCTCGAGTGAATCTGATACTTCAGAGAACGAATCGACTATGGCTCCTGCCACTTTTGTTGCTGGATGTTTAACATTGTTTCAATATATACTCCTCAACTCTGATTTCTATCATTCGAATCCTGGAAGTATGATAACCTTCAGTGCTTGTACACTTGGGGTGAGCCTATTGATTAGTAAGTTCAATTCATTAGACTTTAGTACTGCTGTAGTCATGACTTTCAACACGGTGCTCTTTACTGCGACTCCAATTGGGATATGGAAAGCTATCATCATCTGCTCGATATTCTACATCGCTTTCCTTGCTTTGGGGTTCATTTTCGCAGCTGATAATGCTCAAGCCAATATCAATTTCTTTACTTTCATCAGAGAGGCTATAATACTTCTCACAGGAGGCTTTTTGCTAGCGAATGTATCACACGGACGAGAATATATTAGAAGGCGAGCTATCATTGCACAACATATGGTGTTTTCAAAAGTTAGAGAAGTAGAAATAGAAGCTGAAAAAACGCAACAACTGTTGCGAAGTATGCTTCCTGATGTAATATCCGAGAAGCTGAGAGAAATTGAAGACGAAGGCAGCTCTGAAAGGATTGCCGAAAAATTTAGTGAAGTCACAGTGATGTTTGTGGAAGTGTGCGATTTCAATCGAATCTCAGTAGACCATACCCAAGACGAAGTTCTTGATATTTTGAATATTATCTATTCCGTGTTCGATGCCATTTTGGAAGAATACAATGCCCATAAAGTGGAAACTATTGGTCAAGTATACATGGTGGTGGGGGGCTGTCCTGCACGCAATGCTCATCATGCGGAAGACATAGCTGATCTTTCATTGCAGTTTGTTTTGAACATGGACGAGATAAACGACATGCTTCGACAGGTGGTTCCGAATCTACTAAATGAAATCCAGATTAGAATTGGATTAAATAGTGGGTCTATTGTAGCCGGTGTCATTGGTCGCCAAGCTCCAAGATATAAATTGTTCGGAGACACGGTTAATACAGCTAGCAGAATGGAATCTACATGTGAGCCGGGTAAAATTCAAATTAGCTCTTCAACCTACGAGTCAATAAAGACCAAATTCGAACTGGATTACCGTGGAACCATTGATGTGAAAGGAAAGGGGGAGATGCCTACGTATTTTTTATCGGGTAGAAGAGATACTATCTACCAAGGAGTCACACCGTTTACTGATGCATCTCAAATAAAGAAACACATTGCATCAAACCGAGAACTCTTATTTCAAATGGATTCTTTTGGAGAGGCTGATAAATATGGTTCTTCTCACTCTTCGGAGTCTGGGAGCCGAAACTTCTCCTTCATGAACTTCCAGAAACGAAGCAATAATAAAGTAGCTCCATATGGTTTCGAAGAGGATTTAAGTGTGGTGACACAAGCGGTTGATGAAACTAATAAAAAGACTACAAAAATTGCAAAAGTACAAGATGATGAACATTCAGCTCAAGGGTCAACTGACTTAAATACGCTATTGCAGCAATTCAATTCGCCTACCAATCTTATCCGTTCGTTTTTCTTCATTGGAAATGCGCATTTTAGAGAAGATCAGCTAAAGAAAAGTGAGGCGACCACAAGAACGTTAGCCACGCTTCTTATGTGGTTGTCTGGTATTGGAATTATGTGTCTCCTAATACTGCAGTCAGTACTAGGTGAAGTAGTGACCAATATGATCGGAGATTCAAAAGAATCAAATGGAAGAAATTATGAAATGTTTTTGGCTGGTCTTTTTGGGACAGTTGTTTGCACAGGTATGATGCTGGTATTGATAAAGTTGGGGAAAAGGAGAGCGCTCGTGCTGACTTTAATATGTTATATTTATGGTCTTTCGATGACTGTTTCCTATTTTAGCTGGTTCTCGTCACGTCCAAGTCCCACCATTATCATTCTGATGATTACCATTATTTTCCAGCTTGGGATTTTGTCCTTGTTGCAACGATTGATTGTCACGTTTACCGTCAGCTCGGTATTTACAGGGACGCTAGAATACCTTCTCTTGCGTGGTGATATAGAATATCAGACATATACTCTGAATGAATTCACCTCTGAAGATATCCTATTCTTCTTTATGTATTTGGTGACAATTATATTTCTGCAAGTATACGTTGTGGGAGTTAACGACCTCTTTCTGTATCAGGATTTTCGGTACTCCAACTTTATCACACACCAAAACAGAATCCTGATTCTTCAACAAAGCAAAACGAGTGCTTTGTTGGCTCGACTGTTACCTCCATCTATAGTCCCACTATTAGTTCAAGGTGGGATACAACGCACTCGAATTATTGAGAGATTTCAAAATGCTACGATCTTGTTTACAGACATGGTGAATTTCACTTCATTCTCCCGTACTATCCATCCAATATATTTAATGGAGTTCCTCAATGAAATGTACACTCGATTTGACGAGATCACTGACAAATATAAATTGTATAAAGTGGAAATCATTGGGGATGCGTATTTTCTGGTTGGAGGATGCCCTGAAGTCTCCGAAGATCACACAGAACGGATGTTGTTAGCTGCCACAGAAATGATGGGGGTTTTACCGGCTTTGACTACCATTGCACACACTATTTTGAAAAAGCAAGTCACTGCAAGTGCAACTGGTTCAATAGAAGATGCAAACGCATTGGCTGAAATGGTCCCACGACCAAGTATTGATATTCGCATTGGTATTCATGTTGGTTCTATTATTGCAGGAGTGGTTGGTTATAAGGATCCTCGATATCATGTGTTTGGTGAAGCCGTTGGGCTGGCCAACTTGATGGAGTCCCGTGGCGAGCCAGGAAAGATACATATCAGCAAGAGTGTTCATGATGCCATTTCAGAAAATAAAATGATCTCGGAGAGATTTCGTCTTATCAATCGAGGACCAATTGATCTTTCACCAATCGTACCTGAGCCCCAAGAAACGTTTTTCGTCGAGGATTTGAATGCTTGACACCCTTTTTTGAAGCCATCAAATGCTAATTTCTTAATAAACAAGAGTATCTTGTTGAAAGAAAAGAGCCTGATGGCAATCCGTGAGGTAATCAGAAGCAAGAACATTATGTGGAATCACTGAATTCGCATTATA
>Ga0105055_10006622_pt1 | contig 15802 bp, 12 predicted proteins | sample BON03_FD_78090 | JGI IMG/M metagenome (GOLD analysis project Ga0105055, IMG submission 78090) | Freshwater microbial communities from Lake Bonney liftoff mats and glacier meltwater in Antarctica - BON-03 | ecosystem: Environmental > Aquatic > Freshwater > Ice > Glacier meltwater | place: Lake...
ACGCGCGACAGAGAGAAAAAGAAAACAAACGAGTCAGAAAGAGAAAGCAAACGAGTCAGAAAGAGACCCGGGGCTGAAAATGAAAGGCCTTAGAGGTAGAAGGAGGTTTGGCCTTGAGTTGTGGCGTGTGTGTTGAAGCGAGGGGGGGGGGTTGGTGGGGGGGGGGGGGGGGGGGGAGAGAAAGTGTGTGTGTGTGATAGAGAGAGGAGCGTGCGTATGCGCGAGCGAGTGAAAAGGAGACCCTGGGTTGGGAGGGCTTGGAGGCGGAAGGAGGCTTGACCATGAGGTGCGGGATGTGATATGTTTGCATGTGTGCTCCCTTTTCCATCACTGACATCTGCACCTGCATGCGTGTAATTGTTTGGTGTGATTTCAGATGTATGTGGGTGTGTACATACACACGTACACGCATATTTGTATCTGAATGAATGTATGTTTGTACATGTGCAGGTGTGTACACTTAGAGATGTACACCTACGTATATCCATATGTATGTACATGTGTATGCATGCATTTATATGTGTATAAATGTGTGTATGTATGAATGTATTCATGGATATATTCAGAGTGTGGGAAACTATTTTCATTAGATAATCGTCCAGACTTGTGATTTAGAAGTGTACTGTAGGAAAACATGTATGTATTCCTATACATATGAATGTACATGCGGATGTGTGTATGTCTGTACGTACGTATGTACGTATGAACGAAGTAAGAGGAGAGAGATGAAAGCGTGAAAGGGAAGAGAGCGAGACATGGGGGGGAAAGAAAGGACATTGTTGACTTGAAGCACACTATAAGGGGCATGGCTCACAAATTGCATGGCTGCATGGGGCTCTTGGAGATTAGGTGTTAGGGCTCATAATTTAGGGGCTGCGGTATAGTGTCTAAGGTCCAGGGTTGAAGGTTTGGGGTTTAGGAGAACCTGGTCGAAGGAAGGACACAAAAAGGAGGCTTGGCTGACGAAGTTGATGACAATATGAGGCTCTTAAAGTTTAGGGTTTAGGGTGTATGGTTTAGGAATTAGGGTTCAGGGGTCACGGTGGAGAGTTTGGGGTTTAGGGATGAGGGCCAATGAAAGAGGGTGTAAGGATGAGGGTTCATGGTGGAGAACTTGGTCGACGGGAGGGACAAGACGAGACTAGGTTGACGATGTGGATGCCGGCATAAGGCTCTTGGGGTTTGGTGATTAGTGTTTAGGGTTTAGGGTTTGGGGTTTGGGGTTTGGGGATTAGGGGTTAGTGTTTAGAGTTTAGTGTTTTGTTTAGTGTTCAGCTGTTAGGTGTTAGGGGTTAAGGGTTAGGGTTTTAATGTTTAGTGTTTAGTGTTTAATATTTAGTGTTTCGTGTTTCGTATTTCGTATTTCGTGTTTCGTGTTTGTGTTGAGTGTTTAGTGGTTCGGTTTGGGGTTTAGGGATTAGGTTTTAGGGGTTAGGGGTCAGTGGATGTGGGTTGAGGGTTGAGGGAGCGAGATACCCTATCTGAGGCTGCGGTCTCATAAAAAACTGTGGTCACGAACGTGACATGGTTGATTTCTAGAACAGAGTTTTCTAGTTCGGAACTTGTTCTATAACGACAATTTTGTTGACGTCCTTTTTAGAGGTTGAGACGGCCAGAGAAAGGGGTCGCGATTGTTTGCATAATACAAGCACGTTTGTACCAAATGATCGTTCACAGTGTCTTCACTGTCTCTGGCCGTCTCAACCTCTAAAAAGGACGTCAAAAAAATTGTCGTTATAGAACAAGTTCCGAACTAGAAAACACTGTTCTAGAAATCAACCATGTCACGAACGTGACTACAATTCTTGATGAGACTGCAGCCTCAGATAGGGTATCTCGCTGAGGGTTAGGGGTTAGGGGTTAGAGAATAGGGAAGAGGGATTGGGGATGAGGGTTGAGGAGAACCTGGTCTACAGGCAGGACACCAAGAGCAGGCATGGATGACGATGTGTATGACGACATAAGACTTTTGGGGTGGGTCTGCGCATACATCATCTGCAACACACATAAAGAGAGAGACATGTGTAAATGTACGTGTGTATGTATGTATAGATGTTTGTATGTAGGTGTGTTTGTTTATATGATTGTTCGTGTGTGTGTTTGTGTGTATGTGGGTCTGTGTATACGTCATCTGCCAAGCACAGGAGAGAGATATTTCGGTCAATTCATCGAGAAAAGGAAAGACGTGGGTTTTTTTAAATGAAAGGCTCTTCAAAGGGCGTATGATGATGAGAGACTCTTTTTTTGAGAGGATAGAAATTCTTTTTTTGAAGATGAATCTGTTTGAGATGAAATGCTCTTTTGCGTTACTGCGTATGATGATGAGAGACACTTGAAAGTGCGTATCGTCATGACAGACTGTTTTCAAAGTGTGTATGATGATGTAGGAAGGTATATATTATGTAGGTATGTATGCACATATATTCCTACATATATATATATATATATAGATTTTGAGAATACATTTACATATTTACATATGTTTATATATGTATGTGTGTGTATATAAGAAACCTGCTGCTGTAAGTACATCTGCAGAGCGGCAGCCTCAACATTCTGGCGTATAGAATTGCCGTGTTGCTGCTCGGTGTGCTGCTGCTGCAACAGGGTTTTATATTGCTGCTGCTGTTGCAGGCGATACATTTGTTCCGCCTCCACAAATGCCTGCCAGTTTGGCATCCAAGTGTCGTGTGATGAGCCTGCCTTGCATATATAATGATAAAACGGTTTGGACTGACACGTTGAGGAAATATGACGATGCTGCACAAACGTTCAGTGAATGATGATGCATATACATTGATGAGCCACACATCCATATATTGCATACATCCACACATACCAATGTCTCAGCCAAATCTTTCAAGTTGATACTGTTGGGTAATATCATTCATGGCATGTTCGTAGAACAGAAATATGACTCGCGCGTCTTACCAACGTGGGGTGGGGCACGCCTTTTTCAGTGTGTTGTTCAAGCTGTGGTGGTTCTTGGATTGCCACCGCTTTCATTGCCTCTTGTACCTGTCAATATGTATACCTCATCTTGATCAGCACCTGCCCTGCCGAGCCCCACAACAAACACATATTACACTCAGGCCTATACAACTGCAAACTGCACACACATGCATACAAACAGACGAACCTACACACATGCATGCAAACACACACACACACACACACACACACACAATACAAATGTGTGCAGCGGAAATTCAGAACCGGAGGCACCGGAGGCGCAGGAGGCGCTGGAGCAGCGGGGTGTAAAACGCGAGGAGACGGTGGAGCCTCAGATAAATTGATGGTTAAAACTGGTAGAGGGCTTTTTTCTCGGCTCTGCGTCAGCCGTAACGAGCGCCAGAGCCGGCGAATTGTTGATGACAGCAAAGGCGAATAGTTGATGAGAGCAATATCAAGGGAAATCATACGTCAGCGTTTAGGGGTGTTACCAGCACAACAAAACTTGAAATTGTTAAATGTTTCAAGATCTCACCGGTGGAGCATCGCCACTCCGAGTCTCTTTGACTACTTTTATTGGTGTAGGAGTCTGGAGATCAGGCTGCGGAGGTTTGCGAGCCAGAGCTGTAAAATCTTCCACATGCTTTCTGACCTGACACTCAGCCACATTGTAATACACACTCATGTCACTGGTTGCAATACTGTTATTGCTGTTATGGGAAAAATTCGAACAGGTGCCATTCACTGGCACATGTCCAGAAAATCGGAAACTGCGTTATCTCCAATTGGAGCACCATATGCTCCTCGTCTCAGACTGAGACAACACGTGAATCTACAAGCAAGTGAATCTCAAGACGATTGTCATCGAGCACATAGAGCTTCCAGCAAAGCTACTAGACTATTTGTTACGAAGTACTAAAAGCAACATCAATCAAGACAAACCGTGCCGGCGCCGGGAGTGCCCGGCGTTGAATCATAAGGTGGTTCCATGGATGAATTTGAAGAGTCAATATTGCGCGAATCTTTGACGGTTACGCACCCGTTCCCTAGGGTGTTCGTTTGGGTAGGAACCCAGGTACCTAAATTGACCTGTCGTGTCTGTTCAAGTTTTGTTAAAATCATGATTATCAGCACCCAGGTACGCCACCGTACAGTGACCATACCCATCTTGATCTGACAACATATCGTGTCTGTTCTGAACATATGATGATAATGCGTCAGTACTTCCCCCGACTCTGGTACGACCCTATCCACTACATGCGCGTGGTGTAGGTCTCTGTCCTTTTTAATGCGCTGGTCTGTGATCTGCTGCCAAGACGGTTGTTTGATGGCTTTTGCTATAGGTGCATTGCCCGAAGAGTATTTCTGTCACAATTTTGACGAGCAATGCTTGGGAGGACATTAGGCTTATTTGATGCCTTTCCTACCCTAGTGGGGGGGCATCATTGATCCCTGGGCACTACGTTTCTTGGTAGTTAGAGAGATTAATTGTGGGGATTGGTTAGCCCAAGGATACATGCCAGCCCACCAACATTGTGATCTGTTTTACCCACTAGGTTGGAGATCTGATTGGGTCTACCATAAACTGCGTAATGCTCCGGTCCGGGACAGGTTCTTGGGTCCTAAGTGGCTAATCGGGTGTTCGCCATCCGCTTAGTCCAGTGATGAGGTTGGGTCTTCGAAACCCAAGAAAGAAAGTTGGTAGGGTTAAAAACAAATATTATGGGGTAGGTAGGGGTTGTAGGTTGTAGAGACGAAGGTTTGTCGGATTTGTAGATATTCATATGTATGTATGTAGGTTTACAGGTAGTAGGTATTTATGTAGGTATGTACTATGTGGGCATGTAGGTATTCAGATGTTTGTGTTTGAATCATAACTCCTCTCTTCTGCTGATGCCTTCCAATCAGATTATATACATGCAGTTATATAGACAAATCTTCTGCCCCTAGAGTCCGCAAATACAGTGCTCGTAGAGGAAGATCACTCGTGTAACAGCCGCGCTTTATGGGTACCAGTTCACTACGCCACCTGCTACAGCACTGCCTCTCGACTTTGTCTGTCGTTCCTGCACTCCTCCCGTACTTAAGTTCGATCTGCAACCTCTACCCTACCCTATACACCCTACCCTACAAATCCTACCCTACCCTACAAACCGTGACCTACCCTATGCTACATCTACATACTAACCACACGTGTGCAATGAAAATCAATCAATAGAATACAATTGTATTGGAAAAGCATCCTTGAGAAGAGAGGAGTGTATTGCCCCCCCGAAAACTCGCAACACTGGGAGGTTGCTAAGAAAACAAAGAACCTCTTTTTAAATTATCGATGGTCATCGGATCGTAGATGTAATTAGGCAAGAAAAAACGATTGAGTTCCAAACGCAATTCAATCTAGTACTACATTATTTCTCCAAGAGTGATAATAAAAGCAATCATGATCATGGCGACGAATGGAAAACGGCAGCGAGATTGCCACTGCGCAGCGGCATTCTCTTCAAAAAATTGCGTGCCTGAGTATTGAAGTCATGCACAGATTTACATCGGCCGCAAACTCTCATTCTTTGTTTCTTTCTTTTCATATTCATTTTGATATTGAGGCATGTCCAAAATTATCCAATTTCCAGAAAAAATATTGTCAATTTTGGAAGTTGCCACTGCGCAGTGGCATTACCTTTGCAGGCCTGAGTTGCAAAGTCATACACAGTCCTAGATTGACTATCATCTTCATTTTGATATGGATAACATATAGCACAGTCGCCAGTACGGAAGAATCAAGAGCTAGCGCTTGCTCTTTGTTGCACGAAACCCTGCTCCAGGGGCGAGCGCTGGCCTGAGCCGCAAACGGCTCATTTGAAAAGAGACCTGAACTTTGATGGCCATCGAGAATCTTGATTTCCATTCCAATGACAATTTTGAATCTCATCTTTTCACGAACGGACTGTAAAGACCACATGGTTTGTTTCCATAATTGAATTGGATGAAATGCCATGTAATCTAATATCAAAGAGAATCCACATGCGTTCGAGAAATACTCAATCCTCCCTGGTATCAAATAAACAAATGTATCACGATTGTCGAGTCACGGTCAGGGAATATGAATTTGTGAACTAATAAATGAGAAATGATCAGGACAACCTTTCGAATCGTATGTGATCAAGTTGAGTGTCCAATGCCCGAACATAAAAGCCTCGAAAGGACAAGACTACATTCGGATTGAAAGTGGAACTTAAAAACATGATTAGTGAGTAATTTTCAACATAATATGTGCTGAACATGTGGTGTATGATGCATGCAGTGTGTTGTTTTTTGCGATTTGCGCCGTCAGACTTCCAGTACAAAAAAAATTGCTCGTGTGTAATGAATATAATGTACATCATAGCCTGATGATGCGTAGTGACTGAGCGTGTTAAGGATGAGGTGCATGTGATACATTTCGTGTTTTCGTAGATTGCACTCTTTGCGCTGGTTGATAATGCTATGATCAATATAAACATATACACTGGTAGAATAGACAATGAGTGAAGCATGAACTAAAGAGGCTGCCAGTGCCAGTGCTTAACTCTCCAGCTCAGTTGCTATTAGCCTGCATCAACAACTACCTGCTGCAGAGACCCAACGCGAACTATCTGCCACAAAATCCGCTCACAGATTGATTGATGTTGATTTTATTAGTGAAGAAGCATTCGTGTGATGACTTTGGATCATCAAGTTCCAAGTCAAGATGATCACGTCACAAGTCCTCTCTTTTGTAAACATTTTCATTTCAAGGTAAGTGATCTGATTATGGCCGAGTTTCAAATTCCAAGGTGGAATTTTGTGCAACTACAATAATGATTGACGAATCCATACACCGACTTGATGAACTCTTGCAAGACGTACAAGAACCCGGATTAGAGCGTGACCAGAGGGACAAGTTTCAGGGTAATGAAGACCATGTTGCACTCGTCACATAGATTCGAGTCATTGATAGAATCTTGATTCAATCACATGAGAATGGATCAGATAGAAGGACTGAGGGGTGTTTCAATGTAATGTATGAATCATAACATTAATACATACATAAAAATTATCTATAGTGCAACCGCGACAACTCAACTGTCAATTTTGTTTCTTTCTGCAATCGAAAAAAAATCGAATTACATATCATTTGGGATTTGCGAGGCCAACCACAGAAGGATCGAGGGAGAATGTTGCGCACAATGTGCACGTGTAAGGAGATGTAGAGAAAAATACACGCTCACAGAGTGTCAAAGCTGTGGCCCGTCGAACGATAGTGCAATCAGAATGGTAAAGTGGCAATTATAATGTGAAACCCCCCCGGGCTAAGAGTCCAGAAGACGAACACATTTTCGTTGATTTACTTATTCGTATTGTATTCAGACATGTGTCTAAAAACTCATCACTTTACTGCTTGTGCTACGTCACTATGCCACACGACAAAATAGATCGTACCTCCATTTTTTTGCAGATTCCAAGGGTGAGCAAGGCTAAATATGCATATATATTTGTCTTGTTGTGTAATGTCCTTCGGTGAAAAGTTACCGTTGCAGCGTCATGTGGTGATGATTGGTCTTATTATTACTCTGGGAGAGAGAGTGTAGTGATTGTGTTTGGAACTCTTTCGTTTTTTTTAATCTAGCTTCACATGGTGATTGGCGTGGTTTTATTCTTGTGCAGACGATGGAAACTAGAAACTTTTCAAAAGTTCCTGTCGATCCAGTGTTATTGGTATGAATGAAGACCTACCTTATTCCTCAGTATCCACGCTCCTTTGCTCCCCAAAACTCTTCCTCCCCATCCACCCTCTTTCACAATAAACACAGGGCAGCCAAAATGTGAGAATGACTGCCTCAGGTGTTTTAGGGGGTGCAGCCTTCCGTTGTGTGGGTTGCATTTGCGAGTGCAAGAGCCATTGCTAGCGGTCCTGGAAATATGTTTCTGTCAGGTCTCGTTCTTATCTGAAATCTGATCTTCCTCCAATGCAAGACCTCTTCACCCCCCGTATGTCTGTAATCTCCAAACACACTCATTGTGTTTTTATGTAAACTATTGTGACAATAAACTGGCACCAGAAAAATGAACTCAACCCCCGACCCTAGAATGTATCCAGACAATGAAGGGAACTGCAAAGGCGACATAAGTCTGAGGTCAGGCCACTAACACGAGAGTCCACATCGCACCATCGATACTACTCCCTTGTTTTTCTATTATTACTACGGTAGTCCACTCTTTTTTTCTTTCTTTTTTTCCTTGTTTGTGGAAGCTGATTCACACGGCCTTCGCGATTTGAATTACAAATTCAAATATTGGTACTACCAATTGAGAATACTACAAATAGGATGGCACAAGAATCTTGAGATCATTTCTCTCAAACATTTATCTTGAACTACCCGGACTCTCATGGGATTTATAATTAGTACCATGTTATTACTGGATCATAATCGTACTTCCCATGGGCAGAATTCCGTAAAATGTTCGAGAAAGAATCTCGAGATTCTCCGCCACCCTATCAGCTTTGCTGCTCTACCTATTTTACTACTGGTATATACCCACGATTATCTTTGAAACGTCGTGTTCTGCATACCAAGTTTGGTACTGGTGCTCTTAACAGTAAAAAAAAAATAACAGTACTGAAATGGGACAAACTCTTGACACGGAATCCAGAGTGAACGGCAGCACGATGAAGACTCAGAGTGCCAAGAGCACAGCAAAGCAAAGTGAAAGAGCGAAGGTTGCAGGACAGTCTGTAAGGAAAAATCACTGGTTTCAAATAATCACATGCTGGACAAGTTGGACTCCGCTGAAAGATATGTTTCCCAAAACGTCCAGGCCGCAATGCAGACCATAGTTTACTGAGTTTGTGTGGGCAAAGTGTATTTGCTATAAAACGATTTATGAATACACAGTTTTTAGAATATACAAGCAAGCAGACAAGAAAAAGTCCAGCGAACGAAACACCAAGGCCAGTTTGTTTTCGACCCTAATTTAGTCTCTAGAGTTTAGCAGAATGTGCGGTCACAGCTGCAGTGGCCACAAATACTTATTGATCATTCGTGATCTAAGCCTGGCCAATTCATGCTCTCAGGCTCGGCACAGAAGTTAGCCACGGAAGATGAATCGTGGAAAGAAATCATGTCTTTTAATAAAGCAAACAAAATTATTTTGATCTCGAAGAAGCATTGAGTTCAGGATGAAACAAAAATGATTGATGCAAAGCTCTCAAAAAGTTCGAGTCTGACATCACTTTATCAAGTTGTAGGGTCATGCCAGCCTGGTCATGTCAGCCTGGTAAGCTGTCAGACGGTCAGAGCAGAGCTGAATCTAGTGAGTCAAAAGATGCAAGTATTGGGACAAACATCAATCATCCGAGTCTGACATCACCACTTCAGCCTCTTGGATATTTTGAAAATATATGAGGTTGTATTGAGATCAATATGAGTATATGTCCGGATGAGTGTGTGTCAGCAGCATCATGAAACGTTCTGCAGTGTACTGCAGTAAATAGCAGCGCCCTGCCGTGCGGGGACAGCTCACAGCCCACAATTGCCTTTCTTCTTTGCTGTTACAGTGTGATCCACTATTATGTAGTCAGTGTGTTACAGCGTGTTGTAATGTGGCCAGCGCGTCGCCGTGCAGGGAAACCTTATCACTTCTTGCAGCCTTCACGATTATAATTCAACGCCTTTTTTTGGAGCCCTCTTTGTCAGCGTCACGGGCTCTTTCTTCAACTCAAAGCCACGGCCTTGCAACAGTAAACACTGGCAATTATGCCAATACAAGTAGCAACGCGTGTCAGCGGCCAAGTGACTGGTGACGGTAGTGATAATTGTAACTTGAATACTTTCCGCGAAACACATGAGCCCATCATGCAAACCTGTTTTGAAGGTGCTCCAAGTCTCAAATTCTTATGGAACAAAAGTCGCAAATTGATGCGCACCCGACAAAGGGTCCTGTTTCAAGCGGAAGTAGATTAGAACTTGAATTATAGGCACCGTGTCTTCAATGTAACCATGTAGCACCACGAGTCGACTCATGGCATGGTTTCTGCGGTTCGTTGCTGGCTCCTGAAACCCACTCAAGCCCGGTTGTTTTGCAACTGTGACGGCCGGCTCATCAAGCCCGATGGTTGTGCAGGTGCTGTCTCCGAGAGACTGGCCATGTTCCTCACTAATTCCCCACCGCCCAAGACGCGTGCAAGAGCAAAAGAAAACAGACACGAGCGCCCCTTTGTTTATTATGTAATTGAGATTATTTGACTAAACCTCGTCTTTCTTTCGTCGCGCCTAGATGCAGTTCCCGCCATCCCGACGCTTGTGACATTTGGCCATATTCACATCTTAAGACCACTTTTATGGACACTCACGAATAGTGGCAATATATATATATATATCAGACACATATATATACATCAAATCGCGAACATATGTATATACAGTTGCGACAATATCGGTAGATGTATTTATACATCGAGCACGCGACTTCGTCCACACAAGCGCACTCCCAGCAGGTAGGCGGAGTTGAGTAGACAAATAGTGGTAATATACATACAAGCGCACTCCCAGCAGGTAGGCAGAGTTGAGTAGACAAATAGTGGTAATATACACATACTCTTAGATACAACATCTACAGACATACAGATACATATCGAGCACACGACTTTGTCCACACAATCACGCTCCCAGCAGGTAAGCGGAGTTGAATAGACAAACAGTGGCAATACATACATATATATGTATCAGGCACATATATGTATATCAAATAGCGACAATGTGTATATACAGTAGCGACAATATTCATGGATGTATATATACATCGAGCACGCGACTTCGTCCACACATGCACACTCCTAGCAGGCACTGGCAAGTGGAGTTGAGTAGACGAATCGTGGCTATATATATATAAAATTCAGACACAGCAGCGCCAATATACTCATGTATTAGGAACTTCTCTGGATGAGCCTGCCGGCTCATCAAGCCCGGCGGTGCGTTGCTGACTCCTGAAGCCTAGCGGCCGGCTCCTCAAGCCCACCGCTTCCGCAACGTCAACTTCTAGCAGAAGCTCAGGCTGATGGCCAGAATCTGGCCAGGACACATGTGCATAAATTTCGGCATATAATGATCATGAATGTTTTTATTATCACTCTTGGAGAAATAATTTAGTAATTGCGTTTGGAACTCTCTTTCTTTTCTTACCTAGCTTTACATAGTGAGCGGCGTTGTTTGCGTTGTATATATATATACAAAGATGTATACACATGTATTATTTATATTGTTACATGTATAAATGCGAATATATACATATGGATCAAGATGCAGATTGCTTTTGTTATTTTCCACAAAGAAATGATTTAGTATTTTTGTTTCCAACTCTCTACTGCGCTAGGTGCAGTCTATTATACTTACAGAAGTGAGTGACTATAATTGCTGATTGCCGTCACATTTTCTTCTTTTCTCAAAGTAAAGGATACGATTAACAAAACAAGGCGCTTAGCCCAGACCATCATCCCACAGCCCAGCGAGGGAATGGAGGCTGAAAGGCCAAGAAAGCAAGGAAAAATATTTTTGAACTGCACATCAATTCAACAACGACTCCGTGGGCCGATTTCGCTGTTATCGGTGTCCAACTCTGTTTAAGTATGACAGCTACCTTTCTGCAGAGGCATTTTTTGATTATATTGAATAGCCCAAGGTTGTTTGTTATGTTTGAATTGATTGTTGATTTGTTGCATTTCAGCTATTTCTCGAAACTGAATGTGTAGGGGTTGGGGATTCATCATTTTTGATGAAAGAAATCTTTTCCTTTCTCACAGGTACAATTTTGGTAACCGTGGAAATAGAATTAATACCAGGTTTTGGTTTGTTTTCTTCTTTTGAGCCCAGCACACATCAATGTATTTGGGGTCGGTCCTAGCCAGAGTATTTCATGATCCACGATCCATTTTCCTTTTCTCTTGCACGGAGGTCCACATTTTGCAAATTTTTAGATAATCAGCAGATATATTTGTCCATGGATACAACTCGGCACTTTGGAATAATGCCCCATGTGGGACATTTACGAACAACCCCAGAATTTGTGCGAGGATTATGTATCGAGAAATTTGTTTTGTACTGATCGTTGAATTTTATAAAATGTTACAAATGTCACACCAAATGTCGCATCTGTGACATTTTCAGTTTTAACAATGGATTATGGATTATGGAATATTTCGGCTAGAACCGACCTTTTGTACACATTGACGGGTCTACATATATACAGCACTTTAGTCGATCTGGATTTTTCCAGCTCTCCAGGTGTCCATCCAACACCTAGGCTCACATTGAGTACCCCACATGCAGTGTGTGCGTGTGTGTGCGTACACACACACACACACACACTTACACTCAAAAAATAGAACAGATACAGACAACACTTTAATCTATCATTTTGTCAAAATTAACCCACCACGCGAACAAGCAGTGCCCTGTATGGACTAGCTGAACCCCCCCAACGCTGATGAACAAAGTGAGCATACACGAGCTCATGTGTGCAACCTGCAGCAAACGTGAACGCAAATGTGTACGCTGATGTCAAAACACCTGTGCAACGTACACACCTGCTTGTGCACTCGTGCTGAAGACACCTGTTTGGTGCACGCGGACACATTCACCTCAAAAAATCCAAATGCACCCGCAAATGCGCACATAAGCAAACGTACAGCAATTTCTACACCAAGGGAACTTTTCGAGAATTTTGAAACTTCGTTCTGATCGACGGCAAACAAGAAATATGGATTCGAACCATGATGACTTTTTAGCTCAACCAGACGTCCAACACAGAGCATTCTGGCTTAACACCCATACTGACTGTGCAGCCCCTGCACGTGAGCCCAGTCAACCTCCTGTATTGGTTACCAAGTCTCGTCATCCTGCTCAAGAAACGATCAAGATTCACGCTTGGCCAGCACATGACGCAGTCGCGACTGCTTTGTCACACAAGCATCATCCGATCATACACGTTGGTGCGGGCCCCTCAAATCTATAGCTCGCTCTTGCAGCTAGTCATTGAGGCCACCCATTTCAATCATCTTTTGGTGGAGGTTCTCAAATATTTGTATGAATATAGTATGTATAATGCATGTGTATACATGTGTGTATATGATATATGTGTGTATGTATGCACATACATGTATATACATGTGTGTACATGCTATATATATATATGTACATGTAAATATATGAATACATCCACAAGTACATACATACGCACAAAAAAAGGTACATTTGTATACGTGTAATATATGTATATACATGTATATATGTATATATGTGTATTTATAGTCACATATGTGGAGGGTCCTGAAAGATCTTCTGTGATGCATCTGTCGCCATAGCTCAATAGAGAAGAGCGCGGGACTCAACAAATTTGGGTTATCCGCTGGTCTCGGGTTCGATTCCGGCCGAAAACCCGTCAACTCAAATCAGTGTGGATTTGAGCAAATAAACCCTCAAGCAAGGGTTCTAAACTACCGTTTCCAGTAATAAAAGCCAAAAAAATCAATACATGTATACATACGCATATATATGTAAATATATACATTTATATATACAAAAAAAAAAGGTCCAAGTCCTCCAGAGCTGAACGGTCATTATGAATTCATGAACCTTCACGATATCTAGGTTCGAGAAGAAACAAGCTTTTGATAAAGGCGTCTTCGATTGATCATCAATGTCTCATGGGATGGTTGATGGTGTCACTGTCCTTAGTTTTAAGTTTCTTTTTCCTCAATCTAAAGGTTTAACCGTTGTGCAACGGCACTTCTCTTATCATCTCGTTCTATGTCACGGTGAATCTTTGAGGAGACGCACTCCAGCCCAAAAGAAGATTTAGAATGAGGTTCCTCAGAATCCCTCTCTCTTGTACAAACACATAGCCTGGATTTGTATCAGAATGCATTGAATTTGCACACAGTGAAAGTGCTGGAGAAGGAGAATTGCACAAATCAGTAAGGCTATACGTATGCATACATAAGTATGTATATACATGTCAGACAATGTATCTGTAAATTTTTTGTACAGACGTGCTCGTGTCAAAGATTTTTTTCCGGACGCGCTCGTGCCTGGGAGTTCGTGTTCGTGTGTTCTTTTGCGCTCAATTTTTTAATTCTAAAAATAAACATGGTACATGGGGGGTCCGACAGGTTGCTCCCAGAGGGACATAATCATTCATCTTTCTATCCTAGCGAGAACCCCAACCTGAGGCTGCGGTCTCAGTAAGAGCTATGGTCACACTGTGACATAGCTGAGTTCTAGAACAGAGTTTCTCAGTTCAGAAATTGTTCTATAACGACATTTTTTTGTTGACACCTTTGTAAAGAGGATGGGACGGCGAGAGAAAGTTGTCGCGTCGTTTGCCTAATACAAGCACGTTGGTACCAAATGATCGTTCGCAGTGTCCTTTCTGTGTCTTGCCTATCACACGGTGCGCCTTTGGTGCTCACTTACACGTTGGCCTCGCGGAGCGACATTCCCGTGCAGATCCATTGGAAATGTACACGTTTCCTCCCCTTGTTTCAGGGAAGATGGCCATCTTTTAACAATACGGAATCGCTACCCTTTCGTTTTTCGAGGTTGAGTGCTGGATTGAGCTATTGAATTGTATTAGGCTGTTACATTAGATGTGTGCAGACATATTGTTGCCACGCCTTTTGTAGTTCTAACTTCGTTGCTCTCTTCGACGGGCATAAAACAAATGAACCGACACTCCAGCTACCGATGTGCACACGCCTGTTGTATATGCGCATGTGACTGCCAATAAATTGATTTGTATCGAAGGGTACACACCGTGACCGGCGCACATGCACACACATTGCACACACGCACACGCACACTCACATACAATGATCAGACCCACCCATAACAGTCAAATGACAAATACGAACGCCAGATAAACACGCGCATAAACCGCAAGGAACAATCCACGAATTCTCAAGGCATTAGAAAACTGATAAATAAGTGATCAATTTTTGGGAGGGAAGGGGATGTGAATAGAGGCTTTTAAAAAACTTGCCTCCAAGTATACCAGCCCAGGCGTTAAGGTTGGTTTTCACCTGAATTTTCGCTGGTTCAGTCGACTTATTTGTTGGTGATTTGGTACGTATACTACAAAGCACACGCACACATATTCAACCACATACAGACACAGACACAGACATAGACACAGACACAGACACAGACACAGACACAGACACAGACACAGATACAGACACAAACACAGACAGACACACAAGCGCACTCACACACACAGGCACTCACACAAACAAGCGCACAAAATCAAAAGAACACGCGCATAAACACACACACACACAAAGATAAACTGACACACACCATACCTGACACACACCACACATTCTCTCTCTCTCTCTCTCTCATACACACACAAAGACACATGCACACACACACACACACACAAACGCACGCACACGCACTCACACACACACACACACACTCTCTCTCTCTCTCTCTCAGACACACACGTTCTCTCCTACACACGCACTCGCACACACACAACCTCTTTCTCACATACTAACACTCACTCGCTCTCTCACACACACACACGCACACACACACACACACGCACACACAAACGCACACGCACACACACGCACGCACACACACACCTTCACACTCACACGCACACTCTCTCTCTCACACAGCATTTGAAAGATTTATCGATCACATATACAGATTCATATGGCAAGTCATGCTAAAACAAGCAAGACGTTGAGATAAAGCACATGCAACAATGACGCAACAATACAATCGTATCAAATAACAAGTGTACCATTTTCAAAACGTACATGTGTGTA
>Ga0105055_10006624_pt1 | contig 15797 bp, 8 predicted proteins | sample BON03_FD_78090 | JGI IMG/M metagenome (GOLD analysis project Ga0105055, IMG submission 78090) | Freshwater microbial communities from Lake Bonney liftoff mats and glacier meltwater in Antarctica - BON-03 | ecosystem: Environmental > Aquatic > Freshwater > Ice > Glacier meltwater | place: Lake...
GGACATTCTGCAGGTGGACATTTGGCTCTTTGGTCTGCTGCTCGCGGTTTGCTGCCGAAAGACAGTCCGATATACACGCCTGATCCATTGACATTCACTAGTGTGGTGGCCCTTGCTCCAGTCTGCGATCTAGAACGAGCGTTGTCGTGGGATATTTGCATTGAGGCTGTCAATTTGATAGTAGGAGGACGACCTCGACAAGTTTACCGGAATTACCGACAAGGGTCACCTAGTGCGTTATTGCCCTTAGGCATTCGGCACGTCACTTTCAACGGGACCGACGACGATATTGTGCCCATCGAATACGTTGAGCCATTCGTTACAGCTGCAGTAAGATCGGGTGATGATGCGCAATTAATTAGTGTTCCCAATGTGGGACATTTTGAAATCGTTTTGGCAAAACATCCTGCAGGGCAATTAGTCATTGAAACTATTTTGGCAGAATTTTCATCCTAATTGCACATGATTCATAGGAATGTGCCAATTCACTTAGATACATTTTGATTCTATTTCGGCATAAATTTAATGAAGGCTCGTCTATATTGTGAAATACAAGTGATCACCCTTGATTTCCTACTCCGACTGAAATCGATTACGAAATGTTTTGAACAACATGTCAGTTGGAAATCTAATCTCAACTCCAAGTTTTCGAAATTACTCTACTAAATACTAATATTCATTTCCAAATTCGTTTCGAAATTGATCACCTTCTCAGGGTCTATATGCTATAAACGATACTACGCCCCAGTGCTATTGTTTCTCGTATAGAGCACTGAAAAAAAGAGGTTGGTTCAAAATACAACTCCAAAACTTCAACATTCATTCCAGCAGTATGACCACCAGAAAGAAATGGACTACGGGGCTAATGGGGACCATGGGAAAAAGCTTAAGGCGCAAAGGGAAGGGTTTTGCCGCTGCTGCTGCTGAAGACGAGGCTGTCTTGATGAAGGGTGATGAGGATCATATCTTGACCCGAATGCGAGTTATTCTAACACATCTTCAGGAAAGCGCCACAGCTGATGACATTCTTTTTGTGTCTTCTGGAAATCTTGCGTTAGATACCAAGGATGCTGTCAATGCGATCGTTGAAGCTGTAGTTCTCGATGATACAATGGGAGTCATCAAGGCCCTTCAAACGTACCCTTGTGCTACTGTAAGTATTTTCATTGATTCAAAGTAATTCATGATGACAATTATCAATACATAGCTCATATCGGTGGTTAAAGTTACATTTATGGCCATGAAAATGCCGCTTTTACCTTGCAAAATGGTCGGGTATATGCTGGCGATATTCCACAAATATGCTCCTTTCCTAGAAGAAAAGAATCTTGAAAAGATTGAAGAGATTGGATCAACTTTGGAAAGATATGCCACTAAAGACGATGCACTCGATATCCTACAGACACTTTGTCAATGCTTGAAATTGATTCCACTTCCTAATGACGAGCAAGCTTATGCCTTTGCTCCATTGATCCTCCTTCCCAAGCGTTGGATGCTAAATGATGCCAATGCAACAAAACAAGACTCTGAATTATACTTCAGTCTTTTGTCTAACACGGATGAAGTCATCGAAGTGATGGAATTTTTAATCGAGCATTCTGGTATTCTGTTCGATGGTCGTGCTCGCAGAGCAGCGCTACTTAAGAAAGGTTTTAATTCAAAGGTGGAGCTTCGAAAAACACCTCAAGATCCAATCACAGTTCTTGATGAGGAAGATGAAGAAATTGATTTAAATTCTGATTTAAATTCTGATTTGAATTCGCCACTAGATTCGCCTTCTTCAGCGGAACTCATACACGACGATGATCCGTTTCCTTCGCTTGAGATGGATGATGATTTAACGGAACATATTTGTTCGTTTAAAGACAAAGATCCAGTATGTAACGCTACGGTGCTTTTCGATTATGTCCCAGTTGAAGAAGGAGAAATCCAATTGAAACAAGGCGAAATGATTCAAGTGCTAGAAATAGAAGAAGATGGATGGTGGTACGGAAGAAGAATAGATGACAACGAAATGGGGATCTTTCCTGGTGTTTATGTGCAGCGTAATTCTGACATTGAATCAGAGGCTAAATGTACTCGCTATGAACTATTTCTCAAAGACATAAGAGGTCAATTAGAAGCGAGATTTGGACCCAGCGCGTCAGAAGATGATTGCGAATCCATATCTGAAATGATGATATTACTATCAAAAAAGTGCGTAATTACAGTATGATTTCGAAAACTAAATTGTTATATAAGATTTTCCTTTTAGAGTCCTTTCGACATCTTTGAGGTGTTGAGAACGAACAGGCACAGAATGATGTTTAGTGCGACAAACTAATACTTGATTTTCTTTTTCTTTTTGGTCCCTAAGGTCAACAGCAAACTGTTCTTCTTCCCTGTCCATTCTGGGGTTCTACCAACAACCTCCATTTCCAACTTGGAATTTTTCATTTTTGCTTCATCATTCTGAACATGATGGTATTGCGATTTTATCTTTCTAATACTGTCAGTGATGCAGCATAAGAGTTCCGTCGTGGTGCCCGAAGGCGGTTGTGATACAAACTTGTGATACAAGGAGAGAATTCTTGTTTCCAGAATCGCAACAAGTTCGTTATTTTGTCTGGCATGCTTTTCGCACCCAGATTCATCAAGCTGTTTTAAAACTTCCCCATAACTTGGGATTTGTATTAGATTCCAGTTTGGGTCAATTTGAATTCTTTCATTGTTTGGATCGGTTTTTGCCGGGTCCTTGTTTCGGTCTTCCAAGGATTTATACTTGCTTAATTTCTTAACTGCCTGCTTTTGTAAATCGCTTCGTCTTCTCAATTCCTTTTCAAGAGCAGGTTTTTCAATATTTCTGATATTGCAATTGGATATCTTTAGTTGGGCTAAATTTTCTCTTATATGAGCGTTGTTTTCTTGCAGCCCGGATAGTTCTTCTTGTACCTGGGTGAGGTGTCTCGTATCAAAACCTTGACAAATTCGATAAATCTTGTTCAATACTTGATTTTCGTTCTCTGCTTTGAGCAATTTTTCTTCAACTCGAATCAGCTGATGATTCAATTTTGAAATTGCTGAGTCTCCAGAACGTAATTTGGAGTTTGCAATGTTCTGTATGTTGGTGAACTCGTCAATATTTAACTGCAACCCATTTAACTGCTGTTTCGACTTGCGAGAGAGTAGCCTTAAACTATCTAGTTCCTTACGGTAACTCAGAACGCGGACTTCAGAAACTTTCTTCTCTTTGAATGGTATTGATTTCTGTTTCACAATATTCGGAAAATGGCTTTTAAATCCTAATTTTGCTGTTGAAGGACGACGACTAGTTAATGTCGCTGAATTCAAATCATCGCGTTCTGGACAACTTTTCCTTCTATTCAAAAGAATGCCAACTTTTAATTTATCAGCTGATGTGGTTGAGTTCAAATCATCCGTTTCTAGGCAACTTGTCGTTCTATTTGAGGCAATACCATCATTTAACTTATCCGCTGATGTGGTTGAGTTTGAATCATCCGTTTCTAGGTAACCTATGGCTTTATTTGAAGCAATGCCGTCGTTTTCCATCAACGGAAACTGAATCCAAACCCATCTCAAGTATAAGGTAGGCATCAAATATAATGTTTCGAACTTCGGAGGGACATCTTTCTGCATGTCGCGCAAATACGCCATTGTACTATTTCGTTGCCGTTTTGAACTCGCTAATATCTCTTCTGGTAAATAAAGCATAGGTTGACGAGGAAAATCACGTAGCAACTTGTAATCGTTCACAACAGGAGGACGAAGAAAAAGGCTGTCCATCTTGCATTTACTACTGAGCAGCAACAAAAATTCTGCCACGCTACTAGCTACAATTCCAACTCGTAGCTTCATTTCGTTTATGGAGCGAACATAGGAATCTACAGGGTCAAATACTGGATTTGACTTCAATTCTGATTCATTCATCAGAAATATCCAATACTTTAGAAGATCCAAACGTAAAATTTGGTCTTCCCACATTGTCTGGAAAGTATCCACCTCCGAAATAGCCCTGTGTAAATCGACTACATGGCCATTCTGCATAAGCAAACGCGGTAAATTTTCAGCCTTTCTGACATGGTTCTTTATCGATTGAAAATGTTTTATCAAAGTGCAAGTGTATTCTGTTCGAGTTTCATTTTGTTTGAAACCGCCGATTTGTTTGAAACTTTTAATAGGTTTCAAGAGACCAGGTGTACTACCAGCGAGTTCACGATTGTTTGGAGGAAGCCAAAAGTAATTTTTGTATCTCAATATACCGAAAAGTGGCAAGATGGAGAGAATTTTGGTTTCCATTACAGTTCGCGGTTTTCTTTTCATGGTTGAAGTAATAAGCCACGGGTCATCATGATCAGACTTTTCATTATTAGTATCCATCATCTCTGGAAATAGTTTTAAAATATCTTTCAATGACAAACCATTTGGAGAATGCAACAGAAGTCCAATGACGGAGAAAAGGAGCTGCATTTTTGAGTCACCCGCCGAATTCACAATATGAGAACCGAAATATGGAACTACCACCGATTCAAAAACATCTGCCAGATTTTCTACTTCAGAATACTGGGTTAAAAGAGGTGAAGTATCCAAACCCATAGTTGCTGCAATTCGAAGGGCTTTTATGAAGCCAAATAAAAACTCAGGCGATTTTTCAGCTTTAAATTTACCCACAATCGTTGAAGAAGCTTGGAAATCATTTAATATCTCAGAGTGATTTCCAACAAGATCATTGATATCTATCTCCGGAAAATATAGTATCTGACAAGCATCATTTGCGGAGGGCGAAGTCCCTGTCAGTATCATGTGAACATTCGGTTGAAGCGGAAGCCATTCTAAGACATCAGAGGCTGATTCACCGCTTTCCATCTTCACATTTGAAATATCATCAATCAAGATAATGCATTTTGCAAGGTCCTTTAAAATGAATCCTAGTAGAGGAATCAATTTGGCTTCATCCATATGTTTTCCTTTTGGAACAGCAATGCAAAAGTGCTTCGATAGAGTGTCTATGATGATAGTTATCAAACCCGAAAACGTGCAAGACCATTCGGTAACAGCAGCATAAAATTCAAACACAGGTGTATCATTCTTGGACTTATGCAAATGAATCCATGTCGCGACAAAAGTTGATTTTCCACATCTACGAGGGCCCACAAGCTTTAAAATTTGACCACCAGTCCGAGATATATACTCATCTATTTTCAAGACAAGCTCCTCTTTTAAATTGAACGAGCTTTCCCTTAACTCATTCGCGAAAATTTGTTGCAGCGCTTCCTCCTCATGCCACATGTTAACGGCTTTATTCGCAAGGGGCGGTCCCCTCATCTCAACAAAAAAGATCGGATGGTTTCACCAAGCAATCACAATGTTATCGTGATCACCGATGTATCACCCGAGACCCAAGATAAACCAGTGCCAGCACAAAGAATTCGAGATTCCTTGAAGCCGAAGATGATTCCATGGAAACACGATAAGAAGGTCGCCTCGATATCTATCTGGGATCATGCCACATTTGGCATGTTTGAGGGTGATATAAAAAAGCAAGAACGTATCGAAGAGGTTTTTATAAAAGGTGTTCCTACTGCAATTGTATTTATGAAACTAGTGGACGATTTGCAATTGCCGTACGGATTGAGATGCCAATTGCTTCCCCGAGCAATGAAGCAGAGCGATTCTTCTTTATTTATGGAGTTGATTCGAAATCTATTGTGGTGTTCGAAGCATAAACTAAATACCCGATTTGATGCAATCCAAATGGGTGTTTTGGCTTTGCCTTCTCTTGGAGAATTAGCTGTTCCTCTGGTGATGGAGTTGTTTTTAGCAACCATTCCTAAACGTTTTATAGGTGCTTTAAGCCCTTTGCTTTCGTTTGTAGCAGAGAATCCCTTGATGTTTCCTGATGAACAAGTTTTTGAATTGTTTACCCTAGCAAATTCACTACGAAAAAAATTCATCAGTGCACTTGCACGATGTCGCTATAGGTGCACACTGTTGGTTCGGATTTATATTGAGCAAAAGCAGATCAATCCGATTTTCGCAGATTCCATGTTACATGTGTGTGATAGCGATGTGGTGAAAAGCGAGCTTGAAGTTTGGTTGACTAACGGGATGAATTGCATGTCGATGCCCTTCTGTGTCGGAAAACTCCTACAATTCCACGGGGATACCGTTCTTTCAATATTTGAAAACCAACTTAAGCGCAGCATACAAAAACCTCTTGTTTACAAAGATATTTGTGAGTATTGGTGTAGTATTCTCCGGCAAGATATTGGTAAATTGAATGCTGGTTGCTCCAAGCGTTTTTTTGATATTCTGTGCCATTTCCCCTCTGTTAAGCTAGAAGCCTGTGGTAGTTTGCACTCGTACTTGGACGATATGTTCAGGATAAACGGGAAAGAGATTGACTGGAAAACCGATTTTCAATATCTACGGTCATGTTCCGCGAAACTAACAGATGCACTCTATACATCCTTGTGTCAGATTCAAACCACTAGGCATCTTTGGATAGCCTATGTCTCTTTCACGATGGAGTTTCCAGATGGACTTCTAGGTGTTAACCCTGCGTTTGGAGCTCGATATAAAATCGTGGCAGCTGCTATTTTGTCACGTTTGAATCTTTCGAACAAAAAACAGAGACGCAGCAACAAGTTTGGTATTACAAGCAACGATGAGGCGATTCGAAATGAAGTAGCTGAGTTTTGTTTGTCTACTATTGAGAATTTATTTTCAAATGTCAATGTCGAGGTTCTTAGATTCTGGCCCATGAAAGTCGAGTTTCCAAAAAGCACACTTTATGCACGAGATGTTCTTTTTACCCATTGTAGTTCATTTCTTGAATGCATTTTGAATCCCACGTTCAAAAATACTCCTAAAGCACTCTCTCGCCTTATAAGTTGTCTTCGTCACGAAGATCCGTTGGAAATGAGCTTGACGCATCTGAAAGAGCTTTGTTCATTTGTCTCCGAAGGTGTGGTAGGGATAAACAATTGCAATGAACCCGAGATCCGTGTATTGCTGGAAAATCTTTTTGAGATGCATTCAATCGCTTTTCGTGCTCGATTCGATAACGATACTCTTGAATCGCAAAAGGCATTTGATTTCTTTTCTCTGAATTCATCTCGTTATTTGATTCAACTTTCCAACGAGTTTTCTGAGTTTCGAATTTGGCTAGTTCGCTTAATTTTCAATCACTTGAAAAAGTTGTGGAGTGAGGACCGATTGCTGAAAAATGGCAGCGAGAAATCCGGTCTTGAATCTGTGTTTTCAGTTGTGACCTGTATTATGATTCATTTGAAATTTGCGGATGTGTTTGAAATGGTCTTGGAATTTTTATTGTATTTCAAGCAGCTTGCATTTGAAGATATAGATGTGGTTTGTTTAAAACTTCCTTCTCGCTTGCCGCAAGAATATGTACGTGCAATATCGGCCGGTAAGTTCGTATCGCGCGAAATCATGCGGTCGAAGTCCCCCGCCTTTTTCTATTACACACTGATTGCAGGTATTGTGGACCTCTCTAGTAAAGAATCTTTGCTTCAAAAGAGATATTGGTGTACTTTAGAAATATTGCTTTTTGGTGATTTTGGTGATACGGATGCGTTGTGCAAGTATTGGCTTCGAGCTTTGAATGCGGACCACGATGTTTCCCGCAATGAGCATCTGTACACAGGCCTTATCATTGCCACGTTAGCCATGCTCCGATGGCATATTCCAGTTCAAAAGTGGAGCAAGTTTGACCTCGAGAAATTTACTGTACAATGTCTTTCACACCCAAAGTTTTCGGACAGGCAAAACAGCAACAACGGCGCTGCAGCACTCTATAACCTTGAAAGTTTCTCAGCGTTATTACCCGCTTTATCCTCGTCACCTCGAGTACGTGGATTTACCGCAGCTATTTTCGATCCAGTGAAGGAAGATAACGACTGGTTTATGGCTGCCATTTTGAAACTGCAGAGGCAGTTCCCGGAGCATCCTCTCCAGATAAACCTTTTCAAAAGATTTCAGTTTCGAGCTACAGTAGCTGCTGATCACCTCAATTCAGTCAGGAATATACCGGAGTTTTCTTCCAGACATGCATCCCTTCAAGAGCTGTTGAATACGTTCTTGTGCCTGAATAAGGCTTCTTTCGTCAGCCAGTGTGTTGAAACATATGCCGCATTCATCGTAAATGAGAAAGCGGAGGCTCGACTTGCACTTCTTTCCGACCTAAAAAAGAATTGGTCTCGAATTGTTTCCCTTGGACTCCTCGAAGACATTGAAAGCTCCTTAAGCTATTCGAAGTCTTTGTGCCGGAGTTGGAAATCCATTGTATCCAGTTGTATTGCAGCTGTGAACATGGATAAAACGTCACATAATACTGTGATTGAAATACTTTTGGAAATGAATCATGCTATCGAAGGCGTGTGCTTTCAGAAACATAAAAACCGAGAAGTTGTTTTTGGGTGGTTTCGGCTGGCATCCCAAATGGAGCTGCAACTGGAACTTTTTCTGCGTGGGAGCCAAGTGAAAGATTCGATCATACTCGGAATGAATAGTGGGAGTTTCAATGCTGACATTGATATCAATAAACTAGAATCAGCCCTTGATGATCTACCTTTGAGCGAAATTCACAAATCTACAATTCTATCTGATGCTAGAAATAATATCAAAAAGCTGGAAATAGCGAAAACTCAGATTGGCAACATCGACATGGATGAATATTTGGAACTACTTTTGGAAGGATACAAAGCAATCGAAATGCACCAGCCATTTATTTGTGACCCATCCTCATCTGGTAAGACGGAAGCAGTGCTTGCTCGTATCTCGCTCACTGGTCCATGCCTGGAGTGCCCGTGGTATATGTACCCTGCGTTCAGCGGAACTGTACAATCTATATGCGACTGTTTGACTGGATCATGTTCAATGCGCCAGTTTAAAACTATTGTGAGCTTCCTGGAAGACATGGTTGTTTCGTTTCCACCTATACTGGCATCTCCATGTTTTAAAAAGGTTTTCGAATTGCTCATACCCTGTTTATTCAGAATCAAAATGGATGACGAGGAGTTGAGTTCAAGTCAGTACATTGGCTCCAATGCTCTCTCTTTATATCTCTCATCTTGTCTTGCAGAGAGACAAGTTGTAACCGCAATAGAACATTAAAGCGATCGTGTGGCATCAGGGGTGATATTTCTTCGCATCGGGGCTATACGCAGTGGATGGACAAGCGTTAAGAAGGAATTGGAATTTGCAAGAGACATGCTGGCGTTTGATAAAAGTGCTGCTCGGATGGACGGTGTGAAGGGACCATTGACAGATAAGCGACAGGATGTTGTCGGGGCCCTTGTAGAAGAATTAGATCCACATGATTTCATTTCCGGCGTGTTTTCTGTGGATAAGGAAATAAAAGACAAGAAAAGAATGTCTGCAGATGAATTCAAGATCTTGCGTGAAAGTACTATCGGTCATCGCCTAGTTCATTTCCTTAGGACTCCGTGGAAAGTGTGCTATCTGCATTCAAAATCCCAGAACCAAATTGTTTTGAAGGACTCCCTAAACGCTTCGCTTCCATTGGTGCGACGAATTCGGTTCCTGAAGCAATGGTTAGCAAGTCCGAGTGTAGATTCCAGTAGTGTTATGCAGGGAATTAATAGCCTAATCGACCGCGCGGAAAATGAAACAGCTGAAGGTGCCTTAAACCCAGAAACAAGTGCGTTCATCTCAACCATCATTCCTGCGGCCTTGCGCAGCGCAATGGATCCTTGGATGATCACCTCGTTGCTTTTCACCAAGGAGATACTAGAGAAGGACAGAGCTAACGTGGTAGGCACTGCTCTGTTACACGCGCGCAAGGTGCTAAATCAACATCAGCAAGTTTCGCTTTTTCAGCAGATCTTGCATACGGAAAGAAGACCTGAGTATTTAAAGGTGTCCATTCACAAAACGATCATCGACTGTTTGAAGGATCTTGGATGCGATGCAAGTATTCAAATCCTCTTTGATGAGATGCCCAGAATTCGGCACATGGATGTCAAGGATAAATTGCGTCAATGTTGTGTTTCGTTGCTGTCTCACGAGAGCCGTTATTTGAAATTGTCTCAAAAGGCGGTCAACCAAGTATACGAGCTCCTCGAACGAGATGCAGGTGATGTGATGCAAGCCCTCGTTGTTTTGAATTCAATTCCGTGTGGGTTTCCAAATTCCGGTTTTCCTGTGGTGCCATGTACATTTCATATATGCAATTCTAGATATTGTAGTATGAAATCCGATACGAATAATGAGAGGCGAGAAGAGGTATTAGCCCGTCGTACTCCAATAGAAATTTCAGAATCACATGAGGATACTTTTTATAAGAGGCTTATTGAACCGTGGTTGATCAAGATACATGGGTATCAAGAGACTCTCCATATTCTGCTGCCTTTGCTTTCGGTTCATTGGTTCTCCAAAATAGAGCGAAAGTTTCAAGTTTTCAATGGTTTTATCGAAAATTGCTGTCTTAGCAAAACATCCATTTCATACAAGCAGGTCAATCTCTTGACCCTACTATCAACGCTGATAACTGTTTCTGCGTTTCTTGATGTCGCCGAAAGGACTCTTTTGAAAACTGAAATTGAAAAGTGGATTGAGAATATGTTGACATCTGATTTAAGAAATGTTCACGCAATTGAGCTTAACCAATATCGGCTATTGGTACACATTTGTGTTAGTCGGAATTTGGACTGGATTGAAACCGATACTTTAGCCAATAGTTTGAAAATTGTTGACATGAATTCCACTACCAAGAAGAAACTTGTAAACAAATTCAAATACGAGATGATAGAGTGCCTGATCACCCCTGTTCTTGACCCTATTTCAAATTATTATACAGACGAGCTCAAGGAGGAAATCAAATTTTAATCATTTTCTTTCTATGTTTTCATGGTTGGAATGTAGTACAACTGTAGATGGATCGCCAATGTTTACTGCTGCAACAAGCGAAGACATACTCAAAGAGAGAAAAGTACAGCTGTTCAAGAAAACCCCAATGCTGCAGACGAGGCACTTGAAGAGTTGAAAGATGAGTGGATGAGTGAATATGAACTACTTGTTGAACTCGTCCACGGTTTCTACGGTATGCTGGTTCTGAGTGGTTATTGAATAATATTTGAACAACAAGTGCGTGGAGCTTGTGGAATACACGATTGACCCTGCAAGTGAACTTTGAGCACAAATAGATCACCAGACATTTGGAAGTGATGCAATTGAAGATAATATCTGAAATGGTGGATGTGTTCCAGTCGCATTATTGGCCAACAGGTACATGCAGCCATGGCAATGTGAACAAACGTTTATCACAGAAGAAATTCTCGAGACAGGAAATCAATGAGAACAGTTAGGATATCTCCTGCTTAGGAAGAATATTGCACGCCATATAAGCGTCATATTGGTTTTGTAAACACACATCACGTGAAATTTCCGGCAATTCTACAATAGGATACAACCCAGGCAAAGTTCTTCGTTCTAGATCAGGGTTTACCTGGACGATGGTTGATGCAATATCCTGACAATATCAGTGGAAACCATAGCATGGCGATATATTATTAAGATGTAAGTATCAATCAGATACTCACGTGTACAAAGGATTAACTATTTCAAGTATGAATTAATATTAAACTAGGCAAATGTGAATTCTAAATGAATGGTTCCAGCATCCAGAACCATTCTATATATCACAATAACGAGTAGCTGGTAATTCTACAGTATACGCAACAATATGCGGCAAACATAACGAAAGACAAGTGTATCTCCTCGCTGGTATGCTCGAGACTTGAATCTGCCGCGGGCATGCTGTAATCACACACCATGAATTACATTCATTCATCGCTTTAACAGTTTTCTTAAAGTGTGAACTAAGAACTCATAGTACAACGAGTGCACATCTTTTCACTCCAGTCTCTGCTAAAACAGCACGCGTCAGAGAAGATGAAATTTGGTACAAACTAAATACATCTTCTGCCGAGAGTCGCACAAATAGAAACACTACAATGTTTGTTTGTGGTATTTATAATTAAAAATATGATAATTCTCTAACTTAGATTGCTTTCACTTTTAGTTTTGGCTTTATCTAGCTATTTTCGAACCAAAAGCGACACGGTCATAACAAGTCAAGAGAAATTGTAGCCACGTTACTTCTATCGTCCGAAAGTTTACGTATTGAGAACGATGCGTCCAAACGAAGAGCTCAGCCTTATGCTTCTGTTGATACCGGAAAGTAGATTTAGAGGATGCTATCCGACTATTCAATATGGAAACCTCCAAACGGACGCACTGCTTTCAAGACTTGGACTTTCTCATGTTGGTCCTGTCATCATTCCTTTGAGCCGGCCAGATGATACTGAAATTGATATAGATATTTAGATTATAATAGTAGTTATTGCCGCATAAAAAGTATGGGAGTTTCTTTGCACTAGCATAGAAAGAAGAAATCAATTTTGCGAGTTCTGAGTATCTTCCTGAACGGCATGGACTTCCAAATGGATTCAAGTTCACTAGGAAATGTTGACTCGATTAAGCGTCGAAGCTATGCCGAATGAGAGCACTGAGGAGAAGAGAATCTCGTTTAATAGTGCAAATCTGATTTCAGTTAAATACAAATGGAAATAGAGGAAGTCAAAATTTCCCGGCGCCTGGAGGCCCGATGCATGGATGAAATAGCCTGTTAGCGAGTACCGAGATCACTTTTTTTAATATACAACAATTGGCACTTTAAAAAACGCTGTTTTTAGGACACTGGTTATCGAGAGTGCCAACATTCCGAAAGTCAAAACCAGAGCTCGTGGAGTTGGTTGGAAAAGAATGGGAACAACCCCAAACATGGCCATCGCTATATTTGATATAATCATAAAAATAGCTGTCCACTGAATCACCCTGGTAATTCTAATAGCTTCTTTCCTGAGTGCAGCGTGAGCTTCGATTGAATCACCCAATTCAGTAGATTCGGTAGTTTTATATTTGGCAGATTTCAATTCTTTCATTAATTTGCTTCCTGTTAAAACAAACCACATTCCTACAAGGAGTGAAAAAGCTGCTAAAAGAAAAGCTGTGTAAAAAGCCATATCCACATTTCCATAGAATGCTGAAAGCGAACTTGAAAGAAGATCAAAAAGTACAAGACAAATAGCCAGAGACAGAAATACAATTCTAGGAAAAATTGCGAGGCATTTGCCATTACGAATTCTGGCTAGCAAGTCACTCCATTTCAAAGTAATCAACGTCACAGTGAGAAACTCAAAAGAAATGGTTACTGACAAAAGGTACCGACCAGTTGCATATGAGAAAATTCCACGACTCCACAGAGGATCCAGAACTATATATATAAACCGTAATAAACAACATGCAAATTCAGTGCCAATGACGAATAGCGCCAAATCTCGTTTAAGGCCGCTACAAGAGGCTTGCAAGAATTTACCGAAACGTACACCTGTAAACATTACGGCAAATAGCGCCGCAATTCCGCTCATAACTTGAACTGCAATCCATGGCCCATCAAAGAAGACTAACCATGGATTCTCAGAAGGACTTAGATTCATCGTAACAGTTCGCCCAGAACGGAGTAATGTCTCAATAACAGCTGCATCGTGTTCTCCGATCTCAACCGTTGGAAATTGCAGAGTCTCCGCTTCTTTCCATGTATCCCAATCGTGAAATATTCGAGTTTCATGTCCTGGTTCTTGATACGAATACCATATCAACGCGATAGCTCCATTCTTGTAAGCCATGGACGCCAATTGTTCATATCCGCATTTGAAGCAATTTGAAGAGTACGATCCTTGAAAGAATGCAAAGGGACTGGTGATATGATATTGCGCTATGTCCGGTTCGCCACTACATGAATTGCACCATGATTCATTAAATTGTACTATCTGGGTATTTTCAAAATCAAAATCGTTTTCTGCACAAAACTGAAACGGTGGGGTCGAAATAAAGCCTGTGTTGTTGGGATTGAAAGTTATTCTGCTTGCCGTTGTACTAGATAGAAAAGCACCAACTAGTGCGATGCTTACAGCTGCTGCCATCTCGCCACAAAATGTGATCTCTCCCTGAAATTCTTACTGTTGTAGAGTATCTGGTAGCTAATAAATTCTTCTCGAAAACAGGAGTACGGTCCCCGCACCAGTATATTGAAATGGCGATTGATGTCGGGGAGCCAGGATCCGTTTGGGTTCAATTTGGAAATGCCTGTTTTCTTACTTCAGGATTATTTAGTGACCTTCTTCCAATCAGATTCTTTCTAGTGTGTGCTTATTCATGGTTTATCCTCAACAGCTTCATGGGACTTCCAATCGTACGTGTGGTTTTTTGTTACGCTGATAGTACTAACCTCCTGCTTCTCGAAGTGGCCGAACGTCATTAATACACCTATTGTCATATCTCTGGATACCATCATATGGGCGACATGTAACGTGTATGTGCACGGTTCTTCATTGATTCGTATTCTCATGGATGAAAGACCTGTTTCGCTTTCTGATGAGGAAGAGTCACTTTGGAGGTATTTTTACCGTCGAAGCGGAATCTCGCGAATCGTTTTTAAAAAATTTCTAGCTGGATATTGTCAAATGGTTAGTTTTTCAGCCGGTGACGACATCCCACACGAGGATTCTGAAGACGGTTTCTATCTTTATATCATCTATTCTGGAAAAGTGAATGCGGACGCAATCATTAACATGAAGAAATTGAGTTTGACCTTGTACTCTGGAGAGATTTTTGACATACAGCACTTGAACCAATTCGGGTTAACTTCTGGTTTTTCTAAACAACGACTAGATACCAATGCCCATACCGATTGCAGCTGCTTTCGATTCAGGACTAAAGATCTTCATGATATTGTACTTGGGAATGATCTTGCTCGTAGTGCGTGGCAAGCGATATCTATTTCCTGCTTGGTTAAAATTGCGGAACGTCCTTGGTCATCGGAAACCTCCAATGACTCTCAAACATTCAATACGTTCGATCGCCAGCACTCTGGTTTTCTCGATCCTGGATTTCGAGTACTGGAAGATTATGAGTATGTTCATGGATCCACTGCTGGATCAGGTAGATGTTGGTATAATCCTTGTTGGAACTTTGGCAAGATCTTGGCAGGTTCGTTTTCTCCACCGTGGCCATTTAGTCCATGTGTTTATGGGATTCGTCACAGGATGATTTCACCTCCTGTTGCGCCTCCAGACGGGAAGAAAATGCCAGCTACCTCCTTAGATATAAGGGAGAGCGAGGAATGTGAAATAGAACTTCAAAATATATAGAATTATAATAGTCGACCTTTAAATTCATAAGTATCGGTGCCAATTCATTATTTGCATGTTATTGAAAACAGGAAGACCTCTCCTCCATGTTTAATGGAAAACTAATTCAGTCTAAGTATGAATCTCAATTTGCGTGCCACTACATAAAAAACGCAAAATAAGCAACATTTCGAAATTTTGAAACAAACTTACCCTAAGTGTCGCCCTCCGGGGGTCTCTAGTAAATATCTGAGTATTACTGAGTTTATTTGGATTGTGGTTATAACGCGCCGGTCTATACGCTGAAATTTCACCCTCACAAGGTCTTTCCAACGCAGCAATCGATATGTTCCACTGATTACTCCACAATTTACCACATCTTTTACAAATGCATAAACCCCAGATATCGCGCGTTCCACAATCAGCAATCAAATTATCATCTGTGGCATCTGGAGGACGTGGATTTTCAAGATATCCTCAATGTTGGTAGTTTTCAGCGAATGTTCACTGTATTCATTAAAAATGACATTCAATTCCAAACGATCTCGTAACTTGGCATATGCGTGA
>Ga0105055_10006626_pt1 | contig 15789 bp, 14 predicted proteins | sample BON03_FD_78090 | JGI IMG/M metagenome (GOLD analysis project Ga0105055, IMG submission 78090) | Freshwater microbial communities from Lake Bonney liftoff mats and glacier meltwater in Antarctica - BON-03 | ecosystem: Environmental > Aquatic > Freshwater > Ice > Glacier meltwater | place: Lake...
GGCTGCTGGTAATTTGAAACGGAACGCTATTTCTTGCCGGAACTAACCGAAGGAAAGGGCTGAACCGACCTATACTACACAGGTATTGCTTTCAATAATCAAATTAATTGGCTCCAGAGCCTTGTCTGACTAATTTTAATCGTATTAGTTTAACCTTCCTTATATCGAATCCAGGTTAATAATTATAAGGTATATTTTATTCCTCCAAAGAAATTGCGTTTGGCTGCAGCATTAAAGAAGCGGCCCCCGAAGGCATTGATATCATTACCAAGACTATAGGTTTCATTCAGCAGGTTGTCTATCCCTGCATAAAAATCTAGAACTGGTTTACCCGGTTTTGAACTTCTCCAGCCAGCCTTTAAATGTATAAGATCAAAACTTCCCGAGTATACACTGTTCGCATCATTCAAAGGAATTTTTGAGGTATAATTATGTTGTGCAAACAGGTAAAAGTTCTTCTGAAACCGGAAATCCAGGCCACTGACTATTACAGATCTGGGTGTACCCGTTAAACGGTTTCCTGAATAATTGTTAGCTCTGACCTGGTAGTCTCTGAAAAAATACTTGCTGAGTGTAAAACTGTTTTGCAGCTGAAGCCCGCTTAAAAACCCTTTCGAACCCGGTTCAATAAGCCAATAGCTGGTCTGGGTTTCCACACCCGTTTGTCTGGTACCTCCTGCATTTAAATAAAATTCGGTATCAGCTGCGTTTACACGACGAACAATTGCATTTTCAAGACGATACTGGAAGATGGAGGCATCCATCCATAGACGGTCGTTGCTGTTACGTAAACGGAAACCTGTTTCGTAGTTCCAACCTGTTTCAGATTCTAAGGTTGTATTGATCTTATTGTCTGAAGCTCTAACCTCGGCAATAGTTGGAGGAGAATAACCTCTGCTAACTGAAGAACGAAGCGCCAGTAAATCTGAGATCTGGTAAGATAATGCAAATCGTGGCATTAGCTCAGGTTCAAAATTGCGTTCAAATCTGGTTGCGTAGGACCTGATATCCTTTGAAAATTTATATCTATAATAATTTAAACTGGCGGCAACTTCTGCAGTAAGCTTGTCGCCGATATTAGCAGAAAAACGTGTGAAATAGAAAAACTGACGCGAAAGTATATCGTCTTGTGCCTGTAAACTACCCTGAACTCCTCTATTATTATTATAGTTGGCTATATCAACACTAGTTCCCTGCAATTCAAGTCCGGCATTCCATTTCCAGTTAACTGCTTTATCTTCATTTCCTGATAATTCGAGGTAGGTTCTTATTCCACCGGTATATTCTTTACGAATCTCATAGTTAGTAATGAAAGGGTTCAGAAAATCGGTTTTTGAGCCATAAACAGCAAAAACATGCCGCAAATTATCTGTGATCTTTGCATCATTTACAATTCCGGCATATAAGGTATTGTTTTCAATTCTTGCTTTTTGTGCAACCGGTCCTGCTACGAATGAGGTTGATGGTCTGGCCGCCTGAGGATTGGCAGTATATTGAGCCAGGGTCAAACCACCGGGAGTTTTGTATTCTAGATCAGAGTAAAAAGCAAGTACACGAAGCTGATTCTCTTCTGAATAATTCACACGATACATAAGTTGTGCAAAATGGCGGCTCATAGCACTGTGTTCCCGGTAGCCATCCGACCTCTGATAGGAGTGATTTATATTCAGATATTGGTTTTTAAACTTTTTCTGAACGGCAAGTTTCTCTTGAAATAAACCGTATGATCCGCTGCTAATCCCTGCAGATGCCCAGGTACTGTCAGCATTTTTGTCGACAGGATTTATCAAAACAACTCCACCGGAGTTTGCACCAAATAAACTACCATCCGGACCTTTTAGAACTTCTATATTATGGATGCTGTTCACATCGATCAGATTCAAATAAGTATTTCCACCGGCATCTGTCAATGGAAATTCATCCAGATAGATTTTTACGTTTCTCACTCCAAAAGGTGATCTGAGAGAACTTCCACGGATGGAGAGGCGATAACTCCCCGGAGATCTTTCCTCCATTCTGATGCCAGGTACAGCGTTAAGGGCAGGTACCATTGAGATTCCTGACTGGTCTCTTAATTGTTTATTACTGATTAAACTTACTGAAGCTGGAACCTTTAAAATTGGCTGTTCAGAAAGGTATGCTCTAATTACAATTTCTTTGACTTTCTGAACCGAATCTGCCTTGCTTTGTGCAAAGCCCACACTAACTAATAAAGTAAGTATCAGACTGAATATTAATCTGCAATAGCTAAAATTTCTGTTTATTTCCATCTCTTATTTTTGAATATATTTTTTTTCTTAGACGCGGCTAATTTATTAAAACTTCAATTGGCTTTTGTGATTATAAGGCACCATAATCCCTTAATTGTGTAAAATTTTTGAGTGAATTGAATGAAGAAAATTCTGAATCAGTAATAAATAATAAAAACCATCCGGCCGGCGAATGGTTTTGAAGGATTTATATATTTAAATAAGATATTAATTTTTCTATTCGAAATATTCTTTCATTTTATCGAAAAAGCTTTTTTCATTTTTCCCCGGTTGGGGTTTGAAATTCGGAGATTCTCTTAGTTTATCAAGTAAATCATGTTCATCTTTTGATAATGCTTTTGGAGTCCAGATATTTACGTAAATGAGTTGATCGCCTTTATGGTATGAATTTACTTCAGGAACACCTTTTGCTTTCAGGCGTAAAATTTTCCCGCCCTGTGTTCCCGGTTCTATCTTAATTTTTGCTTTTCCGTCAATAGTTGGGACTTCAATACTGGCACCAATAGCGGCATCAATGAAACTGATGTGCAGGTCGTAAATTACATTATTTCCTTCACGCTTCAATGATTCATGAGGTGTTTCTTCAATCAAAATGATCAGATCGCCCGGAATGCCTCCCCTGGGAGCTGCATTTCCTTTGCCACTCATTGAAAGCTGCATACCTTCACTAACACCCGCCGGAATATTGATGCTGATAGTTTCTTCACCCCGTGTAAGGCCATCACCATGACAAACGGTACATTTTGAAGTAATTTGTGTTCCTTCACCATTACAGGTAGGACAGGTGCTAGTTGTTTGCATCTGACCTAAAATGGTATTAGTTACCCGTCTTACTGCTCCGCTTCCGTTACAGGTACTGCAAGTATTGAATGAAGATTTATCTTTTGCACCACTGCCATCACAGGTATCACAAACGACTTGTTTGTTAACTTTTACCTTTTTCTCAACTCCTTTGGCAATCTCTTCCAGACTCAATTTGACCTTGATCCGAAGATTACTTCCTCTGGCAGCACGTCGTCCACCTCTAGTTTGCTGCTGGCCACCGAAAAAACTATCGAAGGGACTGCCGCCGCCGCCACCTCCACCAAAGATATCTCCAAACTGACTGAAGATGTCTTCCATATTCATATGACCGCCGCCGCCACCTCCACCATTAGGACTTGATGCTCCTCCGGCATGGCCAAACTGATCGTACCTTTTTTTCTTATCAGGTTTGCTCAAAACCTCATAGGCCTCGGCTGCTTCCTTAAAATTCTCTTCAGAAGCCTTATCACCCGGATTTTTATCCGGGTGATATTTAATTGCCATTTTGCGATAAGCTTTTTTTATCTCGTCGGCATTTGAACTCCGTGTGACACCAAGTATGTCGTAATAATCTCTTTTAGCCATTTTTATAAATCAATAATATGCATATTGCTTAATTGAGCAATTAATTCTGATTCGAATATAATTGTTAGCATATTATTTTATGCACCAATAATAACTTTTGCAAATCGTATAACCTTATCATTCAGTAGATAACCCTTTTCTAATTCATCAATTACCTTGCCCTTCAAATTAGTAGTAGGGGCAGGGATATTGGTAATTCCTTCATGCAGATCAGCATCAAAATCTTTGCCTATAGATTCCATTTCCTTCAAACCTTTTTGGTTAAGTATTCCTTTCAGTTTATGTTGTACCAGTGTTACCCCTTCTTTTACTGCATTAACATCTGTTGTGGTTTCTATTGACTTTTGTGCTCTTTCAAAATCATCGAGGACAGTTAAGAGATCAGTGATGACATCTTTACCTGCTATTTGCAGTAATTCTAATCGCTCTTTACTTGTCCGGCGTTTAAAATTGTCAAATTCGGCATATAAACGAAGGTATTTGTTCTGCCATTCTGTAGCTTCTGCAATTAATTTAGCTTCATCTGAAATTTGACCCTCTGTATTTTCGGAAGATGATTCTTCAGTTCCTTCTTCTACATTAGTTGAGTCCTCATTTTTTCCGATCTCATTCTCATTCAGCATTTCATTTTGCTCTGTATTTTCAGGATTTTGATTCACTTCCATTTTGGTCTTCTTCTTTTTATTCAACATTTCTGAAAAATTCATACTAAATCATGGCAATTTTTTTGCCAAAGATAAAATCAGTCAAGCTGTCAGTTATTTTGCCAAGCTAGGGTTATTGCATATTAGCCATGACCGGCAAAATGATCTATAAGCCTGATTGAATTATTCAATCATTTTGTGCACGGGATTGAGGGGCTGGACTTTGTCCTAATTCTTTTTTCCTTATATTTTGACTATATTTTCACATCTTCATGAACCTGACCACTTTCGCATTTAATAATCCTGGAAGGGAAGGTTCTGATAATATGGTAATCATGTGAGGCCATCAATACTGCGGTACCCGACTGACTAATCTGCTTCAAAAGTGTCACAATCTCTTCGGAGGTCTCAGGGTCAAGATACGCTGTGGGCTCATCCGCAAGAATTAATTCAGGGTCATTAAGTAATGCCCTTGCAATAACAACGCGCTGCTGTTCTCCACCGGAAAGTTCATGCGGCATTTTTTTGATCTTTGAACGCAATCCTACCTTCTCAAGCACATCAAGAATTCGCTCTGAAATAAGTTTTTGATCCTTCCAGCCTGTGGCTTTCATTACAAATTCTAGGTTTTGTTCAATAGTACGATCGGTCAGTAACTGAAAATCCTGAAAAACGATTCCTAGCTTACGGCGAAGATAAGGGATGTCTTTTTCTGTTAGTTTTTTAAGATCAAAACCTGCAACAAGCCCATTTCCGTTCGAAATATGCAGATCACCATAGATAATCTTTAATAAACTGCTTTTTCCTGAGCCGGTTTGCCCGATCAAAAACACAAGCTCACCCGGATTGATATGTAAATTTACACTGCTTAATACCAGATGCTTTTGCTGGTAAACATCTACACCTTCTAATTTTATAACGGAGCTTCCGATCATAATTCTAGTTTTAAAATTTGCCCGAAAGGCAGGTCTTTAATTTTATTAATGATGTAATCTGCCTGTTCTGAAAGTCCCGCTTTCTCCAAGGCTTTTTCAGGCCGGTCTAGGCGAAAATAAGCCAGAAGTGTGAATTTCTCATCACGCAATTGAACATAATCTGGGATTTTCGCACCTCCCTTAACTTTAATCACATACATTATGGTCAAAGTTAATTATTTAGTGCTTAGTAATTAGTATTTAGTATTTAGTACCTAGTATTTAGACATAAAATACTAATTAATATCAGCATACTTATATCAGACACCAGATCCAAGTATCAAGAATCAAAATTCAACTAGGTAACAGACAACAGATAATATAACCGATAACTGGCAACAGATAACAGACTAAGAAAAGTGGTTTCTGCTTATTTCGTCGTAATTGGGTAACCCTTATCGATCCAGTTTTGTTTTAGATTTGTCGGCAGGTTAAGAAGTTTACCATTTGTGAAGCCCATGGTTTTTATCAGGTTTACTGCCGGGCGGATATTTGGACATCGTTCGAAAGGGCAACAACCGCAATAAACAACTAGGAAAGTGTTTTTTGGCAATTTTGACAAAGTAGTTTTGAACTTCCCTAGATTTTCTTTTTCACTGATACCACCCATGTTTATAGCACCCTTGATATTGTCAACTACTCCAATGTTAAATATTTGAGGTTGATTAGCTTTGGGATTAGCCATAATTGCCGCCAAAGCAGATGGTTCGATGAGGTCTTTTTGAGTCCAGTTATCTTTTTTGTCTAAAGTCTGGTTAGTATTTAAGGTTGTTTGAGCAAAACTGAGGCTTGCTGCTGATATGCAAAATAATACGGTATAAAAAATAATTTTCATATTGTTTACTGGTTAATTTAATTACAAAAATAAGTATTTCTAAACGTCGGAGTTCAAAATACTTTATTAGATATTATTTTACCTGCTTAAGGCATTCAAAAAGTTAAGCATTTCAACATTATCATAATTTGCCATGCCGCTATGCTGAAAAACGATATCTCCTTTCGGACCTACAATCACTGTGGTAGGAAGTGAGCCGCTAAAAATATGTTCAGGAATTGCTGACTCAGCCGAATAGACGTGTAGCTCAAAGGAATTTCTTTTCATGTATTTAACTGATGATGCAATTTTATTGTCAACATCTACCATTATAAAATTGATCTTTTCTTTGTTTTTAATCTTTGAGTATAATGAATTTATGGAGGGCATCTCGGCACGACATGGTGGGCACCAAGTAGCCCAAAAATTGATAAAGTATATTTTACCTTTATTTTCTGACAGTTTAATTAAGTCTCCGTCTTGTGACCTGAAAGCCAGATCATCCGGGATGGATTTGTTTAATGCTAAGGCTGAGGAAGGAGCATCGGCATTGTATAGCCCGGTACTCATAAGCCCCTTGATCAGAAGTGTTCTCGCGTCTGCACTAAAGAACATAATGCCCACTATAAGCACAAATAATATATTACTGATATTGGATTTGAAAAACCTCAACAACGCCATAATTTCTTCTCTTTTATATCTCTGCAAAGGTAGCAAGCAAAGGAACAGTTTTTTGTAACATTAGTCACAATGCCTTATTTAGAAAGGGCTTTCTGTAGGGGAATATTGCACAATAATGTATAGTAGCGTGTCCATTATTTTCTACATTTTACAATTAAGTGTCATATAAGATCCTCTATTTTAGGTCATTAACCTGTAATATTTTTCAATATTATCACTCACTAGACTCTTGTAAAGCACTTTTAGGAATTAAACGACACATTGTGACTATTATTTGATATAGGGAAGAGCATTTGGTCTGATTTTAGAGAATTACTACTCAAATCTGTTATAATTATAGCATTATGGTAAAAAGTAAAATAGCCGCGATAAAAGACTGGATCAAGACTATGGGATTTGAATTGATTAAATCTCATGATTTGAGTGGCGAAGAAGTTAAAATTAACTATTACAGTCTGGGTAATTTTGGTATTTATGAGGAAATATCAAATAAGAAATTGGAGGGAAGTAAAAAGCAGACTAAAATGCGATTTATCTCTTGGAACCCTTGGGGAATTGATTTTGAAGTCAGCTCGCTTAAGGACTTGGTGGATGCCTATCAAGATTCTAAATCTTACAGCCCTGAAATGCCACAAATTGGTTTATAGACCTTGAAATATTCAATTATTTAAAGAATTTTTAAATACCGTTCTTTAAAATAAATCGTGATAATTCCTCGATAGGATGTTTCAGGATTTTACCTACTTTAATATCATTAGCAGTGCACAGCTCTTTCAATATATCAGAGAAATGATATGCTATTGAGCCCACAAAATGACAGGCTTGATCTTTATAATCAGGGTATGATTTGATATTCGTTTCTATGAATTCGCTGAAACCCTTTTTTAGGATGTCAACAATAAATGGATTGCTGATATGTTCACCTAGAAAGGGTGCGAATGAAGCCAGATAGAAATTCGGAGAGGACTCCTGATAGACGTGTTTAATAATCGACTCTTTATCAATCTTGTATTTTAAATAAAACTCATCAGAGAGTTTCCTTGGCATCCGTCCATATAAAAAGCTGGTAATTAATTGTTTCCCCAGCCAGGTCCCGGAACCTTCGTCTCCCAAAATGTATCCGAGGCCATGCTTGCTTTCATGGATTTTTGTTCCGTCGAAATAGGTGATATTTGAACCTGTTCCGATTATACAACATATTCCCTTTGAATTTCCCGAAGTGGCATAAATGGATGCAATAATATCAATATCAACACTTACAAATGCATTTTTGAATATTTTAGATAATGCATTGGATATGTGTTCACGTCGATCCGGACTTGAGCATCCTGCTCCAAAAAAATATATTTCTTTTACCTGATCAGTGTAAGGCTGTATTTCTGGAGTATTATGAAATATCTTGATAATATCTTTTTCAGACAGGAAGAATGGATTGATACCACTTGTTCTGAAAGGTATAGTTTCAGTATCTGAAAGTGTTAATATCCAGTCGGCTTTGCTTGAGCCGCTATCTGCAACTAATAACATATTATTAAATTTCCTGAAGGATTTGACTTGTAAGGGGTTTTCCAATAAACTTGGATACTAGCTGATTTTCTTTCACTTTTCTAATATCTTTTGGATCCAGAGATGAGGTAAGGACATAAATTTTGATTGTATCGGGTCCCAGATTAGGTAGATCCATTAATGCTTTAAGAAATTCAAATCCGTTCATTATTGGCATTCTTAGATCCAGAAAAATGACTTCGGGAAGTTCTTTACCTTCAAGATATAAATCCCGTATATAATTATAGGCTTCTTTGGGCGATTCGATCACAGTAATAGACTCTGCAAAATTGCCATTATCTAATATCTTTCGATTAATCAGATTGTCAATGTAGCTGTCATCTACCAGTAATACACTTTTGTATTTGAAGGAAATCATCAAATCAAAATTACTAATTCTTTGCACTTAAGCAAATGAATTACTATTATTAGGATATTACTGGAGATTGAGTCTGCCTGACAGTTGCAGTAATGCCACCTCGGCCAGTTTAGCTTCGAATTGTGCATTAGTATAACGCGCATTGGCATCAATATAGTTGCGCTGAGCTTCTCTGAATTCAAGTGGCGCCACACTCCCCAATCTGAATTTTTCAAGAGTAATATCCATATTTTGCTTCGCTACTTCCAGATTCTGCCTTTCAAGTTTTACTAACTGCAGGTTTGTTTGAAAAGTTTGGTACAAAGAGCTTAATTGTGAAGTGATTGACTGATTTAACTTTTCATATTGCAACAGACTGTTCTCAATTTGAAGACTTGCGTTCTTTTCTGCTCTTTTCTGCAAATACCCATTAAAAATATTGACAGATGCAGTGAGACCATAATTTAGACCCCTTCCTACAGAACTTCTAGCAAAACCAAGTTCAGAAGTTGATCGGTTGAAGTTATAGGCTGTATTCAAGTTTATTCCAGGGTACCGGCTTGCCTTTACTTCTCTGAGATTAATTTCTGAAATTCGTTTATTTATTAAAGCTGATTGTAATGAAGGATTTAACTGAGCGGCAGAGTTTTGCAATTCAGCAAGAATCATACTGCTGCCAATAATAATTGTGTCAGTAACTGTGAAATCAGTGTTAATATCTCTAGCCAAAAGTTCATTGAGTTTAATTTTAGTATTTCGGTAAAGGTCAATTTGCCTCAAAAGGTTGGTAGTATCGGTATTCAGGTCGACGGAAGCAGCAAGCACTTCAAGTTTAGCAGCTTTCCCAATGGTGTACCTACTTTGAGAATTCCGTAGTCTGATTCTGGAGATTTCAAGCGCACCGCTTAGCGCTTCGATTTGTTGCTGCTGCTGTACTAGATCATAATAATTATTGATTACATCAGCGAGTGTTGTCTGAACAGCCAGTTTAAAATTTGCTTCACCCAGATTTTCAAGTTCCTTTAGTCTATCGTATCTGGCGAACATCTGAAAACCATCAAACACCTGCCAGTTAAGTTCTGGCCCATAAACAAAGTTGGTATTTTTAGCGCCGTTTCGTTCCTGTACTGTGCCGCTTGAAAGTGTTTGTTTAGTATTGGAAACGTTATGGTTTGTAAATAAATTTCCCGTAACGATAGGAAGCATACCTGCATTTGCTCTGTTTGCATTATTTTTTGCCTGTTCAACATCATTTTTATTCAATTTGATATCGTAGTTATTTTCTAAGGCTATCTGCACGGCCTGCTCCAAGTTAAGCCGTTCCTGAGCACAAATGGCTGATAAGTGCAAAAAGCCGGTGAAAAATAATAGAATACTAAATTTATTTTTTTTCCTGTTCATATATATATTAAAATCCTAATGATAGAGCCTCTTAAAACGGCCGGATCTTAGTTTATTTATTAAGTATTAATCAATTCTACTTCCAAATGCGGTTCTACTTTTCCAGTTATCTCCGGAAGCGGTTTATGTTTCTTCGACCACATGGAATAAACCGCAGGAATTACGTAGAGTGTAAGGATTAATGAGAAGAGTGTTCCTCCAATAATTACAATACCCATACTCATCCTGCTTTTTGCTGCGGCACCCAAAGCCATAGCTATAGGTAATGCTCCCAAGGCAATTGCAAGACTTGTCATTAAGATCGGCCTCAATCGCGCTACTGATGCTTCAACTATCGCTTCAGCTAATGGCTTGCCCTGCTCTTTCAATTGGTTTGCAAATTCCACAATCAAAATGCCATTCTTTGTTACAAGCCCAATCAGCATGATTGTCCCAATTTGGCTGAAAACATTCCAGGTTTGTCCGAAAAGCCATAGCGAAAGAAAGGCACCTGCAACAGCCATCGGCACCGTCAGAATAATAATGAACGGATCGATGAAACTTTCAAACTGGGCCGCGAGGATCAGGTAGACCAATAACAAGGCAAGCCCAAATGCAAAAAGTGTGTTCGAAGAACTTTCTCTATAATCACGTGATTCACCACCAAGATCGGTTGTAAATGTATCGTCAAGTATTTTTGCAGCCGCTTTGTTCATGACATCAATCCCATCGCCAATGCTTTTACCGGGTGCAAGGCCTGCGGATACAGTAGCAGATGTGAATCGGTTGTTATGATATAATTGCGGCGGTGTACTTGTTTCCTGTACCGTGACCAGATTGTCAAGTTGTATTAGTTCGCCTCTGTTATTTCTTACAAAAATTGAAGTCAGATCCAGCGGATCATTGCGGTCGGGACGGTCATATTGACCTATAACCTGATATTGTCTGCCGTTCATCTGGAAATAGGCAAACCGTTGCCCACTAAGCGCAAATTGCAGGGTTTGAGCAACATCCAATATCGAAACTCCCAGGTTTCTGGACTTTTCTCTGTCAATAGTAATATTAATTTCAGGCTTATTAAATTTCAGGTTTGCATCTGTCGCAGTAAAAGTCGGATCCTGACTGATTTCTTCCATAAACAGTGGCAATTTTTCACGAAGTTTTTCAAAATTAGGAGCCTGAATGATGTAATTTATCGGTAAGCCACCACGCCTTGTAACTGAAATTGTAGGCTGCTGAATCACAAATACGCGGCCTTCTGTATAGCTTTTAGTAATTTTTGTCAGTTTTTCAGCAACCTGCGCCTGTGAAGTTTCTCGTTCTGATGGTTCACTCAGACGAATTCTTAAAAATCCGGTGTTCGCTGCGCCCGAACCACTGAATCCTGGTGAAGTTACGGTCAAGTTAAACTCTTTTTCAGGAATAGAATCTTCTACCAGTTTGGAAAGTTCCAGAATGAAATTATCTGTATAATCATAGGAAGAACCCTCAGGTGTTGTAACCTGCATACTTACTGCCGAACGATCATCGTATGGAGCTGTCTCTTTTTGAAGAACCGTCCAAAAGAGTCCGATAAGCCCTATACAAATGATGATGATTGGAAATGCAATCCAGCGTTTTTTCATGAAACTGCTTAGCGATTCTGAATAACCGGAGGTCATTTTCTCAAAATAGGGTTCAGACCAATTATAGAATTTGGTTTTCTTTTTATTTGCCTTCATCATATAGGCATTCAGCATCGGCGTTAAAGAGAGAGATACAAATGCTGATATTAATACTGACGCACCAATCACAACCCCGAATTCCCGGAAAAGCCGACCAACAAAACCTTCCAGAAATATCACAGGAAGGAATACGACTGCGAGAGTCACGGATATTGAAATTACTGCAAAAAAGATTTCGTTGGAGCCCTTTATAGCAGCTTCAATAGGACTATATCCTTCTTCGAGCTTCTTAAAAATATTTTCTGTTACTACAATTCCGTCATCCACTACTAAACCTGTAGCAAGTACAATTGCCAGAAGCGTTAGTACATTAATTGAAAATCCAAAAAGGTACATGATAAAAAAGGTGGAAATCAATGACACGGGTATATCGATCAAAGGCCTGAAAGCAATGCTCCAGTCACGGAAGAAAATAAATATGATCAAAATTACAAGGATTAGTGAGATCAATATTGTTTCAGCTACCTCGGTTACTGAGCGTTTTATAAATACTGTAGAATCCAGAGCAATATCAGTCTTGAAATCTTCAGGAAGATCCTTTTTAATTTGCTCATAACGTTTGTAGAATTCATTGGAGATCTCCAGATAATTTGAACCGGGCTGTGGAATCAATCCCATTCCAATCATCGGTGTACCGGATGATCGAAGCATAGTCTCTTCATTTTCAGGCCCTAAAACTGCCGTTCCTATATCTCTCAAACGCACAATGTTATCGCCCGAACTTTGAATAATCAGATTGTTGAATTGTTCTTCATTGATGAGATTGCCGAGTGTCTTTACAGATAATTCAGTAGTGTTTCCGGTTATTTTACCCGAAGGCAATTCTACATTTTCACGGTCAAGAGCATTTTTTACATCCAATGCGGTAAGGCGGTATGCCGCCAGTTTGGCCGGGTCAATCCAGATACGCATGGCAAAGCGCTTTTGTCCCCAGATTTGAATACCACTTACTCCGGGAATCGTTTGAAGACGCTGTGCAATAACATTTTCTGCATAATCACTCAATTCCAGTTGATTTCTACGATCACTTTGTATGGTCATTGATAAAATCGCCTCAGAATTCGCATCAGCCTTTGATACTACCGGAAGCCCATCTATATCTTTAGGTAAAGTCCTTATAGCTTGTGAAACTTTATCTCTCACATCATTAGCGGCTTCTTCGAGCTCCTTATCAAGATTGAATTCAATATTGATATTACTGGTGCCCTGATTACTTGAAGAGGACATGTTTTTGATACCCTCAATACTATTTAACGCTTTTTCTAGGGGTTCTGTAATCTGAGATTCAATGATATCTGAGTTTGCACCCGGATAGCTGGTTCGTACCGAAACAATTGGTGGGTCAATGGATGGGAACTCCCTGACTCCTAAAAAATTGAAGCCAATCACACCGAAAAGAACCAATAGCAGATTCATAACTATTGCGAGTACAGGCCTTTTTATGCTGGTGGTTGATAAACTCATTGGACTCTTTTCTTATTTTAATTTATCTGGTAAAATATTCGATTAACCTTGTATTAATTTGTAATGTTAACCTTAACCGGCAGTTCATTCTTCAATGACATGATGCCTGTTGTAAGTACAGTATCGCCAATGCTTAATCCCGAAACAATCAATACTGATTTTTCAGTTCGGGTTCCTGTCTCAACCATAACTTCCTTGGCCTTCCCGTTCGAACTGATATATACTTTTTTGCCTTGGAGTACAGGGACTATTGATTCTGTGGGTATTAATATCGCATCATTTATATTGCTGAGTGGCAGTTCTATCTTGGCGAATGATCCGGGAAGAAGGTCGCCTTTGGAATTGGAGGCTTTGGCTTTTAGTTGTAATGTTCTGGTTGACATATCAATTCCAGGCTCAATTGCATAAACAGACCCGCTATAGGTGCTATTTGAACCCGCAACTGTGAAGGCAATCTTTGTATTTAGTTTTATAGTACCTGCATATTTCTCAGGAATTGAAAATAAAATCTTGACAGGGTCTGTACTAACCAATCGGGCAATATTGCTTGAAGGGGTAATATATTCCCCGGCAGATATCGTTCTTAATCCGATTTTTCCACTGAATGGCGCGCGAATCAGAGTTTTGGACAATTGTGCACGGATAAGTTGTGTTTGAGATTGTAAGGAGCGAAATTCTGACAGAGCAACATCATACTCTTCCTTACTGATGGCCTCTTTTTCCAGCAGTTTACCGGCACGATACTCTGTTTCTTGTGCTAATTTTTGCTTGGTTAAAGCTTGCGAAAGCTGAGCCTGCAGTTCAAGATCATTGATCCGCAACAATACTTTTCCTTTAGAAACATTACTTCCTTCATTGAACTGGATCGAAGTAACAAGTCCGGAAACCTCACTTCGAATATCAACCTGTTCGTTCGCCTCAATTGTTCCTGCAATTGCTAAGGAGTTAGAAAAATTTTCAGCCTTTGTTATTATACCATTTACAGTTAGTGCGCTGGCCAGTCCTCCGGATATGCGACCTCCCCCAAGTTTTGCTTTTTGAGCCTTGTTTTTATTCAAACGATAACCCACAAATACAGCCAGCAGAAGTACAAGAATTGTATAAACGATATATTTAGTTTTCATCTAATTAGTTATAGTTATTTAAAATAGAATGAGTTTTTTCCTGTGATTCGGGTGAAATGTCTATTAAATTTTGTTGAATGGTAGTCAGAACTTCATTAAATAACTGCTTGTTAGAATTGCAGATATTATGAAATGCTCTTTCATTAAGTTTCTTTATTGCCTCTCTGATTATTGGGATACAGCTTTGTGCCAATGAGGTTAATTGGATCATTTGTTCCCTGCGATCATGAGGATTTTTTTCCCTGGTTACATAGCCTTTTTCTTCCAAATAATCCAATATGGTTGCCATATAAGATTTATCGATATGCAAAATTTCGGCTAATGCTTTTTGGGTTAGATTCTCATCATGGGAATCTATTAAGATCAGAACATAGTGATACCTGTCTATTGATAGCTGAGCAACCATTTTTGACAGGGTACTCAGATATTTTTTAGAAACCGCAATAAACGGATTGGCCAGTGGTTCAAGCATATCAATGACACAAATCTATTTTTATACTTTGTAATTAGTTGGATGTAGCAACTATTTTACTGAATACTAACAACCGAAACTTTATAAATTGAATCGAAAACTTACTTTTGCCATATTATGTCTAAAACACAGAAATGAAATTCTTAATCTCTTTAATTTTTATTGCAATTATGTCTAGCACTCTTCTTGCCCAGAATAAAATTGCTTTTGAGGTTTCTTTTACAGAACCTCAGGCTCATTATGCAGAGGTTCAAATGAATATTTCAGGACTCAAAACTGAGTATATAGACCTAAAAATGCCTGTTTGGACTCCGGGATCCTATCTTATCAGGGAGTTTTCAAAAAATGTGGAAGGATTTAAAGCGTTTAATTCCGTCGGTAAAGAACTGTCATTTGAAAAGATCAGTAAAAATACTTGGAGGCTCAATACTGCAAAAAATGAGAAGGTAATAGTGAGCTATCGGGTGTATTCATTCGAAATCTCAGTCAGGACAAGTTTTGTAGATGAATTGTATGCTTTTTTATCTCCGGCTGGAATTTTTATGTATCCTGATGGTCAACTGAAAGCAGCATCTGAGGTCACAATAAACCCTTATAAAACATGGTCTAAAATTTCCACCGGACTTGAAAAAGTCGATTCAAAGCCAAACACTTTTTATGCTCCTGATTTTGATGTGCTTTATGATTCGCCTTTTGAAGTTGGAAATCAAGACATTTTTGAATTTGAATCTGCGGGAGTACAACATGAGGTAGCGATGTATGGAGGTGGAAACTATGACAAAGAAATTCTGAAGCGTGATATGGCAAAGATAGTCGTAGAGCAAACCAAAACATTTGGTATTAATCCGAACAAACGTTATGTTTTTATAGTTCATAATTTTAATTCGGGGGGTGGCGGACTTGAGCATTTTAATTCTACCGTTTTAGGTGCAAGTCGAAATTCATACAAC
>Ga0105055_10006634_pt1 | contig 15784 bp, 25 predicted proteins | sample BON03_FD_78090 | JGI IMG/M metagenome (GOLD analysis project Ga0105055, IMG submission 78090) | Freshwater microbial communities from Lake Bonney liftoff mats and glacier meltwater in Antarctica - BON-03 | ecosystem: Environmental > Aquatic > Freshwater > Ice > Glacier meltwater | place: Lake...
TGAGTGGAATCAAACCACATCCGATCACAGAGTGATCTATAATTATATTATACGATACACACATTTTTAACTTGTTGGTAGAGAGGGATTTGAACCCACGAACTCCGAAGAGGACGGTTTTACAGACCGTTAGCTTTAACCACTTGCATATCTGCCAATATGACTTTTTAGGATACTAATATCCAATTTTATATAAAAAAAATAACCCAGTCAATAAAGACTGGGTTAATCAATTCGTAATGTGTTTTAACATTAACATTTAGATATAGTCAGTCTGTTTACAAAGCTAAAATCCTCATATCCTTTATACACTTCTAATTCTATGTTATTATTTATTTCTCCCATAATTTATTTTAATTTTTTACAATCTCTTATTATATGTCTTATATATAATAAAGTTTACTCTCCCTTTTAACTTATTTTAAATAAACTAAAAATAAACGCTGATTTGGGTTCAGCGTTCGAAACCTTTGTAGGATCCATACACAAGGTAAAGAACACAACAAATATAATACATTCTTACTAAACTTCCTTATATTCATAAGTATATTTATCAACATGCACCACATTCGACATTACCATCACCATAACAAGATGAGCAAGTTGATTCACCAGATCCATCACAATCACTACATTCAATATAACCAGATCCATCACAATCACTACATTCAATAGAACCATCACCATCACAATCACCACAAGTTAACTTACCAGAATAATTACAATTCTCACATTCTGTACCATCACCACCACAATCTTCACATTCCAACTCACCAGACCCATCACAAGATGAACAATCTATACTACCACCATCTCCACCATCATCACAAGTTCCACAACGAACAGATCCATTATCACACGCATCACATCTTTCTTGACCAGATCCCTCACAATTATAACATGTGACTTCACTAGATCCATTACAAATATCACAGATATTTGTAGTACCATCAGTCTCCTCTAATGTAAATTCACCATAATCACTTCTAAGTTCACCAGAGTGAGGTGTATAATATTTGAGAGTATCCATATAAGGATACTTATCATATTCCGATTGAGAATTCATAGAAAGAGCTAATGATCCATAAAAAATATCATCTTCTAAAATATAATTACCATCAGAACTAGAATTTTGAATTTCTTTATAAGCCCAATTTAACTTCTTAGCATATTCTATAAAAATCTGAACATCAGAACTATCATTCGTATAGACTCTATCCATGAATATAACACTAGATTCTTCACAGAAATCATCTAACTTCCAAACCAAAGCTCTTGCTTTAATTTTTTCACCCGAACCATCTTTCAATATTAACAAACTAACATAATCTTCATTATCAACATAAATATCTAAGTAATCCTGACAATTATAATACCTCATACAAGAATTACCCAAAGTCCCATCTTTACATCCATAATTATCTTCTAAATACCACTTCTTTATATCAACACCACTAACTAATTCAAGATTATCAAAAATAGTGTCATTGAATTTTTTAACAGAAGCTTTATATTTATTAACAAAATCTTCTAAATCTTGATCATTAAACTCAAATCCTGTTTTTTTAAGTAGTCTAGAAACAAACTTACCAACTTTAAATTCTATTTTTTTAACAAACTCTTTACCTATTGATAAACCATCTCTATTAAAAACATGAGAACTCTCACCCTCATTATCTCTCCATTTAAACACCACATAATTTATAATATAATCAGAATAGAACTTACCAACTGAATTAATACCATACTCATTTATTTTAAGTGATTTTTCAAGTATCTCAATTTGTGAAGGTGTTATTTCCTCAAATGTACCAACCTGTCCATAAACTGGAATTCTATTACTAGTTAATAAAATTTCACTAAATTTATTGTTAGCGAAACCAACCAGTCTAACAATGGCTTGTGATTTAACTTTATCATCTGGTTTATATTTAATAAAATCAGGGTTTTCTAAATCAATATCTATAAAATTTGTATTAACATCAACCTCATTATTATTTATACTTAATATAAATTCTGCTATTTTATTATCAATTAAGCTTATAACTTGTATAAAGTCATTAGTGTATTCCATATTCGATTCAAGAATAAGATCTATCTTACTTTCATTCAAAAAATCTGTATATTTAAATAATTTATTATCCATTTTTATATATTAAAATTTTATCCATTACAACTATCACATGGGTATCTACCATAAGCATCACAATAATTACATTCAATATCACCAGAACCATCACAAGCACCACAATCTATTCTACCATTATTACACACATTACAAGATTCACCATTTATATCTAATCCCAATCCATCACATTCTGAACAATCATATTCACCATCTCCTTCACATTCCGAACAATCTATTTTACCACTTCCCTCACAATTAGCACATTCCACATCTCCCTCACCTCCACAATTTTCACAATCTTCAATAAAATAACCATCAACATCTTCTAGAGTTAATTCTCCATCACCTGTTTCAAGTTCTCCGGTATCAGGTGTATAATATTTTAGAGTATCCATATATGGATAATTCTCATGACTAATTGGCTTTAGAGTAACAGATAGTTTACCATATAAATTCTCACCATTGAAAGTATATCCACCCAAATTATTTTTATAAGCAAATCCATTTTTATTAGCATATTCTATAAATAACTGAACATCAGAACTATCATTCGTATAAACTCTATCCATAAATGTAACATCTGGTCTATCAACAAAATAAGATAACTTCCAAATAATTGATCGAGCTTTAATTTTATTACCACCATCATTCTTTAATATCAATAAACTAACAATATCCTCATTATTTGTGTAAATTTCAAAGAAATCTTGACATACAGAATATCTCATACAAGAACTACCTAAAGTACCATCATACTTATCATAATTATCTCCATTATACCACTTCTTTATATCATCACCCTTAACCAACTCCATTTTATCAAATAAGTTATCTAAAATTCTACCAACAGAAACTCTATACTTAGAAACAAAATCTTCTAAGTCTTGATCATTGAAAACAAATCCAGATTTATTAAGAATCTTAGATGCGAATTTACCTACTTTAAATTCTATATTCTTAATCAATTCTTTACCATATTTTAATGAATCTTTTCTATAAATTTGAACACCTTCACCTTCTTTATCTCTCCATCTAAATATTAAATGTATTTTAATAAAACTCGTACTAGCTTCTACATCATTCATTGATAAATGATTGATTATTTTTTGAATATCATCCTCACTAATATCCTCAATTTGACCAATTTGATTAGTAACAGGGATTCTAACATTTTTATCAAAAAGTATATCACTATATTCACTATTAGCTAAGTTTTTATATAATACCGAAGCATGTGTCTTAACTTTATCATCTGGTTTATATGTAACAAAATCAGGTTTTTTAAGATCAACATCAATAAAGTTTGTGTTAACATCAACCTCAACACCATTTAAACTTAATATAAATTCAGATATTTTATTATCAACACCATTCAATACCTTAATGAAGTCTTTGCTAAATTCCATATTTGATTCAAGAACCATCTCTAGTTTACTTTCATTTATGAAATTATAATAATTATATAATTTACTATTCATATGAGTATATATTAAATATTTTATCTATATTTGTTTAAATAAAGGAATATGTCTACAAAATATATAAGAACTCAATCAAATTTAATAATAGTTTTCTCTGAAATGCAACAACATAGAGATTTTGGAAATTTTAATCCAAAATCTGCTGGATTCATATCATTTATTGAGAAAGATGGAAACTTATCTTGTGTGTGTTATGGTGAGAGTATATCACTTAATTTAAAATCATTAGAAGAAGAAGATAGTATAATAGCAACGAGACAAATTTTAAACGGAAATAATTATTAAAATATGAGATTAAGAAGAAAAGCAATATCAGCAGAATTGGTAAGAGAATCTAAAGATAACCCAGGATATTATAGATATAATATTGTTATACAAGAGTTAGACGGATCAGTGAAAATAGTACCATCTTATGGTAAAGATATGCAAGATGCAATATCAAGATTGGTGTGGACCGAAAGATCTGGTAGTAAATTAATATCAATTGCGATTGTATTTATTATATCAACTCCTTTACTAACATTCACTATGCTATCAGCAGTTAAAGATGATCCTAGATGGTTGTTATTTGGATTAGGTAGTTCAATTTTATTGGGATTTTTATTACAATCAGTTGATAGATATATTTCTAAAAAATGATGAATAGTTACATAAGAAAAGTAGTTGAAAAGTTTTTCAAAGATGGACGTATTGAAATAGATAATGTTAATATTAATAAGATAATAGATGATGTTAAAAAAGGAACTTATGCTTTACATATAATTTATGAGGATGATTATACCAAAATTGGTGATAAATATAATTTCATTAATTATAAAATATTAGATCATTCATTACTAAAATTTAATAAAAGTCTTAAACTATATTCTTATGGAAATAAATCTATAAAGTATTTTAATTACCATGAATCCGAAATATTGATATTTGATCTAAGATATATCAGAGAACTTAAAATTAACGAAATAATAAATAAAGTATGAAATTAATTTACTCTGATAATTTTATTTCCATATTGAAAAATTCAATGTATGATTCTATTTATACATCAATTACATCATCATTATCTTCAATATTACACAATATACAAGGATTAGATTCAGAGATATCATATATAGATATAGATAATGGATTTATAACTTATCTAACACAGAATTCGGTTAATAAAAACAAATTTTCAGAAAAAGAGATGTTCTTCAATGTTAATTTAAGATCTAAAATGAAAATTGGTAGATTTATTAGAAAAGTATTATCAAATAAGAAATATAATAATTTAACTTCTTATTTTAAAATTTTCACGGATAATGAAATTGAATCATTTACAAATCATTTAAAATCAGAATCTTCTGACTTAGAAAATGAAAGATTTATATTAGTCGAAGGTGATGATATTGAAAAATATTACGATTTATCAGTAAATCGAAGAGGTACATTAGGTGGATCATGTATGAGTGGTAAATCCAAAAAAATTAAAGGTATATTTGACATATATACAAAGAATAAAGAGGTGTGTAATCTTTTAGTTTTATTAGATAGAAATGGTATTATTTTAGGTAGATCAATTATATGGAAGGCAAAGATTGAAAAAGGAGAACATGATTTACCAAATAATATATTTCTAATGGATCGAGTTTATCATAGATCAGATTATATATATAATAAATTTAAGAAATACTCTATTGATAATGAATATATGTATAAGTTTACAAATGGAATTACTAATAGTAATGTAGAATTTATTTATAAATCTATATTATATTCTAATTTAGAATTATCAATAAATATTAAAAAAGTTAAATATAGAAAATATCCATACTTAGATACATTCAAAATATATGATAATATTAAAGGAAAATTATCAACACAAACATCTAACTCACCGAATAGAATACTTCTATGTGATACAGGTGGTGGTTGTGTAAATAATGGAAACTTAATTTTTAAGATAAGAAGCTTATTATTTAAATTAACTAGAATGATTAAATGAATTATCATTGTAGCATATGCTTTGGTCTAACAGACGAGGATATAATATGTAGTAAATGTGATGAATTATATTGTTATGATTGCTCATCAACAAGTACGATACATAATCAGATAGATTATAACTGTTGTTATAATTGTTCGGATCAAACAAGAAGAAATAAATTAACAATTGAGATAATAAGAGATAATAAATTAAATATTATATTAAGAGATAAGAATAAATGATAGAAATTTTCACAGATGGATCATCAAGAGGAAATCCAGGAAATGGAGGATACGGAACTATATTAAAGTTTAATGGAACTGAAAAGGAATTATCAGGTGGATTTCGATTAACAACTAATAATAGAATGGAGTTATTAGCCGTTATAATTGGATTAGAATCATTAAAAACTAATAAATATCCGATACACATTTACTCTGATTCAAAATATGTAATTGACTCAATTGAAAAAAAGTGGGTTTTCAATTGGATTAAAACTAATTTCAAAGGAAAGAAAAATTCAGATTTATGGATTAGATATCTAAATGTACAAGGTAATTATAACATAAATCTTCATTGGGTTAAAGGTCATAATGGACATATAGAGAATGAAAGATGTGATATTTTAGCTGTAAATGCTGCTACTGGATCAAACTTGAAAATTGATCATATATATGAAAATAATAAATTAAAATAATGATAACATACATACAAAGAAATTCATTTAACCTACCACATCACTATGATTGTGCTTGTGCTATGTATGGATCAACAGACTTAGGAATTGAAAGTAAATTAATTTCATTCGATGAAATTGATGGTGTTAGTGATTATGTTTTAAAAAACAACTTATTTGTTGGATCTGTTGAGTTCATGACTAAGATATTCAATCGTTTTAATAAGTCTCCAAGAGTTGAACTAAACTCTAACAGAGAAGAGGAATTAACTAAATTAGGACAAGCGAAAAAAAGAATATTAAATGGAGAAAAGTTATTTATTAAACCAAAACAGATAAAGTTATTTAATGGTATGGTTTGTACAAAAGATTTAATATCGTGTTTAAATCCTTATTCAGATGATATAGATGTAATTGTTACTAAACCATTTGATAAAGATATTAACTCTGAATGGAGATGTTATATGAATAATTCAAAAGTAGGTAATCCGATTGTTGATATTAGAAATTATTCAGGAGACCAATTTATCCTACCTAATAAAGATTTCATTTTAGAAGTTTTTAATAAATATCCAGAATTTCCGAAATCATATACAATTGATATAGCAATACTTTCAAATGGTGAAAATTTAGTAGTTGAATTTAATGATATGTGGGCAATTGGTAATTATGGGATTGATAATGAAGATTATTTAAAGTTATTAAAGAAAAGATACTTCCAAATAGTTAATTTTTAATTTATTTTACATACTTTTATTAAAAATTAGAATTATGACAAAGGAATTTATTCTCGAAAAAGTTAAAGAAGGTCTAAATAAAGATGAAATTCTAAAATTATTTTTATCGGTACCAAATAAGTATAAGTCGAAGAAGTCTATTATAGAAAGAGTTAAAGAAATTAAAATTATTGAAAAATCTAAAGATGAGTTAGTTATAATGGTAGAAGATCTTTTTAATAGTGAAGAAGTTGAGCAAATAAAAACACCAATCATTGAATCATTAACAGGTGTCAGGTATAAGAAAGTACCAACAAAATATAAAAAAGGTGATGTTTTGATGCATCCTATATTTAGACATCCTTATGTTTTACTAGAATATAAGAAGAATATATGGATATGTGGATTATTAACATCCGAACAAAATTGTACTGAAATTTTAGAAAAAGCAAATTCTAGATTCTTTGAAAATGAATTTTTTACAAAAGTATTATTTACTCAAATTGAACCTGTTGGATCATACATGTATCCATTTGATAATCCAAAACAAGTAAATAGTGTTTTATTAAAATTAAAAGAAATATTTATTTAGTAGAAAGTAAGTCATATAATTTAGATTCCTTAATTATTTTACTCATAGGTCTCCAAACAAAATAAACATCTTTATCCTTTTGTCTTTCAATATAACCCTCAGGGTTATATTGATTTTCATTTAAAATAACTAAAAACTCATGCCCAATATGAAATGATCTTATACCCGGATAATCATCATTATTCTCAATATCTTTTCTATTATAGAATGTAAATTGATCCTTTGTAATATCAAGGTCTAATTCTTCTTTCATTCCTCTTACTATAACTTCTTTTGGATCTTCACCTGACTTAAACTTCTCAGCTGCTGAATAAGGCATATTACTTCTTCTTCTAATTCTACCATCAACAAATACTTGTTTATCTTCATAAACTCTAAACCAATCACCTTCTTTTTTATAAAGTATTCTAGCTCCAACAAATTCAACTTTACGAACCAACTTACCATCTTCAAGTGATAACGTTGTTTCACCCTCTTCAATCTCCTGATATAAATGCCCTATTGTTTTAAATGTACCTGTACCATATAAATCTGTTTCAATTCCATAATTCTTTAACATATCAACAAATTCTAAATAATCCGTAGGTATATCTAGATTCTCATAAAGTTTATTATTAATCTCTTCAAATAATTTAATATATCTCATAGTTGTATATATTAAATTTTATTTACTATATTTGTGTATGTATTTATCAATGGACTTAAAAATAGGTGACTTCTTATTAATGTATGTAGAACCAGATGGTGAATTTGCTAAAGATTATTGCAAATCAGCCGGATTCTCAGTTGGTAGAATATATGAGTTTATTAAAGTTAATAGATATGATGGAATTACACCATCTAGTTTAATATTAGGAGGTGATGTCGAACGTGACTTTTCAGTAGACTTCATATATAGTCATTTTAAAAAGTCATATAGAATGGAGAATTTTAAAAATTTAATAAGATGATGGTGGAAAATAAAAAATTATTCTGTGAAATTATAAATGATCTTAAAAAAGTGAATGGATTAATTAATCCAAATTCAAATGATGATAAGGTTACAAGTTTTAATAAATCAAAACTTTCAGAAAAAAGTGATTTAATAGTTAATAAGATAGAAATAAAATAAAAATATGTATTTATTCGGATCATCTCTAATTAAAAAATATTTCCCAGATTTTAGGAAAATAAATGATATAGATTGGGTTACTAATGATATTTCAAAAATGAAAACTTCAACTAAAGAAGTGGAATATTATTATATACCATTTATAGAAAGTCGTGAGATGACACCAGATGAGATATACACAGTTAAAGTATCTCATGCTATATATAACATTCATTGGAAGAAAACAATGTCTGACATTCGATTTTTACAAATTAAAGGTTGTAAGATTATACCAGAATTCTTAACTAAGTTAAGATTACATTGGATATCAATACATGGTAAACAGATAAGAACTAACTTTGATATTTTACCTGATGAGTTTTTTGATGATAAGGTTAAAAGAAAATTTAGTCATGATGAACTACATACATTTATAAATCCAAGTCCTACTTATCTAAACATGATAGTAAATGGGGTAACACCAGTTAGTGAGTTGTTCTTCAATATGAACGAAGATCAACGTAAAGAAGTTTTATTTGAAGAATCTTTCGTTATATCATTAGAAAGATTTCAAAATCAACTAGATAAATTAGCATATAACAATGCTCAACAGATCTTAGTAACAAGATTACACCCAGTTTGGCTAGCAGACTATATAATTGAAAATTGGTCTAAATGGTATTGGACACCATCAAAATCCAAATTTTATAAAAATTACGTAACAATTAAAAATAAATAAAAATGAAGTTAACAGGAGCAGAGATTATTCAAAGAGTAAATAAAAATGATCATAAGTTTTTTTATGATATACACTGTGGTCGTACACCTGAGTCATATGAATCTTTAGAAGATAAAGTAAAAACAGTTTACGACCAAAATTACGGAGATGGTAACGATATTTTAATCTGTTTACACTTCGAAGATTTAAATCTATATATCCAATTATCAGGAACTTACTCATCTTATGATGATCCATATTGGGATAGTGTATCATTTGCGATACCATTCGAGTTCACTGAAACAAGATATAAAAATACCACACTCGATTATATCAGAGATGAAAAGATAAATTTAATTTTAAATGAAGATAAATCTGAAAATTAGTAGTACTTCTTAAAATTATATTAATATTTATATATAGTATATCATGATGTTACATTTTTTATGTGACATCTAAACATGTAACATTATGAAAAATACATTTAGAAATAATAATGAAGATAGTTTAAGAGGTACCGGATTTGGCTCGTTATCGTGGTCTGAAGCAAACAAGCAATCAAAAAATGCTAAACGTTTCGTGGGATCATTTGATCAAGATGTTGATAAAAATTATAATATTGTTAAAAAGAAAAAGAAAGAAATAGTAACATTTAAAAATGTTACTGGTAAATTACCAAAACATAACACAAGTGTTTGGTCTAATGAAGGACAATGTTTTAAGGTTGTTTTATGTTATGGTGAAGCTAAACATGATAACTATATTATATCAACGAAAAACGTTAAAAAAACAACAATCGATGATACTATAGTTTCTATTGGTGATACTATTATGTACTGTACTAAATCTAAAAGTTTGTCTTATGGTCAAAGACCTTTGGTAAAATCTTGTGAAATACAATCAATCGATGAAACTTATGTTAATAAGATTTTATGAAAAAAATGATTTTGTTAAGATCTATATTGATAAAAAAGAAGATTTCTATGATTATTTTTTTGAAAAGAAATAAAATTATGATAAATTATCTTAACATCCAATCACCACCTCTTATTAGAGCATATCCTTCTATATCATTTATAAATTCATATATCCAACAATCTAAATCAGTTGATGTTCTAACCTTAGTTCTTATATATTCATCACCTTCAAATTCATCTAAAGATGTAAACTCAGAACTATCTATAAGATAAACATCACCATGTATATCACCTATCTCACCTATTCTAATCCCTGGATAGAATTCATTAACTTTATAAAGCTTACCCTTAACAATTGCTCTCCCACAATGTTTAAAATCACCTAATAGATTCCTAGCAGAATCTCTAAACAACCCATATACAAATAAATGTTCTTTTGCCATAATTTATTTAATAATATTAATATAATTCATAATGTATATATAAAATATAATTATTACATTTACAACATATGAAGAATCTATTTAAAATAGCTAAAGATAAAACTAATCAAAAAGAGTGCCTTTTCTGTGATGTAAAATTCACACCAGATAAAAGAAATTTAAATAGAGGGTGGGGATTATGTTGTTCTAAATCTTGCGCATCTTCTTTTAAAAATAAATATAAATATATGACAAAAGAAGACCGAATTAGAGAGAAAAGAAATGATATTTTAAAACAAATTGGTATCTAAAAATTTACTTTTTCATTTCTCTTCTTTTCACCATTAAATCCTTTACAAAGTTCTTTATTTGTAAATCCGAATCATTTGTTGGTAAAAAAGCATACCCTCTCATTCTAGAGTACCATTTAACTTGACCTATAATATTACCAGATTTAATAACATCATATATTTCAGTTTTAGCACCCTTTTTAGTTGGTTTCTTTACAAATCTTAAATCAGAATTAGATTCAAATATTTTATAACTCTTAATTATCATCTTCAATATTATTTTCAGAATCTTCAATATCTTCTTTATCTTGAACTTCATATTGACTTAATTCTTTACTACCTATCATATAGTTAAAATCATCGGATAAATCGAATTTATATTTCGCACTTAATTTACCAGACATCTCTCCACTACTAAACTTAACTGATATTATCATATCAATTAAACGTTTCCCATCTAATTCTAAATTAATCTTTATATTAAAGTCATTATTATCTTCATCTTCACTAATTTTAAAATATTGGTGGTAATCAAACTTCAATTCAATATCATCATAATACTTTCTAAAGAATACTCTACTAGGGATTAGATTAAAAATATTACCATTTTGTCCTAAATAATAGATCGGTCTTTCTAATGATCCCATTTTCTCAACAACAGCTTTAAATAGTTTCATCTTCACTGTACCACCAGCTAATTTAAAATTATCATCTAATTTAACCATATCATCAGGAAAGTTTGTTTTTAATGATGATGTTATTAAACTTTCTAATATTTTAGAGTTTAATAAAACAATTTTAGTTTCAGACCATTCTTTTGAGACTCTTTCTGAGTCCATAAAACAAATATCCTTCTTTTTCCATATCTCATTTAACAAATCAGAGAAATTTAAAATATTTTTATCAAAAATCTCAATAAACTCACCTAAATGTTTAAATTTTGGATCTTGGTGTCTTATATCATAATATTCAAAATATCCAAGAGTTTCAATTCTCTTAGATTCTACGAATTTCTCAATATGTTTTTGTATATCTTTATTAGCATTTTCATAGATTAATTTAACCCACTCTTGTGTTAGTTTATTCCAATGTACTAAATAATCTTCATTATATAATTTACCGATATCTTCTCCAATTAAATCATCAGCAAATGTATTAAATGAAGCTGTTTTTTGATTAGAAATATTCTTATTTAAGAATAGAGAATATTGTTTACCATCATTTAATTCAATCACTATATCTTCACTATGTTCTTTATCTTTATTTGGTCCTAACCAAAATATATATCTAATTCTTTCTTCTGATAGTTTCTCATCAGGAACTAATTTATCAATTATATTTCTCGCAGTTGTTCTAGAATTGGATAGTTTATCCCAATCTCTTTCAATTGAAAAATCTAAATCATTAAATACACCATTTATTTTTGAGATCTCTGTATCAACAACACATTTATCTCCTTCGAATTTACCAAGATTTAAACGATTATTCGCCATTAACATATTTTTTAAATCATTTATAAAAACAGAAGAATCCTCACTCCATCTAGCTTTTAAACCTCTATCTAATATATTATCAAGGAATTCATTATTAATTAAAACCATACTTGTACATATCTCTTGTACTATATTCTTATTCGAATAGGTAGATCCTTCTTGTTTAGATTCCTTGAAAATTTTATAATTTTTAATCCATTTCATATTTTAAATATAATTTTTCACTATTATATATAAATAATCAAATTTCATAAACCAATTTTAATATATAAAATATGAAATTTTTAAAATCTTTTAATAAATATAAAGAATCTATTGTAATCGATCTACAACTACAAACATTAGATTTGATGGAATCATTAAACATATGGCATGATGCTCTCTTAGATTCAATCTCTGCAACTGAGTTATCACTATTTGATGATACTGATCAAGAGAATAATCCAATTGGATCACAATTAAAAGAAGACGAAACATATTATAAAAATCAGTTAGACCTAGATTCATTATCAAATGATAGTAAATTAATAAACTCTCTTAAAAAAATAGGACTTAAAAAATCAGAAGTACAAAATACAGAAGATATACAAACATTTATTAATAAGCCATGTAAGTTTATGTTTATTTATGATGAGAAATCAAATGAGTTAGAAAATCCACTATATGTTATTATGCAAATATTTAATGATACTATTAATAAATGGGATAATATTAAACTATATAAAGTAAATGGTGAAGTAAAGAAATTTTATGATAAACTATCTTCAAAAACAATTAAAATAACAGATGGTGAAGTAAATTATATTTATACCACATCAAATGGAAATGATTGGGAATTACAAAACCTACAAATTGTAAATGATACTTATCTTAGATTCTTTAGAAATGAAGAATTTGAAAAACTTTTAAGTGATTTGAGAAATGAAAGTAAAGGTGTTAAAATTACAATTATATAATAGAGATTCTTAATTAAATCCAAATACATCATTTATTATTTACCCACCAACACCATCATGATCAAAGAAAGAAACTACGATACATTTAATATCTTCTAAGTTATCTAATACTTTATCCTATAAATCATAGTTCACCATTCTCCATTAAATCAATGATAACATTTGAACGTTCTTCTATTAAAATATTTGACTTCATTTGAATGATATTAAGTCTTTTAATAGCTAATAATATATCTCTGAACTTTAATAGGAATTCACGATCCATTACATTAACAGTATCTAGATATATATCAATATATTCAATTTGCTCTTTTAATGGTTTTGACTTTAGTTCTATAACCATTTTATCAGATGATTCCATTTCCATATATTTAAATTTTATAAATTAATAATATAATGTAAATATACATAATATATATTTAATAATCTACTAAATATTTTACCTTTAATTTTACCAATACCTTCTAATGATGTTAAATTGGAATTGATTGGATTATGATAGATGATGGGAAACATTTCAAAGATAAACCTCATTAAATAAAATCTTATTTATAAATAAAAGTCCTTTAATTCTTTATCATTAATAATAATATCTCTAATTATCTTAATTGTGTCGTAATTATCAAATTCTAATATTCTTTTTAAAATATCACGTCTAAAACCAACTGGCTCACCAATCCAATCAACATTAGTATTTAATATATTCAATATCCTTGATATATTATATCGATCTTTATTTATAAAATATATTATTGATCTTATGTCATCCTTTGTGACCGAATCTATTATTGATATAGATTCTATCTCATTATTATTCTTCCAAATAGTTTTTTTGATATATTTATAATTTTCAATTTCCTCGATAAAAATTGAATTTATTTTATTAGATGAATGTTCCAATATTTTATATAAAGGATTTTCTTTTGTTTCTGGTGATATATAGAACCTTATTTCAGAATCTGGATAAAATATTTTATTCAAAGCTATTATAGTAGGTATGTTATACCAATATAGATCATTAAATTTACTTGAAGTGTAAAAATTATAAGATATTACTTTATTAATATTATTTATTAGTTTTATATTATAAAACGTAAACCGAGTTTGTTTTAATAGAAACATAATCATATGAACTACCTAATATAAATAAAATAATTTATTATTTTAAAATATCACTAAATCACTATATATTTTACCTTTAACATCACCAATACCTTCTAATGATGTTATCTTATTACCACAACAATTAAAAAGACCTTCCACCGTTTCAGGACCACCTTCTAATGATGTTAACTTATTATTTGAACAATTAAAATCACGTCCGATCATTTTAGTACTACCTTCTAATGATGTTAAGTTATTATCATAGCAATAAAAATTACCTCCGACCGTTTCAGGACTTCCTAATAATGATGTTAACTTATTATAATTACAATTAAAATTACCCTCAACCTTTTCAGGACTTCCTAATAATGATGTTAACTTATTATCTTCACAATAAAAATTACCTCCGACCGTTTCAGGTCCACCAACTAATGATGTTAAATTATTATAAGAACAATCAAAATCACCACTAACATTTCTAAATTTAACTGGCATTTTAGTTAATTCCATTTTATATAAGTTAACATATCCATTAACATCTATACTAAGATCATCATTAAATGTATAATTTTCAATTTGATATTTTTCGACTTCTTCAAATAATTCTAAATATTCTGGTAATCCAATAGCAATTTTATCATTAATTATTTTATACTCATAGTTAGGATTTAAGTCTTTAATTCTACCATCAAGAGATTCAAACTCTTCTTTATTGGTTTGTTTTTCGGATAAGGAATAAACTACTAGTTTATCTTCTATATTAGTTAATAATTTATATGAAATTCTATCATCACAGAAAGAAACTATTATCCATTTAATATCTTCTAGGTTATCTAGAACTTTATCAGAAAAGTCTTCATATAATTTTATATACTTCATAGTTTATATATTTTACCTTTAACTTCACCAATACCTTCTAATGATATTAACTTATTATTTGAACAATAAAAATAACATCCGACTTTTTCAGGACTTCCTTCTAATGATGTTAACTTATTAAATTGGCAATTAAAATCACCTACGAACGTTTTAGGACTACCTAATAATGATGTTATATTATTGTTATTACATTCAAAATGACCTGTAACATTTCTAAATACAATTGGTATTTTCCTTAAACCTCTATTATATAAGTTAACATTACCATTAACATCTATACTATAATCATCATTAAATGTATAATTTTCAATTTTATATTTATCAATTACTTCAAATACTTTTAAATATTCTGGTAA
>Ga0105055_10006635_pt1 | contig 15782 bp, 8 predicted proteins | sample BON03_FD_78090 | JGI IMG/M metagenome (GOLD analysis project Ga0105055, IMG submission 78090) | Freshwater microbial communities from Lake Bonney liftoff mats and glacier meltwater in Antarctica - BON-03 | ecosystem: Environmental > Aquatic > Freshwater > Ice > Glacier meltwater | place: Lake...
TTCATTCATTCATTGATTGTGGGGGCGCTCCTCTTCTTCCCCCTCCCGTTTTCGAAAGATCCATCGTTAATTATTCTTGTTTATTAATCGATTTTTGTTAATTATAGGTATAAGCTTAGAGGACCTGATGTATCGGTCGTGGGAAATAACGCCACTATCAGAGCTAATCTGTTCAGCTGCATTTTGAACGATATTGGCTTCGTGGCGCTCAATTTCTTTTCAGCTATTGACTGCTTCGAAGTGCATCCTTATTAGAAAAAACCATCTTGTGACAATAGTTTGTCTTTCAGGTTTGATGTGGTCTCGCTTCTCAAAACAAATTTTAAGAGTTCCTCATCTTCAATGTTCGAAGATTATTTCAGAGATAGTATGTCACCATATTTCGAATTTCAAAAGTTTAATAGTTGTTGGAGGTTGATCCATTTGGGGGTTTAAATCTTAATTATCTTCTGTTTGTTTTAAAAAAGAATGCGGAAGAAAATTTATGAAAAGCTCCCAAATTCATGAATCACAAGTTTAAATCTTAAAACACAAGAAGGCGAGGAATTCCTATCCGTTTTATTACAAATTTGAATTACTGAAACCTCTCGAGAAATAAAAACATTGATTTTCTCTTTATTAAATTAAGAGTAAAAACGAATTCACCTGCACGGTATCACATGATTTAACTAGAAACAAAGCTGTTCAAAATGAGTATCTCCTCCTTTGCCCTGCTTGACCTGTCGTACGAGTGCTATAGCATGACTTAAGACTGTGCTTTGATCAGTTGAACCTTGCAATCCGAATTCATTTTGCAACTCCAAAAACAATTGCGCCAGTACGGTTCTTCTTACCTTTTCTTTTTTACTCTTCAGGAGTTTCGTGCAATTCTGAGACGCTCGATTTCCCTGAATATTTAAAGCACTGGTTTCGTATCCAGATACAAAAATTGTTGCGCATTTAAGCGCTTGGTTCAAGATATCTGCCGGGTCTGTTGCTTTTGCTGGTTTGCCTCTTTTGTTTTTTTTGTCAACATGTTGAAGTTCAACATCGACAGTCTCAAATATATATCTTGGCGCTTCAATGGAGAAAGGGGAATTAATATGGCATGAGCTCTCCTTCGAAAACGCGTTCAAGTATTCTGGAGGAAACGAGTGATAAGTATCCGTCATTTAGGTATTGTGTATTTGAATTTGAGAACCAAGGGATTTAGTCGATTGAAGATAGCATTGTTCATATGCACCAGAATATAGTAGCCGGACTCATTTTATATATGGAATACACTAGTAAAAATATTGGGCTGGCATCTCATTTTAAACTTTTGAAATTCGAATAAATTTTTAATCACTGTCGCTATCGGAAGATTCGCTGGAGGATTGGTCTCCTTGTAAGAGGGAAATAGACATGTCGTGCTCTTCGTCCACGCCCATGATTGAATCACTAATTAAAAACAGCTTCAAAGCATGAGTGCCGATTTGCTTTGGTGCTTCAAACTCAAGGACTATGGAAGCAGATTTGACAAGATTGACTCGCTTAATGCTGTACAACACATTAGTAGTGGGAGCTCCAACGATAAGCCAATACGCTTCAAATTTCGGCTTTGGGAACAGCGGTGCATTGACCTTGCCATATTCCGGTTCTTCATCGTCTTCAACACGATCGAGAGTCACTTGAACTTTAACAGTTTCTCCAGTTTTTAACTCATTTGAATTTAAAACCTCGAATTTCAAATCCAAGTCGGGATATGAATTGCAAAAATTGGCTACATCCATCATGTCGGTGTTTGACAATTGCAAAATTCGATTTCTTTTCTCATCATCCAAGTCCATGATATCGAAAACCTTCTGTACTCCAGCACTGGTACATCTATCAATGATCTCTTTCGAAAAATGAGGGATTTGCAACAAGGGAGAATCGGTAATCCATCGCCCTTGTACTATCATCTGAGACAATTCCATCGCAGAAATGGCAGGTTTGAGCCAACCATTGGAAGCAATAATGTCCACAATCGAGTGCACCAAAGGCAAACTCTTACTGAGGATGATATCCAGATCTTGCTTTTGAGTGGAAAGTGCACTTCGACTAAAGTGCTGCTGCAATAACAGATGGGTTTTGGTTCTCGAATCTGTGAAATCCGGGTCTGTCAATGGCATATGAGAGTGCTTCGAAATTTCACGTAGAATTCTATCTTCATGGTGTTTAACGGGAATATCTTCAAATTCCGTAGCGGAAGTTAAAACATCTAGAATGCGGCGAAGCTTTGACTCCGGTTTAATATTGGACGAAAAGACCTCCATAGTTGAATACTGCACGTAGTAAAACGAAGCAATGATTCCCAAATTCAAAGGCGACAAATCCATTTCATTGTCATCCAGCAAGATGCATTTACTTTCAGCCAGCTCGTTCAAGGTGTTCTCAATGAGCTCTGATAAATAGTCTGAAAGTGTATCTGTATCAACTCCAAGAAGATTATAGTAGTTTGGGTTCTTCGTGAGTCGGCGATACAAGAACGTCCATGTGAGATAGTCCACGGCATCCTGCTTGTTGTGAATTGTCTTAGCGACCACTTCAGCACACAAATGATTCCCAAGCACGTGATTCAAATGGCTCTCAACCGGTAGAGGATCGTGAAGAAACTTTTTGTAATACGGTTTTTTCTTCGTATGGCACATGACCACGCACTTCGAAACAGCACCAGGGGAGCTTGCGCAACCTATCATTTGCATAATGTCCGTTACAGGATAATCTACATAATGAGAAACAGAACCATCGAATTTGGAAGTCCCCATAATAACAACCAATTCCGTTTGATATGAAATTTCCCAAGCCATGGTGTATACCACAACCAGCGCCTTGATGATACCTGTTTCGTAACAAGCTTCAACAATGGCCTTATCACCCTTATTCATCGTTTCATGCAAGTAACCAACACCTAGCTCCAGAGTCTGCTTAAGACCAGGATCAGAAATGCGTTTTGCTTGTTCTGCTAAAGCAGTTTGGTCGGCCACGAAAAAGGAAGCATCTTTCAAAGATGCAGCAAAAGTAACGAGATCGATCGCAGTAACTTGTGCTTGGCGTTTAGTAGGCACGAAGATCAATGAGCGGTTTCGGGAGGATACTAGTTCAAAAACCGGTCTTGCCATCGCCAACATCCTTGTTCCAAAATGTCCGATATCAAAACCATACAATTCCACCTCGAGACGATTTGGTCGATTTGAAGGATGGAAATTGAAGATATTGGTTGCACCAAGCCATCCACCAATATCATTTCCGTTGGCTAAAGAAGCAGCCAGTCCAATAATTCGTATGGAAAACCCCTTGGATTCAATGAACCGCATTCGCGTAACAATGATCTCGAGTACAGGGCCTATGGCACTACCCACTAAATGAAGCTCATCCGCAATGAACAATGAAATTTCACGAACTTCCTTTCGTTGCTTCCAACGTCGACTCAACATATCCCAAGCTTCTGGTGTTGAAATGACAATGTGATTGCTAGATAATAATTGGTAATCCGTATTCGCATCACCTGTTAATAAGGCAACTGATTTACCAAGAGATCCAAATTGGATACTCCAGTCTCTGAATCTGCAATCACATACCGATTGCATTGGTGCAACGTAAACGCATTTGGCATCAGGAGATTTATCGAACAGCTGAAGCATGGACCATTCTGCGCACACGATTTTACCAGAACCCGATGGAGCTGCAATCAATACGTTTTCGTTACCAGCGAATACCGCTTGAAATGTCTGACTTTGAATCGGGTTGAAATATTTGAACGGAAACAAAACATCAAATGCTTTGGTGAGAAATGGACTTGTCTGGGGTTCTTGAGTTGGCAATGGTTGTAAATCGAGTAACTTGGTATGAGGTGGGAATTTTTCAGGCAGGATTAGTTTTCTAAACGAGATGGGCAATTCAGTGACTGAGTGCAAGAATCGATCGCAAACAACTTTACAAAAGTAATTAGGGGCTAATGGGTCTGACAGCGGGACTGTGAATGTTGTTGAAAATTCCATTTCAGATGTACTCTTTTTTAACACGAATTGTTCACAATGCAGAATCTTCTCGCCATCACCATCTTCAACTATAATCCAAAATGGAAGAGCGCCACCGCAATACTTTTCATCGAACTGGAAATCTGGAACAAGATTCAGATCCACCTTTAAAACCGATCTGGTGATTGGTTGTATCTCAGCCGTCACTTCCAGTTTCGGGAAGCAGTGTATTAATTTGTGGATCACTTTACCGTTTTGCATTCCGCCTCCAAATAGCTCTCCTAGTTCAGCAGGTGAGAATGCAAAATACTGGGAGACAGATAAATTCGTTCTCTCCAGCTTCATCAGCACTGATTTGCTCAGTCCTCCTTTCAGTTGACGTAGAAAGGTTTGTGAAGTCCATATTCGATGTTCAACCATATTCGCGAGATCAAGCAATCTCAGAGCCACATCTGCCCATCCCCGCAAAAGAGCTATTTCAAACAAGGCCCTCACAATTCTACCAGCACTTTGATGAATGAATACAAGGTCACATGCAAGGGCATAACCGTCCAATTTCAAACCACTGATGTAACTCTGCAGCAACACGTTGACTTTTGCTGATGGTTCCTCGATGCTTTCTTTGATAGGAATAGGTACTTTGTCACCAAGCTGCACCAACTCCATTTTCTCTTCGTTACGAACAATAATATTTGAGAACTCCTTCGATAGACTGAATAGATGAAATATATCGATATCGCCCATGTTGGGTTTCATAAACTCGTTATAAATCTCCATAGAATCGTGAGGAATGTAATAGTGAGCTGAAACTCTACCTAAAGGTGTCACTTGAATGTGCCCTGTCCTCCTATCATATCGCACTAATTGTGACTTATCCAATTGCATAGCAGCAGTATGAGCCAAATTAAGTCTATAAGCAAGAAGCGATTTATCACTTTCATATTCTTCTAAAGTAATCCCGTATTGTTGTGGATTTCTAGCCATGCGGACATAGAGATAAGTGTATCTGATCCATTTCGCTGCGTCAGCAATCGATTGAATGGTTCCCATGACAACTTCGGCATTCATACAATCAGCTAATTTGGATACAAGTTGAGATTCGATGGGCAATTGGCAGTTGATCAACGACAAATAAAACTGCAGTTCTTTGTGAGTGGTGATGATGATACCCTCGCCTTCAGTGTCATACTGAGGTCGCCCAGCTCTCCCAAGCATCTGCAGCAGATCTAGTTGCGACAACTCTGTCCAGCGGCCTTTCGATGGGTCATATACTTGAGTACCTTTGATAATCACTGAATGAGCTGGTAAATTAACTCCCCATGCTAACGTAGCAGTACACACCAGAGATTTGATATAGCCAGCTTTGAAAAGGTCCTCTACTAAATTTCTGTCTGAACGAGACATGCCAGCATGATGAACCGCGAAACCATAGGGAAGAAACTCCTTCAAGTCCTTTGACTGAACATTCTCCTCAACTTCAGTTTGTAAAACCTCCCTTGCCTCTGGTTTATCAGGACTAAGAAACTTGTCAAGTTCATTTCGTTCCATCGCTAACTCATACATAGCCCTGCACGTTTTAGCAGTCTCCTTTCTACTATGAACAAATATGAGCAATTGATCATTAGGGTTCCGCACAAGGGCAGCAATGGTTTTATCATAACATATCTCATTGCTTTTTTGAAATCGCTTGATAGCTTTCGTCTCAGTGATTCCTATATATTGTTGTTGCAAAGGCACTGGACGAAACGAGTTATCAAAGAAGAATAAACCAGTATCCAATGGCACCCTCAGAAACAGGGCAACATCTTGATAGTTGGGTAGGGTTGCAGAAATTCCCACTAGCCGGACTGCCTGTTGAGTCAGTTCCTGCTGACGAAGGTTCCTAGCAACGATAGCTTCCAAAACAGCACCTCTTTCATTATGGAGTAAGTGAATCTCATCGATAATAACCAATCGGACCAATTGGGTGTACGCACGATCACCTGCTTTTCGAGTGACAATATCCCACTTTTCGGGAGTGGTAACAATCAGCTGTGTTTCTGCAATTTCACTTCGACTTAATTGCTGGTCACCAGACAACTCGCGTACAACAATTCCATATGCCGCAGTCAGACGTTGTGAAAAGTTGGACACGACTTCTTGAACAAGGGCTTTCATTGGAGCAATATAAACTAATTTCATTTCAGCCTTCATTCTCTTCAAGTCAACTGCCTTCGTTTTGTCATCATAAAATTTCCCCACTTCGTGAAGCAAGGTTAGCATAGCCACATTAGTCTTTCCAGCGCCTGTGGGAGCGCAGACCAATAAGTTGATATCCTTTCCGATTGCAGTACTATATATCCTTGATTGAATTCTATTGAGAGAATTCATTCCTTTAAACGCCGGGTGCATCCACTCTGGCATCTCGTCAATGTTGATGAGGGACTCACCACCGGTAAACGGTTTCTGTTTAAGAGGCGGTACGTGCACTTCCTCAAAGCCCTTTTCCTGCTTTCTCCAAGAGCCTGCAGGAAGCTTCACTTCTTTATTGGTCATAGTATGATCTCCATCCACAAATGCAATATCGGAAAGATCCAAAGTTTTCACTGTTGAAGAAACGCTATCGTTGTAATCAATGAGGTCGGCCATGGACTCAAATACCAGACCCGTGTCATCATCGACATCTCGAATTCTAGTCCTTCCGTCATGATCTTCCTCATCTTCACTCTCAACATCCTCGGCAGCATTGGGTGCTCGTGAAAGCAGCGCAACTATCTCACTGCCTGCAGGATTCCCTTTCATCTCAGATTCAACAGCTTCTCTTTCAGATTCATTTTTGGCTTGTTTCAGTCGCACACAATAGAATATCTTGCTCTTGTTTTTCAAAAGCATTTTGATCAATTCAAACTTGTCAAAATCCAAAAGAACTACCAGTTTGTTTTCGCATGTCCTGTCATCAGATTCACTTAATATTTCCAGTACCTGAGAAGCTATCAATTGGGACTCCGTAGCATCTTCGTAATACTTGCCCACTTGTCTTTGAATCCAATGCGCATCGATTTCATGAACATTTAAAAGTTCCTTCTCAACTTTTCTACCACTGGTTGTGGTTGTGCGTTTGGACAATACCCCGCTGTCATCGTCGTCTGAACTAGCTTCCATTTGGGACAAGTCGCCATTATCAGAATCATCCTCAGAGTCGTCAAACACTACTGCTACTCCAATCTCCTGATTGGTATCCTCTTCAACACTATCTTCAATATCGTTCGCTTCTCCAAAATCATTAATCTGGGAGCAAATACGTAGAATTAACGAAAAATCTGCATCACTCAACGAATCTGCCAATAATTTGCTACATTCAATGTGTTTTCGTCCTGCGATTATTTCAGGGTTTTTAACGATAGCTAATACTTCATCTGCTGCACCATGAAGGACATCTCTTGGCTGATCACCCAAAAAACGAGTTAAAGTGGAAAGTAACTCATCAAAGATCAATTTCGTTTCCTTGGTTTTTGGAATATACAATCCGTACAAGCTCTCCTCTTGTGTGGTTGTCGATCGACCGCTTTTCTTCTTTGACGGTCGGGTCTCAACAGGTCGAGACTGTCCCACTCTATCACCCATCTGCTCAAGAGCGATCCTCCCCTTCAGCGTTTCAGCTTCTCCTGTAGGCTCCTTGTTGTATTTACGATCACCTTGTATTACCAAACTCGCGTGAGCCTGATACCGGTACACCTCGTTGCGATCACCCATACTCGCAATGATATTTATGGCCTCAGAAAAAATAAACGGTACGGTCCCCACTTATTTGGACCCGACTTACTTTTGAAGGTGTGCATTTTGATTACATGTCTCGATTCGCAAAGAACTACTGTAAATGCGGGGAAGTGATCATCGGTGCTCCTACGTTTTGCAACAAGTGTGGAATCAAGTTGGCTGATCTGGAGAATGAAGATATCGGAACGCAGTTGACTTCCATCACATCCGCAGCGAGAGATTTCACACAGGTGAACCCAGATAAGAACGAGAAAAAACACAATCAACAAAAATGGGGTCTTTTTGAAACAAACTACCAGCGAGAGAAAGGAATCACGACTGAAGAATCTCTCCAAGAAATTGAGCAGTTTCAGGCGGAAGGGGTATTACCTACCTCTGCTCCAAAGAGAGAAGCTACTGTTGGAGGTGATTTCAGAGGAAATCTTGACAGCGTGTTAATCGAAGCAGAAGAGAAAAAGAAAAATCCAAGTTTGGTTAAGAGAATGAGTCAGAAGCTTGGATTTGGAAAATCAAGTACCACTGATATAAATGAACCAAGACAAGTCACTGCTAAAAATGAATTTGCAGAGAAATTTGCAGAGGGAGGTTCCAATGCAGGAGCTGATTTTTTTAGCAAGTATCAACAGCAACAAAATGCAAAATTTCGCCCCCAAAATAGATAGCAAATTTGCTTCTTTTAATATGATTAATTAATTCCTTTAAAGACTAAACACTTTGATCAAAGCAATTTGGAACATGGAACTGGTTATACTGATGGAATCTGATGGTGCCTGCGGAGTTGGTGGCATATTAGGTTGTTGTACTATGTCATCCATCTTGTTTTCCTCACTATTGCTTTCTTCGTCATCGTTTTCATCGTCATTGTTTGTGTTGTTTTCATCGTCGGAAGTAGATGTTGGAGGAGGGATAAATCCAGGAACTGGTACCCCGAAAACAACTGAGGAGCAATTTTTAACAGAGATAAGATTTGAAAGGATTGGGAGCTTTATAGGCTCACATTGCAGTTCTTGGGCACATAATCCTTCACGTAGTTGACCGATCATAGTGAACGAGGCCGTGTAGCCCACTGGACAAGTTTCTGAAGAAGAATCACGACAGCAACGTGGATTGGAATCATCTGCATCTTGTCGAAATGCTGGCACCTCGAAAGTGGTAGTACCACAAGGAGGTGTCACTGTTAAGCTTTCGATTGGACCAAAAGCTGGCACACAAATGCGTTTGTATTCGCAGGTGTTTGATTCGAAGATCCCCACGTTTCTCGTCGATGGTGTATACGTATAGGGACAGAGAGTGCATGACTCACGACAGCATAGAGGATTGGATGCAGTGCACACAGTCACCGCAACTACAGAAACAACCAATTTCATTTTTGATGATGTATCGAATTCCTGGAGTACATCCTATTCGTTGTACTAGTGGATGTATCAAGCACTTCCAATTTCAAAAAACGAATGGAACAGGGTAGATTGCGATGTTGTATCGCACGGGAGTTAGAGAATTTGGATCCTGAAACAATGTCAATAAAGGTATTACGCAAACTGATCGAAAAAAAAGAGGGAGTTTTACTCAAAGGAAATGCATTCTTTAAACCTCTCTTAGTGGAGTTGTTGAACAAAAAACAACAGAGTCCCAACAAACTCAACAATGTATCAAAAGTCGATGCATCTAGAGATCTGAAGGCTCTGACTACCTACATAAGAGCTGCAGGTATAGGTCCGGCGATATATAAGGATATTCCTAGCGAGTTAGATGAGAGAATTGATTGATGCCTTGTTACGTAAACTCCACGACACCTATGGGACTACGTTTTCCTGCAAGGTACCAAATTCAAATGAAATAAAAAAAGCCAAGAGTAAAAGAGCGAAAGAAATGGAATTGCAAGACATTGATACAAGTAATATATTGGAAAACCGACCTTCCCGAAGAGCAGCTGCAACGATTGTATCATGTATGCGGAGTGGTACACTTGCTCTCACTTCAGAAGAAAGTGACGCCAATTCAGAAAGTGACGCTGATTCAGACGAGAAGAAGAACAAAAAAAGAAAAGGGGACGGAATGGACGAAAAGAGGAAATTGAAACCCAAAAAACCTCGGAGAAAAAGCGAAGAATCAGAAGCTGAAATATGATTGTCCTGTTCTTCCTCATGTTTCACGTGCCTCGAGTCATTTAAATCCTCAACACAACTTTCGATGTAGAAGAAGAATGGACTCTTGAGAGAATCCATTTTACCACCGGTAACTAGAAAATTGAGCGCTTCTTTAATTCCCCTAGTAGAAGGCCCGCTAAGTGGTATGTAAGGAGAGTTTTCCAAATAGTTACTTGCCTCCCTTTAACAAAAGAATCGCAGCCTGCTCTTTAAATTATTGCATGACGGACTTTTGTAGTCTTCTATTATAAAAATCGGAGATTGGTATCATTTATACTATTTTTATTTGTGTTTTATTAAAAACAACAAAAATCGATTTTTTAAAGCACTATTAGTAGTGGATAAAAGCCATCAAATGTTAATTTCTTAATAAACAAGAGTATCTTGTTGAAGCGGTTCAAACTTGAATTTCGAAGCGTTGCTATGTAAAACCCCTAACAGTTCATATTTGCATGAGGAAATTTCTGCTATTTGTAAAAATATAGCTGCAAAAAGGCAACTGATATAATGGATGAGGTTGTGAAGCAAGTTGGAATTCAAGTGGTTCATTGGATAAGGAATGACCCGTATGTAAACGGCGCTTGCTTCATGGCACTGGAAGGGGCTGAGTGGGTAGCGTCCAGTGCTCCTACTTCCGTACTAGCTGCAGGTGCTGTTGCTGCTACTGCTGCAGCCCTATGGAGTGGTAAACGAAAAAGAAGTGAGGAGGAATGCTCGGCACTCGTCATGAATCCAGTGACTCCGAAGCGTTTTAAACCTCGGATACTATTGACTGACGATCTAGTTAAAGATGTGAAAGAAACCAACTTGAAGATGATTACGGTAGCAGGATCTGAGTGGAGTGAAGGAACATCTGGCGATATTGATTACGAATGCAATGATTCTCATAGTGGAGAGAATTCTAGTTCTGATTCATCGAGTTCAACCTCTGAATCTAACGAGCCAGAAGCGGAGTCAGACCAGGTTTGTAGCACGAGTTCACGGAGCGCAGATCCAATAGCTGCTGATATGACTCCAAAATCATCTGCCAGTTCTGAGAGTTCTGGCAGTAAGAGTTCTGGTGTTGAGAGTTCCGATGAAGTGGCTGATGAAGAGACGAACGCAGAGCCAGTAGCTGCTCATATGACACCAACATCATCTGCCTGTTCTGAGAGTTCTGTCAGTAAGAGTTCAGATGGCGAGAGTTCCGATGAAGAGGCTGATGAAGAAGCTGATGAAGAGACAAACGCAGAGCCAGTAACTGCTTATACGACAGCAAAATCATCTGTGAGTAAGCTTTCTTATAGTAAGAGTTCAGATGGTGAGAGTTCCGATGAAGAGGCTGATGAAGCGACGAAAACTAAATTCGAAGCCAGCACGGCTACCCCTTCAACAGAGATAGTTGATCTTTGTGACGTTGAATCTGATTCTGAATCTGATGTTCAACCACCACCTCGCCAGCATTTGACTTTTTCTTCGTCGTCAGATGATAGTGACGATGAAAAGGATGATAGAGATTCATCATCGTCGGAGAGCAGTGACTCTGAAGATGAAGTGGATAGTAAAAGTAATTTGGCTGCCTCATCGGATGAGTCATCTTTTGACGAAACAGGATCCACCCCTCAGCACAGTCCTTTGGTACCGAAGTCTTTTTCGAGAAAAGATACTACTGATGTTGACAATGCCCTTTTGCTCGAGCGAGATTGCGATAAAATTTTGCGTAAAAACAATCAGCTAGCCTGAGCATTGGCCTCTTAAATTTAGAATTAATGCAAGCTTCTAAAATTTTATTTTGGTGGATCTAACTGTCGAAGCATTTGATCGTGTAGTTTGGCTTTTGAATAAGGCCTGTCAGACTCATCCTGATCTTCGTAAACGTCATCTACTATATCTTGTACCATAGTTCCAACCGGCATTGACTTGGGTAATTCAGTTTGCATATTTATCAATTCCTTCGACATGTAAGAGCTATTTTCAAACAAGTAACTGCTGGGTTGATTTGCATTTTGAAATATATTGTGGATAGCATTAGTATCACCTGGAGTCAAGGCTGCAAATCGATCGAGAATCTCAAAAGCCTTTTGCTCAACAACTCCAAGATATTGCAAAACATTTCCTTCGTTGATACCTCCAAACAAATCAGGTTGAGTAGTGTCATCCTCAATTTCCTTGTACAGACCGTCCATACATTCAATAATGGACGATAGTAAAATTTGAGAGTTCGTGTGCATTTGTTCCAGAGTTTGAGCTTTCATAGTGTCTACACTCAACTTCGCTTGTAGTCCTACCACAGCTGCTTTCTGTTGAACCATAGCTTCCGAGTCATCTCCACGATATTTTTCAACTTGACTCCGAAGAGAATTACATTCATATTCGCCAGCGGAATAAACATTATTAAGCTCGGCAACATCATTAAAGAGATCGAAATTAACTTGTTCTGCTTCAACGAATCTTTCAACCAGTTCCTTAATATCAGAAACACCAATTCTCTCTTGTATCGCGTTGAACTTTTCCTCGTAGGAACTTTTCTTCTCTTGAGATGATGTCAATGAAATTTTATCTTTTCCCATCTGCCATGATTTTTTTGCAAATCTAGATTTTAAAGCTGCTTCTTGAGTGGCAGTTAAATTTCCTATTTTGTCTGTTTCAGGATCAGGTTTCAAGTCAACTTTTTTATCACGCTCAAAACGATCATTCAATATTTTCCATTCCTTTTGAAACTTTTTATTTTCTTCGTCACTTTCCTGTTTTAACAAATGCAACTTGTATTTCATGGTATCTCTTTCTTGACATGCTTTCTTACAGTCACCGCAGAGTCTTTCCATTAATTTCTGCTCTTCTAAGGTATCACGCTCCATTTTTTTGTATATTCCATCATAAATAATGCGCTCTTTTCGACTGCTATCAATAGCTTCTTTAATCATCTTGTTTTTACTCAAAACTTCGTTATATCTGACAGTCGCATTTTCAAGTCGATTCTCAAGTTTTTTGGTTTGCTTCCCCAGCGACTGATTGGTTTGTTTTACAATGTTCGTCCCACCTGTTTTTTTGCGTTGCTCATCAAGTTTGCCCTGGGCAATTTTTATTTGTTTATCTAATTCATCCACTCTCCTCCTTTCCAACTCAATTTTCTTTGTGTACTCATCCCCTTGATCTTCTAGTCGCTTGATTTCAGCTGATGCGTTGGCATTATTCCTGAGTTGCTGGCTTTTTGTTTCTATCGCATGCTCAAGAGCCTGATTATCATGCTGCAACTTGCTAACCGCCGTGCTCATTTCAACTCAACGGAACTATTCCAATCGATCTTTCACTGAAAAATGGCCTGAAAAATGGTTTTTGCTTAAAACTGGCCGCTAATTCGAACGAACAAGTGCTTATGATTCATCGTCGAAAGGACCTGCTCTCACCGGCGCTTTTTGCCCCTGAAAGTGGTGGGAAATTGAGGGAGTTAGTGATAGGTGATCCAAACGTTAACACAGCTTCTCCAGAAGAAGACAGAGGCCATGCGTTACAAGGAACTTTCATTGGAGTCTATATTCCTATTGTATCTTCCATGTGGGGAGTGCTTATTTTTATCCGTTTTGGAATCATTGTAGGGTACACTGGCTGGGGTTTGGCGATTGGTTTTGCTCTACTTGCAGGCGTGATTCAAATGCTAACCACTTTTTCATTGTGCGCTGTTTTGAGCAATACAAAATCCTATTCGAACGGTCTTTTTGGGATATTCAAAAGCAATTTAGGTTCGAATTGGGCAGCAATTATTTGCTTAATATATTATCTCGGAATGACTTCTTTAGCATCGGTTGAGCTCCTAGGCAGTGTTCAAGCTATAGATATCGTATTAAAAGCCACGAGAGATACGCAAGACAATATAACTGGATCCAGTTGGACAGATCAAGTGGTAATAGGCGGTGTTTTGCTATTCTGTACTGCTTTTACGAGGTTGTTCAAAGTGTCCTTCATTCACATCATTACTGCGACCATTTTGTTGGTTGTGGGTTGCAGTTTTGTTTTTGGTTTCACTGGTGTATTTATGACAATCGGAGGGACTTATAAGGGAAGTTACACGGATCCACCCGCCGAACTGACTGGGTTAAATGCAACCACGTTTTGGAATAACCGACTTCCTAATTTCACCGTCCCCAATGATGAAGTACTGAATACTCAAATTGGTACCACTCAAGAATTAGTTGAAGAGTATAGTTTTAGTACTCCAGCATCAGCGTTAGGAACTGTTTTTCCTATGTTTTTAGGGATATTTCAAGGAGCGAATAAAGCAGCTGACTTGAAAACTCCGAACACCAGTATTTTCAAAGGGACGCTACTTGCAATTGCAACTAGTACGAGTCTTTATATATTTTTCTTTGCCGTGCTTGCGGGTGTTGCAGAATCAAAACTTTTGAAAGTAGAAGCATTGCTATTTGATAATCTTACATGGCCTTCTCAATACATCGGAATTGTGGCCACCGTTCTAGTTGGAATTGGTGCGTGTGCGGAGTTGCTTGAAATTGGTCCAACCATCCTTCATACAATTGCAATGGATGGATGTATTTCCATACTTCCAAAATGGGGGTTTGCCAAAGTGTATCGAGGCCAACCAATAAATTGTGTGATATTGAGTTTCTTCATCAACTTTTTACTGCTATTTGTCACAAGTGCCTTCTTCGAGACACTGGCGACTATTGTAACCATGTTTTTTTTACAGGCATACTTGCAGATGCACGTCGCGTTGTTGTTGAATGAAGTCTATCGGCATGCATCTTGGCGTCCAACATTTCGGTATTTCCATTGGAGCGGCGCTTTAATTGGAGGGATATCTTGCTTGGTGCTCATGTTTTACATCAAATGGGATATGGCGATCATTACACTATTTTGTGCCTATGCATTGTTTCTATTCCTTGAATACGTTGAAGAACCGAAGCGTATGGGAGTGGCCACATATCATTACCGCTTGGGCCGAATGCTTCGTTTTCTACTGAAGGATGAATATGTCTCGCATTTGGAGTCGTTAAAAGAATGGTTTCAACCGTCTGCTGTCAAACAACGTGAAGAAGGTTCATGGACGCCAACTGTAATGTGTTTCATAGATGATCCATTGGATGCTTCCCTGAAAGATTCGAATATAAAACTGTTGCAAATTGCAGAGCATTTGAGTGAAAATAATAAACATCTTCCTCATCTTGCACTAGTTGGCACAGTGATTAAGGCGGACGATCTTCATGGTCGAACTCCCCAGGAAGCAGTGACCGAAGCAGAAATGGAATTGTTTCTTTTACGTCATGAAACCAACTTGCAGGCATTTAGCAAAGCTGTTATAGCACCATGTGGATGCAGTAAAGCGGATGCCGGATTTGTATTCATGCAGTCCACCGGATTAGGTACGGTCAGACCGAATTTGCTTTTGGTTTCGATAGATGATCCTTATGTGTACAAGATATTAAATCGTGTAAGTAGCTTCAAGGTTGTGTTTTTAGTATATAAGGATGGCACTGCGATTAAATGGACCAACCAAGCACCCGAAGGGGATCAAGAAGGAGTTGATGAATTAAACTCATTGGATAGCGTGATTTCAGAGTACATTGAAAATCACGTTGATGAGGAGGACCAGTCTCGTCAATCAAAGGAAACGATTGCTAAAACATTCAAGCATCGAAACAAACGTCCTGCGATTGTTTGCCACAAGGGGAATATTGATGTTTATTGGATTGTTAGAAATGGGGGACTTGCTGTCTTAATTTCACGCATCCTCTCCCAACACAAAGTATGGAAGTTGTGTTCTATAAGAATTTTCGTAGTTGCGGAAAGTTCGGATGTTAGGGATCAATATACATTAGAAATTGGCTTGAAGGTATTCAAACTATTACGTGAGATGAGAGTAAGTCCCACCTACCTCACAGTCTTGCAGATGGTTCCCAAGGAA